>Ga0181526_10000349_pt1 | contig 50004 bp, 42 predicted proteins | sample PEATcosm2014_Bin_35_FD_119750 | JGI IMG/M metagenome (GOLD analysis project Ga0181526, IMG submission 119750) | Peatland microbial communities from MTU Mesocosm Facility, Houghton, MI, USA - PEATcosm2014_Bin06_30_metaG | ecosystem: Environmental > Terrestrial > Soil > Wetlands > Peat | place...
GAATCGGCAGGAAGGTTCTGAGGCCAGAGATTGCGATGGTTGCCTTAACATGTTGATAAACAGTTACTTCCAACGTTTACGGCAAATTGTTGGACAAGGGCGTACAAAAACTGAGATGCGCACGCGTCCGGCCTGTCCTTCTATTAAGTCTTGAAAAACAGTGCGCGGGCGCATACATTGTTCTGGTGAGTAACAAGCAAATTGTTGAAGACTTGCTTCAGCGCGTTCCGGAAGGAGCCTCGTTGCAGGACATCGCCCGCCAGATCGAGTTTGTGGACGCCGTGCGGAAAGGGCTGGCCGAGATCGATCGTGGCGAGGGAATTCCCATCGAGGAAGTCGAGGCCGAACTGCCTTCATGGATTATCAAGTAATCCTTTCGCCTTCGGCTCGCACCGATCTTCGGGACATCGTTCGTTACATCTCGTTCGATGCGCCGGACAGGGCGGTTCGGTTCGGTCAATTTCTTGCCTCACGCACCAAAGTTCTTGGGCAGTTTCCCGAACTTGGCCGGGTTGTGCCGGAGGTTGGCGATACGTCCATTCGCGAAATCATTGTCCGCTCTTATCGAGTCGTTTATCGTTTAAACCATGGACGACATTCGGTGGAAGTGCTTCGCTTTTGGCATGCCGCAAGAGGGACCCCTGAAAACAGCATTGATGAATTGTGAGTCCATTAACTGGATCATCAAATGGAACCACCTCGCGGCCTTTGCTTGTATTATCGGCGCGGCCTGCTTTATCTTTCTGCCCAAGGGCTGAAAATGACCCAATTTGGACATGCAGCCAAATTATAACCAGAGAACGGCAGTCTCAAACGGGGTTTCCGCCTTGATTCCTTCCCGGCACTTGAATTGCTGGTAAGGGGCAAAAACGCTTATAAACGGTGCGCGAAAATCGCGATGAATCTGTCTGGATACGAAATCGGTAACTTCTTCGATGAAATGTTCGAGGACGATGGGCGTCCCCGTGCCGCCGTCCGCCCATTGGTCAGGAAGATCGAATCGCTTTCCCCCGGCGAATTGGCCAGCCGCCAATTGGCGGCCGACCGCGCTCTGGTGCAGGCGGGGATCACGTTCAATGTGTACGGGGAAAGCGCCGGCCTGGAGAAGACTTTGCCGTTCGACCTGGTTCCGCGCATGGTCACGGCCCCGGAATGGGAGCGCATCGAGAAAGGCCTGAAGCAGCGCATCCGCGCCCTGAATTTGTTTATTGACGACCTTTATCACGATCGCAAAATCATCAAGGATCGTGCTGTTCCGCCGGAGATTATTTCCTCGTCCAAGGGGTTTCGCGAACAATGCGTCGGCCTGAACCCTCCGCGCGGCATCTGGTGCCACATCACCGGCACGGATTTGGTGCGGCATGGCGACGGCCAGATCTATGTTCTGGAAGACAATTTGCGTTGTCCTTCGGGCGTTTCCTACGTGCTTGAAAATCGGCGGCTGATGAAGAGCCTGTTTCCCGAAGTATTTGACGCATCCAAAATCCGGCCTGTGTCCAATTATCCGATCCACCTGCGTGACATGCTCGAATATCTAGTCCCCGAGGGCAGCGCCACTCCGCGCGTCGTGCTGCTCACGCCCGGAGTTTACAATTCCGCCTACTTCGAGCATTCGTTTTTGGCGCAGCAGATGGGCGTGGAATTGGTGCAAGGCAGCGACCTCGCCGTGTTCGACGGCTTCGTCTGGATGCGGACGACCAACGGTTTTGAACGGGTGGATGTCATTTACCGGCGGGTGGATGATGATTTTCTGGATCCGGAAGCCTTTCGCGCGGATTCCATGCTGGGCGTGCCCGGCCTGATGGCGGTTTATAAATCCGGCAACGTGGCCCTGGCCAACGCTCCGGGGACCGGTGTGGCGGATGATAAGGTCGTTTATGCCTACGTCCCGCGCATTATAAAATATTATCTGGGCGAGGAAATCATTCTGCCCAATGTGCCAACGTATATCTGCGCGGAGGCCGAAGGGCTTGCGTACGTGATGGAACATTTGCCCGAACTGGTCATCAAAGCGGCCAACGAATCCGGCGGTTACGGCATGCTCATCGGCCCCCATGCCACGGCCGCGGAATGCGCGGAATTTGCCAAAAGAATAAAAGCCGACCCTCGTAACTACATCGCCCAGCCCACTCTTGCGCTTTCCCGCGTCCCGACGCTGATCAATGGGCTGCTGGAAGGACGGCATGTTGACCTGCGGCCCTATGTTTTATATGGCCGGGATATTTTTGTTCTGCCGGGCGGACTGACTCGTGTCGCCTTGAAAAAGGGTTCACTGGTCGTCAACTCCTCCCAGGGCGGCGGGACCAAGGACACCTGGGTGCTGGCCAACGACCCCGCGACGGCGGAGCAGACCCAGACCCAAGGCGGCCTCACCACCGGCGGAGGCCAAACGTAATGCTCAGCCGGGTTGCCGATTCCATCTATTGGATGAGCCGCTACGTCGAACGGGCGGAGAACGTGGCCCGCTTTATCGATGTCAACCTGAACCTGATGCTCGATTCGCCGGCCACCGATCAACAATGGCAGCCGCTGGTCAATATCACGGGAGATCACGCCGATTTTGCGAAGCGTTACGGGCCTGTGGCGTCCTCGCAAAACGTTCAGCAGTTCCTCACTTTTGACCGCGAGAATCCAAACTCGATCATATCCTGCCTGCGCGCCGCCCGCGAAAATGCCCGTTCCGTGCGGGAAATTATTGCTTCGGAAATGTGGCTGCAACTCAACACCTTTTATTTGATGGTCAATTCCGCCGCCGGCAGCGGCAAGGGCATCGAATCCCGCAATAATTTTTTCACCGAGGTGAAGCTGGCCAGCCATCTCTTTGCCGGCCTGACCGACGCAACAATGACGCACGGTGAAGCCTGGCATTTCTGCCGCCTGGGCCGGATGTTGGAAAGGGCGGACAAGACTTCGCGCATTCTTGACGTCAAGTACTTTATACTCCTGCGCTCGGTGGCGGAGGTCGGAACCATCTACGACGACGTGCAATGGGCGGCCGTGCTGCGTTCGGCCAGCGCCTTTGAGATGTATCGCAAGCGCCACGGGCGCATTTCGCCGATGGCCATTGTCCAATTCCTTTTGTTGGATGAGGAGTTTCCCCGGGCGGTCCGCTTTTGCCTGAATTCGGCGCGCGATTCATTGCACGCCATTTCCGCCACGCCCGTTGGTCCCCATCGCAAACCCGCCGAAAAACTTCTGGGGCAGATCTGTTCGGACCTGGCCCATGCCAGCGTGGAGGAGATTGTCAAAGGCGGCTTGCATGAATACCTGGATGCGTTGCAGACAAATGTGAACCGCGCCAGCACGGGAATTTACGAACGATTCTTCGCCACGCGCGTGCCGGAATCGGCTCAACCTGTGAAAGAAAAGAGGCAATAAGAACATGGCCATTCACGTCGCCCTCCATCACAAAACGCACTATGCTTATGACCGGCCGGTGGCCCATCTGCCGCACACGGTGCGTCTGCGCCCGGCGCCGCATTGCCGCACGCCGATCTTGAGTTACTCGCAACGGATTCTGCCCAAAAAGCATTTCCTGAACTGGCAGCAGGACCCTTTCAGCAATTATCTGGCCCGCCTGGTCTTCCCCGAAAAAACGGAGGAGCTTTTGATCGAAGTGGACTTGGTGGCCGAAATGGCGGTTTATAACCCGTTCGATTTTTTTCTCGAGCCAACGGCTGAAAAATTCCCGTTCACCTACGAGGCGGCCTTGAAAAAGGAACTCGGCCCGTTTCTGGAAACGGCGCCGCTGGGGCCACTGCTTCAGGCCTATCTGAAAACGATTGATCGTTCCGGGATGCCTACCAATGATTTTCTCGTTTATCTGAACCGCCGGGTTTGCCAGGACGTGAAATACCTCATCCGGCTTGAGTCCGGCGTGCAATCGCCGGAAACGACCCTGCAATTGCGGTCCGGCTCCTGCCGCGATTCAGCGTGGCTGCTGGCAAATCTGTTCCGGCACATCGGCATCGCCGCCCGTTTTGTGTCGGGTTACCTCATTCAATTGACGGCCGATGTCAAAGCGCTGGACGGCCCCTCGGGAACGGAGCGTGATTTCACCGATCTGCATGCCTGGACGGAAGTTTATCTTCCCGGGGCGGGTTGGATCGGCCTGGATGCCACTTCCGGGCTGCTGGCCGGCGAAGGGCATATTCCGCTGGCTTGTTCGCCGGATCCAACGGGCGCCGCGCCGGTGACCGGGGCGGTTGAAGAGTGCGAGACCAAGCTCACCCATGAAATGAAGGTGACGCGGATCTATGAATCGCCCCGCGCCAGCCGGCCCTATTCCGAAGAGCAATGGGCGCAAATCAATGCGTTGGGACAGCGCATTGATCTCGAACTGGCGCAAAACGACGTCCGGCTCACCCTGGGCGGCGAGCCAACGTTCGTATCCATCGACGACATGGATGGGGCGGAGTGGAATTTCACCGCCGTCGGTCCAGAGAAGCGCCGCTTGTCCGGAACATTGATTCGACGGTTGAAGGAAAAATTTGCGAAGGGCGGCCTGCTCCATTACGGCCAGGGCAAATGGTATCCCGGCGAATCATTGCCGCGCTGGGCATTAGCCTGTTACTGGCGCAAGGATGGCCAGGCCATCTGGCACGACGACTCATTGTTTGCCCGTGAAAACCAGTCCTACGGCTACGGGGAAAGGGAAGCCATTGATTTCATGGCCGAACTGACCCGGGCGCTGGGCGTGAAATCCAAATACATCATTCCCGCCTATGAAGATGCCTGGTACTACATGTGGCGGGAACGGCGTCTTCCGGTCAACGTGGACCCGCTCAAGTCGCGGCTTGAAAACGAGGAGGAACGCGCCCGCTTGGGGAAGATTTTCGATCAGGGCCTCAATAAAGTGGCCGGGTTTGTCTTGCCGATCGCCCCGGCGCGCGGCGAAGGCCCCGGTTGGATGAGCGGCTCGTGGTTCCTTCGTTCGCAACATCTTTTTCTACTGCCCGGCGATTCGCCCATCGGTCTGCGTTTGCCGCTGGATGCGCTGCCGTGGGTTTTGCCGTCGGATTATCCTTCGGTCAATCCGCCCGATCCCATGATGCCGTTGGGACCGCTTCCGGCCCCTCGGCAACGCAGCGAAATTCGGCGGCAATTTGCGGGTGTCAGCCCGGCTGCGGCGCTGCCCATGAATCGGCGGCCGGAACCGTTTGAATCCGCCGATTGGATTGTGCGCACAGCGTTATGCGTTGAGCCGCGGCAGGGGCGGCTCTTCGTTTTTATGCCGCCGGTGGATTCGACGGATGCTTATCTGAATTTAATCAGCGCGGTGGAACAAACGGCGGCGGCGCTCCAACTGCCCGTGGTCATCGAAGGAAGTCCGCCGCCGCACGATCATCGGCTGAACCACCTCAAAATCACTCCCGACCCCGGCGTGGTCGAAGTCAATCTTCACCCGGCCCGCACTTGGGATGAACTGGTGGCGAACACCACCACTCTTTACGAGGAAGCGCGCTCCTCCCGGCTGGGCACCGAAAAATTCATGATGGATGGCCGTCATGTCGGCACCGGCGGCGGCAACCACATGGTCATCGGCGGGCCGACGGCGGCGGACAGCCCGATTTTGCGCCGGCCGGATTTATTAAGAAGCCTGCTCTGTTACTGGCAGAATCATCCGTCCCTTTCCTATCTTTTCAGCGGATTATTTGTGGGACCGACCAGCCAGCATCCGCGCTTGGACGAAGCGCGCAATGATTCTCTCCACGAATTGGAACTGGCTTTCAAGCAGATTCCCGCCAGCGGCGAAGTCCCGCCGTGGCTGGTGGACCGCGTCTTCAGAAATCTTTTGATTGACTCCAGCGGCAACACCCACCGGGCTGAATTCTGCATCGACAAGCTGTATTCGCCCGAGACCGGCAGCGGGCGCCTCGGCCTGGTGGAATTGCGCGCCTTTGAAATGCCGCCGCACGCGCGCATGAGCCTGGCCCAGCAACTCCTCCTGCGCTCGCTCATCGCGCGCTTTTGGAAGAATCCCCGCCTGGAAAAGCTCGTCCGCTGGGGCACGGCCTTGCATGACCGCTTCATGCTCCCGCATTTTGTCGAACAGGATTTTCGGGATGTCGTTGAGGACCTTGCCGCCACCGGATACCCGTTCGATCCCGAATGGTTCGCGCCGCATTTGGAGTTTCGCTTCCCGGTTTGCGGCAGCGTCACTCATCAAGGGGTGAATCTGGAAGTGCGGCAGGCGCTGGAGCCGTGGCATGTGCTGGGCGAAGATACCACCGCCGGCGGCGCGGTGCGTTATGTGGATTCCTCGGTGGAACGGCTCCAGGTCAAAGTGCGCGGCATGATTGACTCACGCCATCGCATTGCCTGCAACGGCTATGAAGTGCCGTTGCACCCCACCGGCACCGGGGGCGAATATGTCGCCGGCGTCCGGTTTCGCGCCTGGCAGCCTCCGCTGTGCCTGCATCCCACCATTCCCGCGCATGGGCCGCTGACCTTCGACATTGTTGATGATTGGAACGGGCGCTCGATCGGGGGCTGCACCTATCATGTGAGCCATCCGGGCGGACGCAATTACGACACGTTGCCGGTGAACGCCTATGAAGCCGAGAGCCGCCGGCTGTCGCGCTTTTTCAAAATGGGCCACACGCCGGGACCGATGCAAGTCTTTCCCGCGCAACGAGATCCCGAATTTCCTTTCACGCTGGATTTGCGCTGCATGCCTGTTCAACGTTAGATTCCAGAGATTGAACGTAAACCTTGAAACGCCCCCGGGTTTGTTTGCCGACTATGCCGGCCTGCCGGGCATTTATGACGAGATGAAGCCGGGCTGCGGCGAACTGCGCCCGCACTGGAAACAATTTGTCTCGTCCCTGGAGCGGCTGGGGCGCGACGAACTTTCCCTGCGTTGGGAGAACGCCCGGCGCATCATCCGCGAGCACGGCGTCACTTATAATGTCTATGGCGATCCCCAGGGCATGGACCGCCCGTGGGAACTGGACATGATGCCGTTGCTCATTCCCTCGGACGATTGGCATAAAATCGAGGCCGGATTGATGCAGCGTTCCAAGTTGTTGAACCTGATCCTGGCGGATCTCTACGGCCCGCAACGGTTGTTGCTGGAAGGGCATTTGCCTCCCGCGCTGGTTTTTGCCAACCCCAATTTCCTGCGCCCCTGCCGCGGCCTGCCCATTCCCGGGCAAATCCACCTTCATCTCCACGCGGCGGATTTGACCCGCTCCTCCGACGGCCAGTGGTGGGTCATCTCGGACCGGACCCAGGCCCCGTCCGGCGCGGGCTACGCGCTGGAGAACCGGATCGTCCTGTCGCGAACTTTCCCGGAGGAGTTTCGCAACTGCCAGGCCCAGCGTCTGGCCTCGTTTTTTTCAATGCAGCGCGACACGCTGCGCGGCCTGGCCGCCCGCAATTGCGATAATCCCAGTGTCGTCCTGCTCACGCCCGGCCCTCACAACGAAACTTTCTTTGAGCACGATTATCTGGCGCGCTACCTCGGCTTTACGCTTGTCGAAGGAGGCGACCTGACCGTGCGCGACCGGAAAGTATTTCTCAAAACTCTGGAAGGCCTGCGGCCCATTGATGTCATTTTGCGCCGGGTGGACGATACCTTCTGCGATCCGCTGGAGCTGCGCGGCGATTCGGTCCTCGGGGTGCCCGGCTTGGTTGAAGCGGTTCGCGCCGGCAACGTGACCATGGCCAACGCGCTGGGCACTGGACTGCTTGAAAGCGCGGCCTTCATGGCATTTTTGCCGGGGCTTTGCCGTCTTATGTTGGGGGAGGAGTTGAAACTGCCCTCTCTGGCCACGTGGTGGTGCGGCCAGGAAAAGGAGATGCAATACGTCATTGAGCACCTCGACGAAATTGTGGTCAAGCCGGCTTTTGGCTCGCGCTTGCGCCAGCCGTTTTTCGGCTCGAGGATGGGAGCGGAGGAACGGGAGCAACTGGTGGCTTCCATTCGGGAAAATCCGCATTACTATGTCGGCCAGGAGCAGGCGGCTCTGTCCACGGCGCCGGTCTGGTCCAATGGCGCGCCGGAGCCTCGCCCCCTGGTGCTGCGCGCCTACATCACCGCCGCGGGCGATTCCTTTGCCGTCATGCCGGGCGGCCTGACCCGGATTTCGATGGATGCGGCCGGGATCATTGTCTCGATGCAGAAGGGCGGGGGAAGCAAGGACACCTGGGTCCTTTCAGACGGGCCTGTCAACATGATTTCGCTGCTGACCCCTTCCGGGCATCCGGTGCGTTCCGGGGCTTCGTCGGCCGAACTGCCCAGCCGCGTGGCGGATAATTTATTCTGGCTGGGCCGCTATACCGAGCGGCTGGAAGGGACCTTGCGCTTGCTGCGCTGCCTCGTGCTGCGCCTGCTCGACGAATCCAGCGCGGATGGCTCGCCCGAACTGGCGGCCCTGGCCCGCATGTTGGTCCGGTTGGACATGTTGCCCGCCCGTTTCCGCCAGCGCTTTCCGGCCAAAGACCTGGAACAGGAAATCCTTGCCCTGCTCGACAAGGAGGACCGCGCCGGCAGCGCGCGGCAAATCCTCAACCGGGTGCGCGGCATCGTCTCGGTCACGCGCGACCGGTTCTCCGCCGACACCTGGTCAATTCTCAACAAGCTCAAAATCGACGGGCGCAGCCGGCAGCGGCGGCGGCTGCTGGCGGACGCGCTCGACCTCCTGAACCTCATTATAATTGACATATCGGCGTTCAGCGGCATGGAAATGGAGAACATGACCCGCGGCCTGGGCTGGCGCTTCCTTGAGTTTGGGCGAAGGCTGGAACGGGCGGCCCGCATTGTGCAGTGGTTCAGGGCCGGCCTCTGCCCGGAGATTCAAAGCAGCGCCCTGCTCGAACCGCTCCTGGAAATCTCCGACAGTTTGATGACCTATCGCCGGCGCTACTTCGCCGGGGTGCAGATTTCCTCCGTGCTGGAATTGTTGCTTTTGGATGAGGGCAATCCGCGCTCGCTCGCCTTCCAGTTGGCGGCCCTGCGCGAACACGCCCGGCATTTCCCGCGCGAGCCGGACCTTTTCCATGAACACGAGGAAAGGCGCGTGGCGGCGCTTTCAGCCGCGTTGCGCGACGGCGCCGGCATGATCCTCAGCCAGCCGCCCGCCGCCGGCTCCGACGGTGCGCTCGATTCGTTATTGTCCCATTGTCTGGCGGAGTTGACCGCGCTGGGCAATGAGTTTGCCAGCCGTTATTTCAGCCACACCGTGGCCACCGTAAGCTGACGCCATGATCTACCGCCTCACTCATACGACCACTTACCATTACGGCGGCGTTGTTTCCCTTTCGCATCACTTGTTGCGATTGCAGCCGCGCGAGCTGCCGTGGCAACGGTGCCTGCGCAACGATCTGCAAATCGAACCGCGTCCAGACGTGCTGTGGGCGCATCGCGACTATTTTGGCAATCCCATGTCTTTCGTCACCATTGAAGGGTCGCACAAAAAGCTGGTCATCGCCTCGCGCAGCCAGGTGGAAATGACCGCCCCGGCGCTGTCAGGCCCGGCCCAAAGTCCGGCCTGGGAAACGGCGCGGGACATCTCCCCGGACGGAGATCACGAATCGTTCCTGCAAACCCGCGAATTCACTTACGCCTCGCCACTGATCAAAAAGCTGCCCGAATTTGGCGCTTACGCGGCCCCTTCCTTTTCCCCGGGCCGTCCCCTGCTGGAGGCGGTGCTCGATCTGACCGGGCGAATGCATGCCGATTTTAAATTCGATCCGCACGCGACGAGCGTGGCCACGCCGTTGCTGGAAGTGTTCCAAACGCGCCGCGGCGTCTGCCAGGATTTTGCGCAACTGGAAATCGGCTGTTTGCGCGCCATGGGCATTGCCGCCCGGTACGTCAGCGGCTATCTCGAGACGGAGCCGCCGCCGGGAAAACCCCGGCTGGCAGGCGCGGATGCCTCTCACGCCTGGGTTTCCGTCCATTGTCCCGGAACGGGATGGGTGGACGTGGACCCGACCAATAATTTGCTCGTATCCAATCGTCATATCACCATCGCCTGGGGCCGCGATTACAGCGACGTCAGTCCGATTCGCGGGATCATCATGGGCAGTGGCGAACATTCCATGGACGTGGCGGTTGATGTCATTCCCATGCCGGAATCCACTTCTTTCGGCACCGCTTTTTTGACGAAGCAGCCGGAAGATTCCGCGTTGCCTAAGTCTTGATTTGGCCATAATTTCGCCGGGCACAAAGAATGCCCGGCACGGTGAATTATTATCTATACTGGTTGCGCGCCAATCCATTGGTTGGGATTGTGGCGTTCCTTTTCTGGCTGTGGATGCTGATCGATGCCATTCGCCGCGCGGAATGGCTTTGGGCGGTCTTCATGGTTTTCTTTCCAGGGCTGACGACGCTGTTTTATTTCTTTTTGGTTTACCGCGCCTCGGCCTCGGCCACGCAGGGGTTCGAACTGCCGGGGGCTTCCAGCCGCCGCAGAATCAAGGAGCTGGAAGACCTGATCCATAATCTTGACAAGCCCCACCATTACCTGGAATTGGGGGACATTTATTTTCAAAAGGGGAATCTGGGCAAGGCCGAAGAATGCTATCGCGCGTCGCTCCAGCGCGACGCGCAGGACATCGACGCGCGCGCCCATTTGGGCCAATGCCTGTTGCGGCAGAAAAGGGCAGGGGAGGCGCGTCCCATTTTGCAGCAAGTCTGCGCGGAAAATCCCAAGCACGATTACGGCCATTCCCTCATGGCCTATGCCGAGACCCTGGCCTCGCTGGGCGAAACTGACAACGCCATCGCGGTGTGGAAGCAAGTACTGCAGGACCACACTTACGCCCGGGCCCGGGTGCAACTGGGCGAATTGTATCTGGCGACAAAGCAACAAGACTTGGCTGCGGCCCAATTCCGCGAGGCGATCAGCGACGACCGACACGCGCCCGGCTACCAACGCAAACGCGATCGCGTCTGGATTTGGCGCGCCAAACGCTTGTTGCGGTAAGGCGCATTTTGGGCAGCTCCTAATCCTAATCCTAATCCTAATCCTCTGTTCGCGCCGATTTGAAAATGCAAATGGATCGGAAAGGCGCAGCCCGGCGGGACTGGATTTTTGTGTTTCAATAAATGAAACGGCGGTTTTATATTAAAAGTCAGGCATTGCCATACGATGATTATGCTCCTCCGTCACCTGCTCGCGATCGCGATCCTTCCGTTCACGGTTGCTGTTCTCGTTCCAGTTTGGATCGCCCGGCGGTACGGCGTGGCGCTGACCCTCGGTCGCTCGGTCGGCCCCGTCTTTCTCCAGGTAGTCGGCCTCGCTCTGCTCAGCTTGGGCCTTGTCCTCGCCGTCGCTTCAGTGTGGCTGTTCGCGACCGAGGGCAGGGGCACCCTGGCCCCCTGGGATCCTCCACGTGTGTTCGTCGTGCGCGGACCGTATCAATTCGTCCGTAATCCGATGATTTCCGGAATCATTTTGTTGCTGTTCGGTGAGGCGTTCGCGCTGCTGTCGCCGCCCCATGGGGTCTGGGCAATTTGCTGCGTGATTCTCAATCTCATCTACATTCCACTCATTGAGGAACCGCAACTGGAACGGCGATTTGGTGACTCCTATCGGGAATATTGCCGTCATGTCCGGCGATTCATCCCACGCCTTCGGCCGTGGCGTCCCTTGCCGTAACAGGTCGCCTGGTGGGAAGCTGGATGCGCCGCTGTTCTGGATTGCATCCTGCGGGGTGTTGCGCAACTCTAGCGGCGGCGCGCCAGACCGGGCGCGTTCATTATGAACGACGACACAACCACGGAAGAACAGTTTATTGATTTCAAATGCCCCTGTTGCGGCCAGCAGGTTTCATTTCCCAAATCTTGCGCCGGCCTCGCGCGGGAGTGCTTCAATTGCAACGAGCCGGTCGTTGTGCCGGACGGCGGCGGGGAGGGCCGCCGCATTCCCCTGCCGGTCGCCACCGCGAGGCTGACTTTGCGAAAGTTCCGCGGCCAGGATTGGAAGGACCTGCTGCAATTGTTCTCGGACGACGAATTCTTTGCCGCCGCCCCCGTCAAACTGGACGGCGAAGAGCGAATTGCCCGCTGGTTGGAAGCCGACGCGGTCGTCAAACTCACGACCGCCGGCGTCCCGTTTATTTTGGCGGTGGAAGCGCAGGAGGGCGCGAAAGTGATCGGTTTTCTTTCCCTTGCTTTTTCAGATGCGGACCGGCTCCAGGCCATTCTTCATCTTGTGCTCCATCGTGATTTTCAGCGCCGCGGTTTCGGCGCGGAGGCGGCGATGGGCGCGCTCGGATTTTGTTTCAATGGGATCTCCCTGCACCGCGTCCAGGGCTATTGCGACAGCACGAATGTCGCGGCTTGCCGGCTCTTTGAAAAGACCGGCATGAGGCGCGAGGCCGAATTCGTGCGCGATCACAAGGTTGGGGATCAATGGGTCAACACGGCCGCTTACGCGATTTTGCGCGACGAGTTCGAAACCGCCGCCGGCAAATGATCATCGCTCCTTCATTATTGGCCTCGAATTTCGCCCGGCTCGCCAGCGAGGTCGGGCGCGTGGATCGTTCCGGCGCGGATTGGCTCCATCTCGACATCATGGACGGACATTTTGTGCCGAATATATCTTTTGGTCCGGGCCTTGTTGCCGCCATTCGGCCGCTGACCAAAATGACGTTCGACGTCCACCTCATGTGTTCGCGGCCCGAAATCCTGTTGGAACCTTTCGCCACGGCGGGAGCGCAACGGATGACCGTTCATGTTGAACTGGACGGACAGGTGACATCGCTCATCTGGAAGATCCGCTCCCTGGGCGGCCAGGTGGGTTTGGCAATCAACCCTCCAACGGCCATGGAAAGCGTCCAGCCTTTTCTGGACCAGATAGATTCGCTCCTGGTCATGACTGTCAATCCTGGTTTCGGCGGCCAGGGATTCATCACTGAATGTCTGCCCAAAATCCAGCAGGCGGCGGCCTGGCGGCGCAAACTCGGATTGAAATTTCGCATCGCGGTGGACGGAGGCGTTGACTTCCAAACCGTCGCAAGCTGCGCCTCCGCCGGCGCGGACACCTTTATCAGCGGCACGGGCATCTTTGAGCATAAGAACCTCAAGGCGGCGGTGGCGAAGATGCGAAGAGCCGCTCAATCTCATGCCGCGCCGCAGGTTTCCCTCTTGCAATGAACTCCCCCTCATCCGTGACCCCGATCCATTTTGGCACCGATGGCTGGCGGGCGGTAATCGCCGACGGCTTCACGTTCCATAACCTGGACCGCGTCGCTCAGGCCACCGCCGATTTTTGGAAAAGCCACCCGGTGGACGGGGCGCGAAAAACCATCATCGTCGGCTATGACCGGCGTTTTCTCTCCGATCAATTTGGCCGGCGCGTGGCGGAAGTTCTTGCGGGGAACGATTTTCAAGTGCTCCTGTCCGATTGCGCCGCGCCGACGCCGGCCATCTCATTCGCGGTCAAGATGAAGAAAGCCAGCGGCGGCGTCATGATTACCGCCAGCCACAACCCGGCCATCTTCAACGGCTACAAGCTCAAGGCCTACTACGGCGGTTCGGCCGAACCTTCGCTCTGCCAGGCCGTCGAAAAACTGATCGATCAAAACCCGGTCCGCGTCGCCAAGACAGATGCAGTGGATGTAGTGTCGAGGCTGCGCCTCGACTCCGGTCGAATCGAACTGTGCGATTTTCGTCCCGCCCATTACAAGGCGATCAAAAAGCTGGTGGATTACAAACTCATTGCGCAATCAAAACTTCGCTTCGCCCATGACGCTTTATTCGGAGTGGGCGCGGGGTGTTTCGATGATTTGCTCCGGGGCACAACTTGCCGGGTCACGACCTTGAACGGCAATCACGATCCCAATTTTGGCGGAATCAATCCCGAACCCATTGCCCTCAACTACGCCCGCAGCTCGGCCTGGCTCAAAAAACATCCGCACGATTTTTGTCTCGTGACCGATGGCGACGCCGACCGCATCGGCGGAATGGATGGCCGCGGCCGCCCGCTGACCACGCATCAAATTATATGCCTGCTGCTCCATCATTTCATCGTCAATCGCCGGGGCGGGGGGCGCGTTGTCAAAGCCCTGACCACCACCTCAATGGTGGATAAAATGTGCGCGCATTACGGACTGGAGCTGGTGGAAACGGGGGTTGGATTCAAGTACATCTGCGCCGAAATGTTGAAGGGCAACGTCCTGATCGGCTTTGAAGAAAGCGGCGGAGTCGGCTTTCCCGATCTGATGCCTGAGCGCGACGGCATCGCCGCCGGCATGATGTTGCTGGAATTGCTCGCAACCGAGCGCGTCTCCGTCAATGAATTATTAAAGCGTCTGGTCCGGCAATTCGGGCCGCACCATTACGCGCGGTTGGACACGGCTTTTCCGTTGGAAAAGCGGGCGGCCCTGATGGAGTATTGCAAGTCAAACCCGCCGGCGAAGCTTGCCGGATCGCCCCTGGCCGCTGTCAAGTCTTTCGACGGCGTCAAATTCGTCGCGCAAAACAGCGCTTGGCTGATGCTGCGCGGTTCCGGCACCGAACCCGTCCTGCGCATCTACGCCGAAGCCAATTCCGCCGCCCATGCCCGCGCGCTTATCGCCGACGGCGTCCGAATCACCAAACACGTTTAGCAGCCTATTATCAAACCGCGGAACACTTTGAGCACAAACCTTCAAGAGAGAAAAGGCACGAATGAATGAACAGAATGGTGCAAATTTACGGTTTGACCCGAATGGCACTTAGATAAGGAATATGATGTTTAAAATGTTGATTCACAGCATCTTACACAGCTCGCTTGTCGATCTTGCCGGAAAGGCTGGGGAATCACTTTGGTGGTTTTCCTCGGAGCAGCATTGCGACTGTGGCTCTTGATGCTTTTTGACCACTCATAGATCACATTGATGTTCAATGATTTACGCCTTATCTAAGTGCCATTCCGGTTTGACCCCTGCAAAAGCCGCGATCGTTGTCCCGAAGAAATCCCGCAAACGCTGACGCGAATTTTTGCGGAACAACTTGCGCCAACCCACCAGATGCTGTGTCGGAGTACGTCTTTGAGCGGTTTTCTGACTCAACTCGACATTTAATTAGAAATTTGCCTCCATCTGGAATTGTGGGGCCGGCACTACACGAGGAAATCATTAATGACCTCAATCGACTTTTGATTGGTCCGTCAATTTGGAACGAACGTCGGTTTTCTGATGTCGAAATACCGGCAGAAACGAGGGGTTTGATCAAAGGAGGTCCGATATCAAATGACCCCAGTCCTCTCAACAGACTCCTATTGGAAGCTGCTTACCCGGAAGTATTTAAGGAAACACCCATACAGGACTTCGACGCTTTTTTTGAAGTTGGGAGCTGACTCCTTTCGCCGGATGTTGAAGCCCAGGATGAAGCCGGGCGGCTTCGTGATCTTTCCACAATGTCCTGGCTTGCGATCTTTCGCAGCCTCTATGATTCTTGAATCACTCCAGAGCGAATCTCAGTTAAGCCATGACCGCGATGACGCGGTCGCGAACTGTTAAATTGTAAGTGGGCACTGCAGCGCCGATTGATATTAGGCCTGATACTCTGAATAAATTGGCCGATGATTTAGCTAAATTGACAAAAAATGTGGAAAGCCTGACCCAAACTCTTTCCTCCAGTCGGGACGTGATTGCGTCCTATCGTTACGTTGTATCGATGGATTCACCTCAATAATGAAACATGATGCCCGCACACTACGAACCCCTGAAGAATTCGAACCATTTCCACCTGCCGTCGGTAGAAGTCGCATACAGAGGCCTCAAGACACCATTTGCGGCGGCATATGGGGCAATCGCAATGATATTTGCCTGATCTACTCGACGATGTGGCCGATTTTCCAGACCTACGTATCAATCTCGCCATTCTTCGCGCTCTTCCTGTCCTTCGTGGTGGAAATTGGGGTGCGAATCATCCGGCGCGTTTAGCGTTTGACTCGATCGCTTTGACCAATCCATCGATGGTGTGCTCCTTCGCTTCCACTGTCGGCCTGAGGCCGAGGGCGACTATCGCCTTGCTGGTTTCCGGCCCTATCGAAGCCAGGTTGAGTTGCGGCCAGCGTCCGGCCAACTCTTTCAAACTGAAACGCGCATTGAAATTTTCCACTGTGGAACTGCTCGTGAAAGTGATCCAATCCGCGCCGCCTTCCATCAACCGCGCCGCCGCCCCGTTTCGGTCCTCGGTTTCTGGCGCCGTCTTGTAAACAGCCACGTCATCCACAATGGCGCCCATCTCCTCGAGTTGTTTGGGCAAGTCCTTGTTGGCGACTTCCGCCCTGAGCAACAGTATCTTCAGATTCTCGATGCTTTCGTATTTGGCCAGGGCGCCGGCAATTTTGGAGGCCTCGTATTCCTCCGGCATCACATCGACTCTGAGGTGCAGCTCCCGGATTTTGGCGGCCGTCGCCGCGCCGACCGCGGCGATGCGCACACCGCCAATGTCGCGCAAGTCGTCGAAAGCTTTGAAAAAGAATTCGAAGAACGCGCTCACCCCGTTCGGACTGGTAAAGACCAGCCAGTCATAGGCATTCAACTCCAGCAAAACATCCGCGATGGACTGCCGGTCGGTCGGCGGCAGGGTGCGAATGACCGGTATTTCCAGCACATCAGCGCCGCGTTCCAGCAATTGCCGCGAAAGCTGGCTGGCTTGTGCGCGGGTTCGGGTGACCACGATGCGCTGTCCAAACAGCGAACGCTTTTCAAACCAATTCAGCTTTTCCCGCAACCGCACGACTTCGCCAATGACAATGATGGCCGGCGGATTGAACCGGGCCGATTCAACCACATCCGCGATGGTCTTCAGCGTCCCGAAAACCGATTGCTGCCTTCCGGTTGTCGCCCAGCGAATCACCGCCACCGGCGTGGACGCCTCCATGCCGTTGGCCATGAGCGCCTCCGCAATCTTTCCGATGCGCGTCACTCCCATCAGCACGACTTTCGTTCCAGGCGCCCTGGCCACCTGTGCCCAGTCCACATCCACATCTTCCTTCGCCGGGTCTTCGTGGCCGGTAATGACGCTGAAGCTCGAACAATGGTCGCGGTGCGTCAAAGGAATGCCGGCGTAATTCGGCCCCGCGATGCTGGAAGAGATTCCCGGCACCACTTCAAATGGCATCTTCGCCTCGGCCAATTCTTCCGCCTCCTCGCCACCGCGGCCAAACACGTAGGGATCGCCCCCTTTGAGCCGGACAACGCATTTGCCGGCGCGGGCTTTTTCGATGAGCAACCGATTCAACTCTTCCTGGGGCATGACATGGAGGCCGGAGCGTTTGCCGGCGAAAATAAACTCCGCGCCGGCCGGCGCCAGCCGGAGCAAATCGCCGTTGACCAGCGCGTCATAAATCACCACATCGGCCCGCGCCAGCAACTCCGCCCCGCGCATTGTCATCAAGCCCGCGTCACCAGGCCCGGCGCCCACCAGATAAACCATCCCTTTGCCTTTCATTCCGGGAAGTCTATGCGGTCAAGGCCATTGCCGCAATTCATTGTGTGTTTCATGACGGGAGCGGCCCCTGGAGAGGCGCCATGTGTCAATACCATGTATCAGCGCACCGGCTCACCGCCCGGGCCGGAAATGATATGCGTTGCTCGAAACGTTGATGCTGACTGGAGCGGAAACGGCCTGGGTGCCATTGTTGTCCGTCGCCACCGCTGTCAAAACATTGCTCCCGGCGGGCGCGTTGGTCCACCGGAAATAATACGGCAGCCACTGCGTCCTCAAATGAAACTGGCTGGACGGTTCCGCCGCCAGGTAATTTGTCGCCACGCCCAAACTCCTGCCGTTGGCCAGAAATTCCACCGTATTGACCACGCCCCCATCCTCGGCTGCGGCCGCGTAAATATTGATTTTGACCAGGTCCGGGAATTCCGCTCCGGGCGCCGGACTGACAATCCGCACCACCGGCGCGGGCAGGTTGGTGGTGACGGCGATGTTGACGGCGGCAGAGGTCATTTGCAGCCCCGCGTTATCGGTCGCGACCGCCGTCAAGGCATAGTTGCCGGGCGGCACATTGGTCCAGACAAATTGGTATCGGTTCACATGGTTGCCCAGCCATACCGGCAGGATCGAACCATGCGATTCCCGCAAGACCAGCGACTCCGCCGTCCGGCTTCCGAACGGGTTGTTGCTCACGACTCCCAAGCCTTTGCCATTGGCCAAAAACTCCACCGACGTCACCCATCCATTCGAATCAAACGCATGGGCCGCAATTTCGATGTTGGGCAATGAAAGAAAAGAACTGCCATTGGTCGGAGTGACAATGCTGACCGTGGGCGGAACATTGGTGTAATTATACGCGATATAAGCCACCGCCTTGTTGAGCGATCCAACGTTAAAGTCCGCGCTGCCAGCCGGTTCGGCAACCAGGCGCCGCGGCAACGTCAAAACCACTGTCTTATACCCATTGGCCGACGGCTCATTGACCGGCGTGATGACAACATTGGTCGAAGTCTGTCCCGCCGCCAGGCTGACGGAATTCGTTATGGCGGCGTAATCGACGCCGTTACTGGCCGTGCCGCCGATTCCGAAAGAAATGGTCAACGGGGAATTCGTATTGCCGGCGCGGGAAAAGGTGAAAATGGCGGGATTATCGCCCGGCTCCGACGCCAGAGGCATGGTAGCCTGGATCGTGACGATGGAGAAGTTTGTGGGAATCATGAAAGCGGCAGAGGCATCGAACCCAAAGCCGGCCAAAAGCACGGATAAAACCGTCCACCGCCTTGCGCTATTACCTTTCATTACAATTCAGCGTATCAATTCTCGAGTTAAAAGTCACTAACAAACGCGCTAAAAATGGCCTCCAAAGCATGGATTTCCGCTGCCATAGCCAGTTCGGCGCAATCAGTTCTGATGATTCAACCCCGTCAGATCTGGAATGTTTCAGCACCTACTGAGTTTCTCCGCGGGTGACGCGGAGGAAAACTTCTTCCAGGCCCAGTTCGTCCTCCCAGTATCCTGTCAAACGCACTCCGCCACGCACCAGGGCTTCGGGCACGAAGGCGGGATCAACCTCACGATTGGCGAAGGTCACTTTGATTTGGCCATCCAGCGCCACGGCTTTCGCCACTTCGGGACGGGCTTTCAGAATTTCCAGCGCCGTTGCGCTGTCGCCTTGCACCTGTATCCAATAGATCAAACCGGCTGACATCTGGGCGCGCACGCCCTGCACCGGCCCGCTGTAAATCAATTTTCCCTTTTCAATAATCGCCACCCGGTTGCACAGGGTCTGCAACTCACTCAGGATGTGCGACGAGATGATGATCGTTTTGCCCAACCGTTGCAGTTCCTGCAGGATGGCCATCATTTCGATGCGCGCCCGCGGGTCGAGGCCGCTGGCCGGTTCGTCCAAGAGCAGGATCTTGGGATCGTGAATCAAAACCCGCGCCAAGCCCAGCCGCTGCTGCATCCCCCGGCTCAACGCACCAATGATCGCCCCACGCTTTTCCGTCAATCCGACCAGTTCCAAAACGTCGCCCACGGTTTTTTCCCGCTGCGCCGTCGGGATTTTGTAGCACGCCCCGAAGAAGTCCAGGTATTCGGTCACTTCCATATCCTTATACACCCCAAAAAAATCGGGCATGTAACCGATGACGTGCCGCACCGCATCCGCATCCCGGACAACATCGTAACCCAGCACGCGGGCGGTGCCGGAGGAGGGCGCCAAAAAAGTCGCCAAAATGCGCAGCGTGGTGGTCTTGCCCGCGCCGTTGGAGCCGATGAAGCCGAACAAATCGCCGGGGTTGACCGCCAGGCTCAACGAATCGAGGGCGGCAATCGGACCAAAGGAGCGGCTTAAACTGATTGTTTCCACGGCTGGAATGGGCGGGGCATCCATAGTTGGTCAGGGTTGAAGGTTCATGCTCGGTTCATAAAGCCAACGGCACGACCAGCCGCAACAATGTGTTGCGGTGCGACCGCTTGACTGGAAAACGGTTCAGCGCGGCGGTCAAGGCGTGGTCGGGATCCCATGCCAGCAAAATGCCATAGCCCGGCACGGCATACCGGCTCAAGTCCAGATCGCCCGGACTGCTGAAAGTCTGCCAATTGTTCGCCGATTCGTTCGCCTGAGAAAGAAAGGAGGCAGCCATCGAGCTTCCGGCAAGGTCGGTAATGGGCGCGCTGTTGTTGCCCACACTTCTGCTCCGGCTTGCCGCCGCACTGAGAAGCAATGGGCTTCTTTGCCGCGCCCAATCCCCCAACAACTGGCCATCTGCCCGATCCAACGCGAAGGTTTTACTTTGTTCGGCGGGCAGTTCGCCCACATTGTAGATGCGCCCTTCCAGCACGATGCGCGCCCCGGGCAACTTGCGGTCCATGTTATTCCCGACCGTTACCTGCCAGCCGGAGTTCTGGCGCGTGGCCGTCATCGTCAAAGGCAGCGGGGCCGGCTGCAGCCAATCGCTCACATAGAGCTGGCTGGTCCAGACCGGCACAAAGGCGTCCGCCTCAAAATTATTTCCATGCTGGACGACCGAGACCCTGCTGGCTTCGAGCCCCACGCCAAAGTCCCCCGACGCCTCGCCGCGCAAGGTGGCAAACGGCTCTTCGCCCGCCAGTTCGTAATGCGCGTTGACCGGCGAATAAATGGAAACGTAAGATTGCCCGCGCAACACGGCCCGGTCGTTGTCCGGCAGAACATCGACCAGGTTCAACTCGTTCCATTCCAGCTCGCCGGCGCGCAAATGAAAACCGATCCAATAAATCAACCCGGAGAAAACCAACACATAGCACGGGAAGGTGATCCAGGTCAGCATCTGGCGGTTGATCTTCCTGAGCCAGTACTGGTCCAGCGGCCCGATGACAACCAGGTAGGCGGCGAGCAGGGCCAGCAGCCAGCCGAGCGGCAGTTTGCGGATTTGCCGGCTGTCAATCATCGCCCCAAAAATGCCGTCGCTGCTCATGCGCGCCATGCCCAGGCGGGAATTCTGCGATTGAAACGCGGCCGCGGGAACCTCCGCCAGCCTGGCCCAAAACCAGGGACGGTTTTTCCACGATAAAAACGGTTCCCGTTCCGGGCTGAAACCGAGCACCGTGATTCGTCCGCGGCCCCGTTTCCCTTCAAAGGCCAAAGGCGCGGTGCTGTCGCCAATAAGAATTGTCCCGTCGCGCGGCGTCCCGGTCGCCACCTGCAACGGCGCAGCGTCAAAATCCGCGTCCTGCGGCAAATCCGGGGCGGGAGTGATCAGCGGGGCGCTGTTGGAGACGGGAGACGCGCGGGGACTTCCGGGGGGCGGTCCGACGCGGGGCGGTTTCATTCCCGGGAGTTGTGTTGTTTTTTTGGGGCGCGGTTTTGGCTTTGGCGCGACGGCCGGGGTGGAAATCTTCGACCGTACCCACGTCTGCAATGAATCGTGTGCGGCCAGATTGACGGTTGAGGTCAGATCGCACGGTAACAACTCCCTCAGCCACGGCGTCCCGCCCAGGTCCGAAACTTGTTCGACTCCCACGACCAGATGACCGCCATCCTGCAACCAGGCCACGAGGGCGTTGACTTGTCCAATGGTCAAATCCGCAGCCTTTTCCGAACTCAGGTAGAGCATATCAATGCCTTCCAGCGCCAGCGGGTTGTCCGGAAACAAGGCCGATTGCAATCGTGCCGCGACGAATTTGGAGTCCGCTTGTCCATTGGCTGGTTCGGGAAAGACGGGCATTCCCGCGACGGTGCGCGCCAGGCCGGCCACCAGCGGCAGGGGATTTCCGATCACCTTGATATTCGAGGCGCTTTGCTCAGCCCGGACGTTGCCCTGGCTGTCCACCAAGCGCGCATTCCACAGCCGGGCGCCGGCAAACACGGGGATGACGACACGTTTGCGCGTATGGGTGGGCAGATCAATGGGAAAACGCCGAATCTGGCCGCCGCTCCATTCGCCGGCGGTGACTTCGATCACCGCATTGAAAGAGGGGCCGTCGTTATGCAACTCGCAAGTGACCGGAAACCAACTGTGCTCCGGCAAAATCTGATCGTAACCGACGAAAACATCGAATTGCAGATCGGCGCGCGCCGCCGAACCCGGCAGAAAAAGCGCCAGCGCAATCCAGCACCAAAGGCCGCCGCATGAGGTGGCAATGGTGCGCTGAATGACCTTCATTGGCGTCATAACTTTTCTGAACGGGTCGAGTTATAGCCGATTGGCCCTGGAAACAAAGCCAATTCGATCTGTGGCCGCAGTCCTGCAAGACAATTGCTGAAGAGAATTAAGAAGCAGGAATTAAGAAACATGAAAACAACCCAACCATCCCGTCCCCGGCCCCTTGCCGCGCCATAGCGTCTGCGGCGACGACGGGACTTCTTAACTCTGCCTTCTTAATTCTTTTCTCTCGCCGCCCAGGGCCTAAACTGCAACTCATGAATCAGACGGTTCTCATCACCGGGGGGTCGCGCGGCATCGGGCGGGGCATCGCGCTGGAAATGGCGATGCTGGGGCGCGATCTGGTAATCAACTTTGCCAGCAACGCGAAGGCTGCGGAGCAAACGGCGGCGGACTGCATCGCCCAAGCCCGAACCCGCGGGAAAAAAATCCGCGCCGAAGTTTTCCAGGCGGATATTTCGCGGCGGGCCGATCGCGCGAAGCTGATTGAGTTTGCGAAGGCAAAGTTGGGGCGGCTGGATTTGCTGGTGAATAACGCGGGCGTCGCGCCGGCCGTCCGGGCGGATATTCTGGAGGCGGGCGAGGAAAGTTTCGACCGCCAGATCGCCGTCAACGTCAAAGGGCCGTACTTCCTGACGCAGCTCGCGGCCAATTGGATGATCGAAGAATGTGGCCGCGCCCGCAAGAGCGCGGCTGAATACCGGCCCCAAATCATCACCATCTCCTCCATCTCCGCTTACACCGCGTCCACCAACCGCGGTGATTATTGCGTGGCCAAGGCCGCGCTCTCCATGCTCACGCCGCTGTACGCCGCGCGATTGGCGGAGCATGGCATCAACGTTTATGAAATCCGCCCCGGCATCATCGCCACGGACATGACAGCCCCGGTGCGGGAAAAGTATGACATACTCATCAGCCAGGGATTGACGCCGATCCAACGCTGGGGGACGCCGGAAGACATTGGCAAAGCCGTCACCGCCATCACCGAGGGCCTGCTGCCATTCAGCACCGGAGAAGTCATCAACGTGGACGGAGGATTTCATTTGCGCAGACTCTGAAGGTTCATCAGACCAACGAGACATGGCCATAAAAATTGACAACAAACTGACGCCGCAAAAGCTTGTGCGCAAGATCGAGCGGCTCTTCGAGCTTTCCGCCCAAAAGATCCTGGACATCGAAAAGAGCCGGAAGCCGGGATCGGCGGCGCCTGTGTTCACCGTGAAAGGCAAATACACCTCGCGCGGCTGGACGGAATGGACGCAGGGTTTTCAATACGGCTCGGCGCTGCTGCAATTCGACGCGATGGGCGACGAGCGTTTTCTGGAGATCGGGCGCCGTGGAACGGAGGAGCGGATGGCGGCGCACGTTTCGCATACGGGCGTGCATGACCACGGGTTCAACAATATTTCAACCTACGGAAACCTTCTGCGGCTCATGCGCGAGGGAAAAATTCCGCGCCGCGAGGGCGAAAAGAATTTCTGCGAGCTGGCGTTAAAAGTGAGCGGCGCGGTGCAGGCGGCGCGCTGGACGAAGCTGGCCGACGGCACGGGGTTCATCCATAGTTTCAACGGCCCGCACTCGCTGTTCGTTGACACCATCCGCTCCTGCCGCTCGCTGGCGGTGGCCCATCAACTCGGCCACAGGCTGATGGGGGAGCAGGACACGAAGATTTCTCTGCTGCAACGCTGCGTCGAGCACGCCGTGAACACCGCACGGTACTGTGTTTACCACGGCGAGGGCCGCGATGCTTATGATGTGCGCGGTCGCACGGCCCAGGAAGCGGTCTTCAACTCAACCAACGGCGTGTTCCGCTGTCCGGGTTCGCAGCAAGGCTATTCGCCCTTCAGCACATGGACGCGCGGACTGGCGTGGGCGGTTTGCGGCTTCGCGGAGCAATTGGAATTCCTGCGGGCTGTTTCGTCCGCCCGGAAAGCGTTGCCATCACTCGAAAAGGCCGCGCTGGCCACCGCCGATTTCTATCTGGAGAATGCCTGCGCCGACGGCATTCCGATGTGGGACACGGGCGCGCCGAATTTGCGCCTGCTTCCGGCAAACTATCTCCTGAAACCGGCTGACCCTTTCAACCCATTCGAGCCGGTGGACAGTTCCGCCGCGCCCATTGCCGCGCAAGGTTTGTGGCGGCTCGGCCGGCGCTTCGGGAAGGCGGCTTATTGCCAGGCCGCCCTGACGGTGCTGAACACCTTGCTCGACGAGCCGTATCTTTCAGCCGGCCCGCGCCATCAGGGCCTGCTGCTGCACTCGGTTTATCATCGTCCCAACGGGTGGGATTATATCGCCCCCGGCCAAAAAGTGCCGAATGGCGAAAGTTCCATGTGGGGGGATTATCACTTGCGCGAACTGGCGCTGTTGATTTTGCGCGAGGCCCGCGGCGAAAGTTACCTGACGTTTTTTGATTACGCGAAATGAATCGTCCGGCCTCCTCCCTTTAAGATTTATGTCCGAGCCATTCCAGATCACGCGCATTCCATCGCTCAAGACGGTGGAGGATTTCCGCCAACACGTCGCGTCGCTCGGCCTGGACCTGCCGTGTGAGGATGCCATCGTCTGCGGGCCGGAATCGCCGCTGGCACAACCGTTGCCCGGCATCCTCGTCAACGGCAAGCGCATCGGCAATCGCTGGGCGGTCCAGCCGATGGAAGGATGGGACGGCACGACCACTGGCGGCGCCACCGACGAAGTCCGCCGGCGCTGGCGACGCTTCGGGCAAAGCGGCGCGAAACTCATTTATGGGGGCGAGGCGATGGCCGTGTGCGCGAATGGCCGCGCCAATCCGAACCAACTGGTCATCACCGAAAGGAACAGAAAGGATTTGGCCGGGATTCGGGAGATTTTGGTTCAGGCGCACCGGGAACGATACGGAACCGCCGACGATCTGGTCATCGGTTTTCAACTCACCCACTCGGGACGGTTTTGCAAGCCGAACGACCCGAAGCGCCCGGAGCCGCGCGTGGCCTTCCGGCATCCGATTCTTGACAAAAGGTTCAACGTCACCAGCGACGCGCAGGTGGTGACTGATGCCGAGGTCGGGGAGTTGGTGCAGTGCTACGTCGGCGCGGCCGGGATTGCGCGGGACGCGGGGGCGGACTTCGTGGATATCAAGCATTGCCACGGCTATCTGCTGCACGAGTTCCTGGGCGCGTTCAGCCGGCCGGGCAAATATGGCGGCAGTTTCGAGAACCGCACCCGCATCCTTCGCGAAATCATCTCCGGCATTCGCGCCGACGGAAACAAAATTGAACTGGGCGTCCGCCTGAGCGCCTTCGACCTCGTGCCCTTCAAACCCGATCCCGCGCGCTCCGAAACCGGCAAACCCGGCCCGGGTATTCCGGAAGATTTTTCGTGTTGCCTCCCGTATCGCTTCGGCTTCGGCGTGAACCAGAACAACCCGCTGGAACTGGATCTGACGGAGAGCTTCCGCTTCGTCGAATTGTGCGGGGAGCTTAGCGTGAAGATTTTGAATCTCAGCGCCGGTTCGCCCTATTACAATCCCCACATCCAGCGCCCCGCCGCGTATCCGCCGGGCGATGGGTACCAGCCTGCGCACGATCCTCTTATTGACGTGGCCCGGCAGATCAATTGCGTCCGCCAACTCAAAGCCCGCGCCCCGAAGAATCTTGCGTTGGTGGGGACGGCTTACAGTTACCTCCAGGAGTACCTGCCACACGTGGCGCAATATGTGGTGCGGCACGGTTGGACGGACATCGTCGGCCTGGGCCGCGTGGTGTTGAGTTATCCGGAAGTTCTGGCCGACGCGACGACCCGGGGCGCGCTCACGCCCAAGTTCATCTGCCGCACCTTCAGCGATTGCACCACCGCGCCGCGCAACGGGATGGTCAGCGGCTGCTATCCGCTGGACAAGTTCTACACGGCGAGGCCCGAGTGGCAGAAGATCAAAGCGCTCAAAAAATCCGCCGGGGCTTGAACACTCTCCTTTGCCTGACTTGCCGGCATTCTCGGGACTGGCGCACGGGTTGAAAACTATTATAATCCCATCATGGCTGAGACCGCCGCACCCGTTGCTCCACCCGACACGGAGAAGAAAGAAAAGACCGATCCGAAGGAATCGCGCGATCGAGGGTATCTGGTCATTTGCTGGAATGATCCGGTGAACTTGATGGATTACGTCACGCATGTTTTTCAAACGGTTTTTGGCTGGCCCAAGGCCAAAGCGCGGCGGCACATGCTGCAGGTCCACGAGACGGGCAAAAGTTTGCTGGTGCGGGAAACATTTGAAAAGGCCGAGCATTATGTCCATCAACTGCAAGCGTACGGCCTGCAGGCCACCATGGAGCGTGAGGAATGAAATTCATCCGTTCGCAAAAGGCGGACAGCGCGGGCCGCCCCCTTGTCTTTCACATCAGCCAGCGGGAAAAGGTTGTGCTGCTGGCCACCCTGAAGTTGTATCCGCTGCTCGACGTCAGTTATCATCAACTGAGCCGGGACCCCAAAACCAGCGGCCAGGCGGAACAGCAATGGCTCGAAGAAGCCATGGAACAACAGCGGCAGGACCATAAAAAAAAGCTCGGCCAATTCTTCAACAACGACCGGCGTTTTTTCAAGGACGGCAAGGACGATCTTCTCTTCACCCTGACCGGCGAACAAATGGAATGGTTGCTGCGCGTCTTGAACGAAATCCGCGTCGGCAGTTGGGTGCGGTTGGGGCAGCCCGAGTTGGAGGAGGCGCGCAAGCTCAGTCTGACCGGCGCGCAGGCCCGCCTTTTCACGGCCATGGAGTTGAGCGGTTATTTTCAGGCGGCCTTGCTGGAGGCGTTTTCGTAGAATTTTCACTCACTCGCGGTTCTTTGAGTCAATAATAATTGTCACCGGCCCGTCATTAATCAGCGCCACTTTCATGTCCGCGCCGAACTCGCCCGTCTGGATCGGACGGCCCAAATCCTCCGCCAGTTTGGCGACCAATCGTTCATAGAGCGGGATGGCAATTTCGGGGCGGGCCGAGCGCGAGTAGGAGGGGCGGTTGCCTTTTTTCGTGCTGGCCAACAAGGTGAACTGGCTGACCAGCAAGACGCCGCCCGCCGTTTCCTGCACGGACCGGTTCATCACCCCGTTTTCGTCATCAAAAATCCGCAGGCGCGCGATTTTTCCGCCGAGCCATTCCACATCCTCCGGCGTGTCGGATGCTTCGACCGCGACGAGGACGAGCAAGCCGCGTTGAATCGCCCCTTTGATCGTTGCCGAGACAACGACGCTGGCTTCAGTAACTCGCTGGATGACGGCGCGCATAAGATGGTCCTCACCCTTCAGGAAGGGGCCGGCCTTTTGTTTCGGGAAGAAACGGCAGGGCGAACAAAGCCAGCAGATAGATCAAACTGACCCAGCAAGCGGCGGTTCGGAAGGCGTCCATTTTCGCCTCGTTGGAAATGGCGCCCTGGGCCAGGTGGAACTGCAAAAGACCCAGCGTGAAAGGGCCGCTGGCCGCGACAAAACGCCCGACATTGTAACAGAAGCTGGTGCCTGTGCTGCGCAATCGCAACGGAAACAACTCCGGCAGATAAATGGCAAAACCAGCGAACAAGGCGAGTTGGAAAAACCCCATGATCGGCAACAGCACAAATATCTGCCAGGGTTGTGTGAGAAATTTGAAAGCGATGACCGTACTGAGATAGGCGCAAACCGCCGCGGTGGCGAAGACTTTTTTCCGTCCATAGTCATGGGCGAACCTGGTAAAAGTCATCATGCCCAGGAATGATCCGAAATTTTGGACGATCATCGTCAGGCCCACCCACATCAGCCGCTTGCCAGGCAGTTGCGCGGCGGGAACATGCCCGGCCGTCATTGCTTTGCCGATGACGTCATTGACCAAATCGGGACTGAAGTTGCCGATGCCCCACAGACCCACCACTCCCGCCACGCACAACAGCATGCCGAACAACGCCGGTTTGCGCCATCGCGCCTCGCCGAAAAGCGAAGCATAGGAGCCGAAACGAACGCCGTCGATTCTACCCTTGGCGCGCGCCGCCACCCATTTCTCCGGCTCCTTCATGCGAAACTGGAAATACACGCAGGCCATCGGGGGCAATGCGCCGAAAATGAAGAGGGAGCGCCAGCCGCTGGCGGCGGCGGGATCGAGCAGCGCCCAATAACCAAGACACACAGCGGCGATGCCGGCGATGATATTTCCAAAAGCGGACAATGCCTGGAACAAACCCAATGCATGAGGACGGGCCTTGTCCGGGAAGGAATCGGCGCAGAGAGCCACCGCCAGTCCGAAGACCCCGCCGACACCCAGTCCGGTGATAAAGCGATAGACACAAAAATCCGTGATGCTGGTGGAAAATCCCGACAAGCCGGTGCATAGCCCATAGAGCAGAATGGTTATTGCCAGGGAACGGGCGCGCCCAATCCGGTCGCCCACGGCGCCGAAGATCAATCCCCCGGTCGCCCATCCCAGGACGAAAATGGCCATGGTGTAACCTCCCCATTTCTTCAGCACATCGGGCGGCGTGCCTGGTGGCAGCAGCGCCGCCACCGCCGGATTTCGCGCAATGACAAACACCTGCTGGCCCAGGCAATCGAAGAGCCATGCCAGCGAGGCCATGACAAAGACGTATTTTTGCGTGCCATCCAGCAAGTGCCACCAATGCGGGGAATCCGTGGAGGCGGCGGCTGGGGGAGGTTGGAGTTTTGCGTCCATGAACGGGCCGGAGTCAGTATTTCTTTTTCTGAATTTGTGTCAATAGTGAGAACTGAGACATGGACGACTTTGAACTATTGGACTGCAAGGAAAAGCGGTTTGACCCACCTTCGCCGCGACGGCTACGGCGGGCAGGCCCACTTTGACTGACTTTGACCGGGTGGAACTTGGTTAAAGCTGTAAGCCATTCATGATAAAGTATTTGCACACAATTTGATGTGGCAGAGTGAGATTCCGTCGTACCCGAACTGGTTTGATTTACTTTGATTGGGTTTGACCCACCTTCGCCGCGACGGCTACGGCGGGCAGGCCCGGTTTGACTGACTTTGACCGGGTGAAACTTGGTTAAAGCTGTAAGGCATTCATGATAAAGTATTTGCATACAATTTGCTCCGGCAAAGTGAGACTCCGTCGTACCCGAACTGGTTTGATTTACTTTGACTGGGTTTGATCTGCTGTCGCCGGATCCTCCTTCGCCGGGACGGCTTCCTCCTTCGCTAAAACTACGGAGGACAAGACGGAGGACGACACGGTTATGGTGGGCAGGTTGAGCGGAGATCAAATGGCCGGGAGGATTAACGATAAAGGAATGGCCGCGAAAAAGCGCAAGAGGCAAAGCGCAGCCAGCCACAACCAAAGCAGACGAATGTTGAGGCGGGGGAAATGCCGGAATTGTCAGAGGAATGTTTGTCAGGGGAATAATCTTCAAATTCTTCTTCCCATTCCTCTGACAATCATTCCTCTGACAATCTTCTCGGAAATGCATGATTCTGATGTATTGCAGGACAAGAACCGCCGCGAAAGCTTTCGGGGTTGCGCCCTGTTTTGCTTTTTCGCGGCTGTTTTTCGCAGTCGATTGCACCCCCCAGCGCCACTCTTCAATTCCGCATTCTTCCTTCATAATTCTGCCTTTGCTTCCGCATTATGGCATAAAAGGCGGAATTTGTACAGCTCATGGTGGCCACTTTTTTTATAACACGAAACCGCTGTAAACATTGGTTAAAACGCGTGTGGGGGGCCTTGTTGTCAAGTATGTATTCTTGACATTGGCCAAAAACAGGGCTTTTTTAGCGATCCGCCACAGGCGCTTCAACGACGGCGGAACCCGTCACAACCCGTCAAAATGCAGGAACACAACGCCGTTATGTCTTCCCTGGGGTTGAAAGTGTGTTTTACCCAGGCTTGATCCATGCGGCGAAACATTTCTGGAAGAAATCAGCAGCGTACTGAAATGTTAGGAACGGGTGCCTGCTTGAACAACATAATGCAAATATACGGTTTGATCCCTGATTGATAATCAAGCACTTGCAACTGAGTGCAGTGAAGGTGAAGTAAATTGGGTGTTTTCAACGGAGCGCATTCGAGGTATTAGACTTGACAATCTTCACCGCAGGTCAGGCGCAGGCTCGGCAGATTCGGCAGGGGGCATGCGGACGCGAGGCACTGGAACAAAACCATCCTTGGCAGCCGCCCACCAATTTTCCCAGGCCGTTGGATCGGCCCCAAGCTTCTGGCCGGACAGCATCCGCAGGTTCTGGCGCGCTGTCCAACGCACCCCTTCATCCGGGTCGCGCAGCATCTTCACCATCTGTTCGGCTGCAGGCTTGTCCCAGCGCTGGGTCAGCAGTAACAATCCGTGTTTCCGCACGGACGGCGCGGCGCTTGTCAACAGCAGCTCGATTTCGTTGATCTCAAAATGATGATCGCGCAATAACGAGAGCCCTCGCTGGAAATCATACCGATTGGACGAGATCAAAAGTGGCAGGACAGTCGAAACTGGCGCGGATTTCCCGAAAGGCTGCAACAACTCGGCAGCTTCGATTGCTCCAGGGCCGCCTTGGGCGGCAATCCGTTCGTACGCGGCGACATTTTGAACCGAATCGCGGGCATGAGCCCTTAAAAGAGAAGCCGCTTGGGAACGCACGAAGGGGTTGGCATCGGTGACCCTCTGTTCCAATAGCGGAACGAACGAATCGTCCCAGCTTTTGAACGCGAACTGACAGGCATCCATGAAAGTCTGAGGGTCGGCATCGCCCAGCAACCCGCGCACGGTCGGGGCCAGGCGCTTGTCGCTCATTTGGCTCATCGCAGAAACGGCCAGCTTCCGCTCGTGCGGACCGCCTGCGTTGAATGTCGCCAGGAGCAATGGGACGCCACGCGAACCGAATCGGGCCAATTGGCGAATAAGGGGCCGCCCTTCCAGGGTCTTTAGCTTGGAGGCGTATAGAGAAAGCACCGGCTCGAATTCCAAACCGCATCGCTGCTCCGGGGAAAAGGTTTCGGTTTCCCAAGTCACAGCCCAGTCCTTTCCGGCCAGGCAGGGAAAGTCCCTCGTGCAGATTTCGAGATGCGCCGGCACAGGACCATAAGCAAACGCCGCTTTGGCAGGTGTCTCTTGACGAACTATCTCAACGAACCCCAAGAATTCTTCACCAGGAAAATCATCGTCGGACTCGGAGAATGGCCGCACCGTCACCGATTGGGGCGCAAATTCGTCCATCGCACTGGGAGGAACCGGATCGGCTGGATCCAGGAAATTCGGTCGTTTCTCATTGGGGCCTGGGGCTATTTGTTTTTCGATGGCCTTTTGGTGTTCAAACTCCGCGTAGTAGTTTTTTTCGCGTTCCGGACGATTCTTAACCCATCCAATCCGTTCTTGGGCGCAAGCGGCAATCTTTTGGTCGAAAACCATGCGGCTCACCAGGGGCTCGACGGAGATCACGAAAATCGAAGCCCGCGCCGGCCCCTCTGCTCCGGTTGACAGCGGCAAGGAAGCCACGCATTTATCAGTCGGAAAGCTGATCACGATCGGCGGCAATTCCAATGGGTTGTTAGTATCCGCCGCACGTTTAGGCTCGATTCTGATGGCAACAAGGGGCCATCCTTTGTCAACAAATGATTGTACCGAAGGGCGGGCAGCTTCCGGCAGGGAGAAACGGTTGCTGTCCAGCCAATGGGCAAGTCCGTTCGGTTGCGCGGACGCAATGATCGTCGAATCCAATTCTCCGCCTGTTGCGATGTCGGCGTATTTCACCTTGCTCGCTCCCCACATGCTTGAGAGCATCCACGATTCATCATACTCATCGGGCCAAAGGGGCCAATTGATGGCGCGGCTCACGTCATAAAAGCAATCGAGAGAGCCTTGCTTGACTTCCGGCCGTCCAGGCACTGGAATAACCCAACCAAAGGGGCGATCAGGGCCCACGTATTTGACCTGCAAGACAATGTCTTCGTGTGAACCGTCAAAAATAATAATTACCTTTTGCGCCGGCTCGTTGACCATGGCGACCACGCTCTGGCGAATTTGCTCTTCAAGTTCGCTCCGGCTGAGATTCGTGGGGACCCCTGAAGGAAAAGGCAATGGACCTCCTCCGAAGCCGCTCAGGGCCGGGAGAGTGCGCGCGCTCAGAATGCAGATGGAGACAAGGGAAAGTGAAAGGGTCAATCCTCGGAATCGAGTATTTTGCATTCTTCAGTGTTCTTTCCCGCTTATTTTTTCCAGCGCCGAGTTCATTTGTTTTTGCCTGCCATCGAGCCAGTTCCAGCAGTGCGGAGAATTTGAGATTTGAGATTTCAAATTTCAGATTTCAGATCGCCAGCCATTTCCAGACGCGCAACGCTTCCGTGACGCTCCACGCTTGGGCGTCGCAACCGCGCGCTGTGTGCGGCGCGTCCCCGTCCAGGATTTCCGGAATCTGGCCCAGGCAATTGGTCAGGAGTAATTTATCCATGCTCCCCAGATAAGCTCTGGCCGCAGCCACCGCGGACGGCGACCTGTCCCAAGCCTTGACCAGCGCTTCGCACGCCGTCGGCAGAACCCACGTCCAGGCAGTGCCGTTATGGTAGGCCGGTTTGCGCGCGCTGTCTTCGTCTCCCTGGTAGCGGCCCCAATACGGCTCCTGCGGATTGTTGAGCAAATGGCCGTCGCCGTTGTAAATCGCCAATAAAGGCGAGACGGGCAGGGGAGCCAGTGTCCGCACCGCGCCGGGAACGAACAGATACCTTAGCGCCGCATCCACTCCACGCCGGGCCTGCGACCCGGTGAATAATCCAAAGGCGATCGCCAAAAGATAATTGCACCGCAATGCCTGGTCCACCACGGCTTCCCCGGCGGCCTGGCCCGGATTGGCGATGAGCAGATCGGCGATATAACCCTTGTCTTCGAGCCAGAAGAATTTTCGGAGCGATTCCTCCGCGCGATTCGCCAGGGCGTCCCACGGTTCGCCGGCCGGTTTCAATCCCAGCTTGTGGACTTGCCGCAAGAGCCGAATCCACAACACCTGGATTTCCACCGGGTAGCCCTGGCGCGGCGTGCAGGCCGGAAAACTGGTATCCATCCAGGTGAAATGGGCCGGACTCCAGATTAATCCCGAAGCCGCATCCATGCGAATGCCGTTGGGCGTGCCGCGCGAGTAGCCCAGGGCGATTTCATGCAGAACATCCGCCACGCTGCGCCCAGTCTGATCCACCGGTGTTTGGTAGATTTTCCCGCCCATCTTCTCCGCCGTCTCCTCGCAAACGATCCCATACCAGAGTGGCGCATCCGAAGTGTCGCGATTGGAAGCGTTGAACCCGTGTATGATATTGGGCATGGTGCCGTTTTCGGAGAACCGCCCAAAAGTAACCAACCCCCCCGCGACGTCCGATACCATGCCGGCCGCCAATAATCCGCGCGCGCTAATGAGCGAATCCCGTCCCCAGTCCAGAAACCATGGATAGCCGGCGATAACCGTGCGGCCCGCGCCGCGCCGCGCCACGAAGGCCCGCGCCGCCACGGCCAGGCGCCGCCCAAAAGAATCTGTTTCAGGCAGTTTCGCCTCTTCAACCTCCATCTCTTCTTCCACCGCGCGATGGGAGGAGCCTTGCTCAATGAGTGGCAAAGTCGGGACCGTTTGTTCCGCTGAAATCACCAGTGCGACCGTTTGACCCCTGACCAACGGCAGTTCGAACCAACCCGGGCTATAGGCGTCGCCGCTGGCAACTTGTCCCCGGCTTTGCTCGACCGGGTATGGAATCCCCTCGCACCATTCCACTTCAGGATGATAGACGCCAATGTTGCTGAGGACGCGCAATTGCCGGTCCGGCGCGGGCGAGAACGCGAACCCGATTTGGTCCGTGAGCGGATGGCAATTCGTGCCGAAATGATAGTCCGCCGCCCCGTTGCGATGAGTTTCGGTGTGGAAATTCCGGTCCTCGATATCCACGCGCACTGTGACATGGACATGAAATTGCGGAGGCAAATCGGCGGGCCGGGAGCCTAGAAGCCGGGCGAAAGTGAACACCGTTGTGTTGGAACCCTCCAGCATGTCGGCGGTCAATAATAATTCAACAGTCCTCCCATCGCCCGCTTCGGCCGCGTATCTCCAAACGGCGGGCGGCCCGATCTTCAACGAAACCAGGTTCTGCAAGTCCAGCGGCGTGGTAAACCCGTCCGCCGTAATCCAGGCGCGGATGCGTTTGGCAAAAATGTGCCGGTCCACGGGAAATTCCGGATTAAGGTTCGCCCCCAAAGCGCAATCGTATTTGGAATTGACCCTGCCCAAATCGGCGCCCAAACGCGCCATGCCGCCGCGGCCATTGGTTAGCAAAACCAGGGAGTCCGACGGCGGTTTGGCCAGCGTCTCGCAAAGGATTGGTCCGGCGGCCAGGAATCGAACGGCGGCCTTGACCTTCTCGTTGGTCAGCGCATAACGCTCGATTTCCAATTCAGCATCAACCGCCCTTTCCAAGTTCTTCGGCGCAAAGCACGCGACGTAACCGTCATGGACTTCAATGGCCTCGACCTCTTCCTGCCTTTCACTGTCCTGGCGAGTCAGCCAGGCGCGGAACGGGCGTTCGTCCTGCAGCAACAGCCAGTGACCCGGCGGGATGGGTGTAATGCGGCGGCGGTCCAGCAATGTCCATATCACAACTTGCGGATATTTCCCCTTGGCAGCGTCGAGCGCCCCCAACAAATCCGTCCGCGACCGGGTGCGGTCCAGTCCGGACAGGGACCCGAGGAATTCGCGCGCGTCCAAATGGATTCGTCCGGCCAACTCGCGCCAGGAACAAGGGCCGATCTCCTCGGGCAGCAAAACTTTGCTCAAGGCGCTGATGGCCCAGGAGGATTGGGCGCGGGCCTGGCGGTACTGGTCGCCGGCCAGACCCAAAGGTTTTGCCGTGGCGGCCAGACAAAATACCGCGCCAGGCAACAATTTGAAGACGATCTGTTCCTGGCCCGATTGCGCTGCCGGCGGACTTTGGCCCAGCAAATCGGTTTGCGGGCGCCCCAACTTTTCATATTCGCCCGCTTTGAGCGCGAAATCGTGGCTGGCCTCCGCGTCGGTGTTGACCAGGACCAAAACAACGTCCAAACCCTCCGCCGACACGCGGCGCAACGCGTAAACGTCTGATGCATCCGGGCTGAGCCGTTCCAGTTTGGCTCCGTCAAAAAAACACGGATGATTGGCCAACAACCGATTCAATCCCGCCAGTTCGGCCACCAAATTGTCCTGGCTGCCCCAGGACAGGCCGCAACTGGAATGGACCTCGATTTTTTCCCCGGCCAGCCACTCGACGCCGCAGGTGAATCCGTATCCGCCCGCCACGCTGGCCAGGGCCGAGAGCTGGTTGCGCATGAGCGACCAGATCCGCCCCTTTTTAGCCAGGCGGTCATTATCGTGCGTTTCGCTGTAGTGGACATAAATGCCAACGCGCTCACTTTGGCGGATGCTGTAGTCCAGATAGCGCGCCACGTCCGGTCCGCCATAATTCTGGAAGAGCTCCGAATAAGCCCATTGCATGCCGCCGTCGGTTAACAAGGCATTCGTTGCCTCGAGCGGCCCGCCCAAGCCTTCCAACAGGAACAACGTCTCGGGAAACTCCTGCCGCACGCGCGCCTCGATATATTGCCAGACCTGAAGCGGCACTTTGTAACCCGCGTCACAACGAAATCCATCCACCCCCCGCCGGCACCAGGTTAAAAACGCCCGGGCAAGCTGTTCCCACAACTCAAGATAAACCGGATTCAATTCCACCAGGTCGCCCCAGGTCACTCCCCACGCGCCGGGACTGGCGAATGTTCCGTCCGGCTTGCGCAGGAACCATTCCGGGCGATTCTCGAAAAGGGTCGAACCCCAGCCGGTGTGATTGATCACCATGTCCAGCAGCACGCGTCCGCCGCGCCGATGCACCGCGCAAGCCAGTTCACAAAACTGCTCCACGCCGTTGGTGCGTTGATCGAACTCGACCAGCGCGGGATCAATCCCCGTTAAATCCAGGCAGGCATAAGGACTGCCGAAACGGCCAAAGCGCGCAAAGGTCGCGGGCGTCGGGCCGATGGGGAGCAACTGGAGAATGCGGCATCCCAGCGTGTCCATGATATGCGGCAACTCGCGCGCCAGATCGCGCAATGTGCCCGAGGGCGGGATGACCACGTAGCTGCGATGATCCCATTTGTTGAGTTCCTTCTCCGTCTTCGCATCCTGCGTCACCCGCGCCGTTTTCGACGGTCCGAACATCCGCGGAAAAGCGCAGTAAATGGTGTTGGCCGTGCGATAGACGCTGGGGTGGACGGACACGCCTGCGTCGGGTCCCTCCGGCCAGATTTGCCGTCCTTGCGGGTCCAGGACGTAAGGTTTGGCGCTATAAAACCCGACATCCGTCAACGGCAACTCGATGGCCCACTCGCCGGAAGGCTGCTCTTGCAGCGGAACGTCGCGCCAGAAAGCAATCGACAGCGGATTTTTTCCCGCGTGCGTGGCGATGATTTCCTGGCGCAGGCGCTCCGCTTTGCCCAGGTTGGTGCGCAGCAGCGCCCGCCAGCCCCTGGCAAAACCTTGCGGCGTCCGCAGACTAAAGCGAATGCGATCACCGACAAAACGCAACAAGCGTTCACCGGGCGCAGGAGTCATAATCAGTTTATCCATGCAAACTTGGCGTGTTAGAGTGCGTTTTTTTCCTTAACTCTCAAGCAAATTCAATAATTTCAAGTCCAAATCCAGCTTTTCACGCTTGATCCGCAGCCATTGCGCGTTGTGATCGCCTTTTCGCAGCGCCACGAGGTCCGCGCACAACATGCGCAACCGCCGCAGTTGTTCGGCGGGATCATCCCCATCGGCAGGAGGCCGTTGCAACGCCATGGCGATCCGCGCCGTCAGGCATACGGCCATTTGATCGGCAAGGTGACCGCCGGCCGCCTGGCTCAGTTCGGCGGCGTCGCCGCCGAACCGGCGGACAGCTTCCAACGCCTCCTGTTGCGCCTCCCAATCCCGGTATCCGCCGAGCTTCCAATTCGACAGATTCACTTCACTGATGGGCTGGCCGTCGAATTCCGCCGACAATACCGCAATGACATCCGGCAGCGCATTGAGCCATTCGGCGATTTGTTTGCCTTCCCCGCCATTTTGCAGGCGGCGGTTGATCTGCTCGCGGATGGCTTGCGGCAGCCGCGCGATTTTGCCTTTTCGGGTCATGGGATTTGTTTGTTTGGCTTTATTTGCCTTTATTTGGCTTTATTCAAATGGAATAGCTGATAGTGGAATTCTCGATGGCGGCGATTTCATCGGCTTCCGTCCGCTCAATTCTTCGTTTGGTTTCCTCATAATTGATGCCCAGGATCTGGCATACGGCCCTTTCTTTTTCTTCCGGGGTCAGCTCCTCACGATGGCAGATTTCCGCCTCGTGTTCCTTCGCCCACACCCAAAAGAGCTTTTCCATGTTCTCTTTCTGCGCCGAACGCTCCATCTTCAACCGCTCGCGCACCATCCGCAACGATTCGGCCCTGTGATCGCCGCGCCTGAGATTGACCAGATCATTGCACAGCACGCGCAACTGGTTCCAGTCAACACCACGGTTCCCGCCCGCCGCCGCCAACCGGCGGGTGGCGATGGCGTAGCGCCCGGCGGTCCAGATGGCCAGTTTATCGGTGAGCGCGCCATCGGCGGCGTGGTTGAGTTCCTTTGCCTCGGCGGCGACGCGCCGCACTTCGGCCATTGCCTCCCGGTGGCTTGCCTTCGAGTTATCGCGCATTTGTTTCATTTGGAAATTCTCCCGCACGAATACCGGTCGTTGATAATAATAATCATGCCGGAAGATTAAACCGGCAGAAGGGGAAAAGCTTCTTAGCGGATGCGACTTTGTATTAAGAAGATTCCGGCCCCTTTGGGCACAGCTTCAAGGCCACTTCCCAGCCGCGTGGTTTTCCATCGGGACTGCTGCGGCCCGTGGCGCCGGATTTGCGCAAGCCCAAAACATTCTGGCAATAAGCGGCCAGTTCCTGCTCGCTTTCCAAAGGATAGCGGTGGGGCGCAGGCAAAATCATCCGCACCACCTCCAGCAAGTCCCGATAAGTCCAGTTATGCAGTTTCAGCAACGGCCAAAGTGAAATGACCGCCGTATCCTGATCAGGATAATTCCACGTCTTCGTCTGCTCGGAAACCATGGCGTCGCCCAACATTGTCCATTTGGGCGATTCTTTGAAACGCCCGGCGGCTTCACCATGATGCCATTGCCACCAAGTTTTGCTGAAATCATCCAAGCCCGCAAAATTCCGCAGATGGAGGCCCAAGAGCGCCAGTTCGCGCTTCTCCGGGTCAGGATGAAACAGGACTGGCTTCAAATGCCAGCAATAATGAGTGTCAAAATGAATGACCGAGTCAATCCAATCGCACCACCGTTGAACGCTCCGGCGCGCCAACTTCACCGCTTCGGCAGGCTGTTTGGCCACGACCATTGTCTGCGGGCCGATATAATCTCCAAAAAGTTCATGCTCGTAGGAAAGTGGAGTGATTGCCTTCAGCAGGGTCCGTGCTTGAGCATCTTCATATTCGGCGAACCGATACAGCGATTTCAGCACATGATGAAATTCCGCGTCTTCAGCATGGCCAAAGAATTCAAGGAATCTTCGCCAGGCTTGCCCTGCTTGCATGGCTCGGTCCTTCGCGTTCTTTTTCTCCGCGTACTGAGATACCGCCTCCAGCGTAACATTTCCAAGCCACGCCTCAATCATAAAGGCGGTCACATAGAAATTATCCTGCTCCTTCTCGACCAGCGCCACGGCGTCCTCCATGGACTTCATCAATGGCAGCCGGCCACGGGGCTTTGCCCTTCCGTTGTCAGGCGTGCGGCGGAAGTTCCAATCTGACTCTGAGAATTCTTGCATATGGCTTATGGAAATCGTTCATCAAGGCCAGCCTACTTTATTCCAGAATGTTCATTCAAATCTTTGCAGCTTGCCAGTAGAACCATGCCAGGATGAGCATACGGCCATTGTGGATACTTTTCTTTTCGCTTTGCCTTGGAACTCTTAAAGTCTCTTGCCCCCATCCAAATTGCTCCGATGGCGTCAAATTCCTTTTGACTCTGGCTCTGATTCCAAATATCTGAAATCAAGTCGCTGATATTCTGCTCAAGGGAGTTCAAATTCTGATCTTCAAAAGTCAATGACAGAAAGACCATTGCTACAAGTTTTTCTGAGGTTCGCGTCAAACGCCGGGCCTCTTCGCGGGCAGCTTTCATCTTTTCGTCAATTTTTTCCCTGGCTCGGCCCAAATCTATTTTATCTATCTTAAAGTATTGTTCTATTTTCGCTTCGATTAGATAATCATTTTCAGCATCATTTTCAAAAGTCGGTGGACACAATCGAAGCCAGAGATCACTGCGACCTTCCTTCTGCCCAGAATCCTTTTTTATCAGGCCTTCTACAGCCGATAAACCACCGATTAGCATTGCGGCATTCGCTAAAAGACCAATCTGTGAACGCTCGTTATAACCCCAGTCCCAAGAAAAATTTGGCTGTGCGCCTTCGCTAAAGTTTCGATGCACATCTAGCCAAGAACTGATGAGTTTTCCAAAACCCGGAAGTTTGCTTTCGTCGGCCCAGGCGAAAGTATTTAACTTCCATTTTGTTTGCAGCTTCGTGTCGTTCATGTTTGGTCCTGTCTGCAAGTTTCGCGTGTGCTGAGTTCGATAAGCATTTTGCGCCTCATATCGCGGGGTGCAAGCCGATTGTGCTCTCTTGCGGGTCATTTGCACCTGCCTTGCATCTGGCGTTTGGACTCGACTTTTGGACATTTGACACCGCTTTTCCGCGCAGATTATTGGTGAAATTACAGATAGGAGGTCGATTTGCCAATCTGCCTGATTCCCGGCTGTTTTAAACCCGGTTTTAAACGAAGCGCCAGACGTTCCGCCCCGAATTTTGCTCTTTCATCTTTAATCCTCAAACTTCAAACTTGTCCCGTTGAACTTGGAATCGAAGACATTGACTATTGCCGGGAGGACGTTTCCATCGCGTCTCCTGGTCGGCACCGGAAAGTTCGCCTCGCCCGAATTGATGCGCGACGCGATCGCGGCCAGCGGCACGGCCATCGTCACCGTGGCCCTGCGCCGGGCCGACTTGACCGGGCAGGGGGATCCATTCGCGAATATTCTGGAATACATCGATCCGAAACGGTATCTGGTGCTGCCCAACACCAGCGGGGCCATGAACGCCGCCGAAGCCGTCCGCCTGGCCCGGCTGGCTGTGGCGGCGGGATTGCCCAATTGGGTCAAATTGGAGATTCATCCCGACCCCCGTTATCTGCTGCCCGATCCGGTCGAGACGCTGGCCGCCGCTGAGATTTTGGTCAAAGAAGGTTTTATCGTGCTGCCCTATATCAACGCCGACCCGGTCCTGGCCAGGCGTTTGCAGGACGCCGGCGTCGCCACCGTCATGCCGCTCGGATCGCCCATCGGCTCCAATCGCGGCTTGGAAACGCGCGGGCAAATTCGGATCATTATCGAACAGGCCACCGTGCCGGTTGTTGTCGATGCCGGCATTGGAGCGCCCAGCCACGCGGCGGAAGCGATGGAAATGGGCGCGGACGCGGTCCTGGTCAATACCGCGATTGCGGTGGCCGAAGATCCCTGCCGGATGGCGCGCGCCTTCCAGGCGGCAGTCCAGGCCGGACGCGATGCTTTTGAAATCGGGTTGGGGGCGCCGCAGGCGGCGGCGGGGGCGACGAGTCCATTGACGGCATTTTTAAATTAGTCAAACAGAATCATTCCATTGAAAATCAAACTACAAACTCCGAACTCGCGCGCGCCGCGCCGGTTGTCCGGCGCCCGTATCCGCCAATTGCTGGAAGCGGCCGGCCGCGCCCGCATTTTGGTCCTGGGCGATGTCATGTTGGATCACTTTCTTTGGGGCACGGTGCGGCGCATTTCGCCGGAGGCTCCAGTGCCGGTGGTTGAGTTCGACCACGAGAGTTACGTACCGGGCGGCGCGGGCAACGTCGCGCGCAACCTGGCTGATTTGCAGGTTGCCACCCAACTCCTGGGCGCGGTCGGCCACGATGGCTCCGCGTTGCGATTGAAAAAAATCCTCAAGCATGATCGCATCGGCTGCGGCGGGCTTCTCCGGTGCAAGTATCGCACGACCAGCGTCAAGACACGCATCATCGCCCATCGCCAGCAAATGGTGCGGGTCGATCGTGAGAGCCGCTTTAATATTGATGACGCCACCACGCTCCGCCTGCTGGCGGAACTGGAACGAGGCCTTAAGACGGCGGATGCAGTGATCCTGTGCGATTATGCCAAAGGCGTGATTACCCAGCCATTGCTCGACGAGGCCAAGGCGCTTTGCCGCCGCCGCGGCGTCTGGTTGAGCGTGGACCCAAAGCCCTCCCATCATCTCAACCTCGCCGGCGTCTCCTTGCTCACGCCCAATCGCAAGGAGGCTTTTGAATTGGCCGGGTTGCAGGACGATGCGCGGGGTGAAGCGCCCGCGCACGATGCGTCGTTGCTGCAGGTGGCTGATAAATTGTTGAATGAACTTCAGCCCGCGCTGCTCCTTGTCACCCTCGGAGATCAGGGTTTGCTCCTGTGTCAGCGCGGCCGGAAGCCCTTCCACATTCCCACCGTGGCCCGCGAAGTTTTTGATGTTTCCGGCGCGGGGGACACGGTCATTGCCTCCTTTACTTCGGCGATTGTCGCGGGGGCGTCGCCCGTCGAGGCGGCGATTTTCTCCAATCACGCCGCGGGCATCGTCGTGGGAAAACTCGGCACGGCCACCGTCCGTCCGGACGAGTTGCTGCAAAGCATGCGCCGGGAATAATTGCTTCCATGAACACGCCCAAGGTGACCGCCGAAACCATTCGCGCCATGAAAGGGCGCGAACGCATCGCCGCGCTGACCGCCTACGATTTTGCCATGGCCCAATGGCTCGATGCCGCCGGCGTGCCCCTGCTTCTGGTGGGGGATTCGCTGGGCATGGTTGTCCTGGGCTATCCCGACACAACGCATGTCACGATGGAGGACATGGAACATCACGTTCGCTCCGCCGCCCGCGCCAGGCCCCAAGCCCTGCTGGCCGCTGACCTTCCGTTCAACAGTTGCCTCACGGTGGCGGCGGCGCTGGAAAACAGCCGCCGCTTGCTGGCCGCCGGAGCTGAAGCCGTCAAGGCTGAAGGCGGTCGCAACATTCTTGCTCAAGTGCGGGCCATCATCGCGGCCGGCATTCCTTTCCTCGGCCACTTGGGAATGCTCCCGCAAAATGTGCTGGCGGAAGGCGGTTACAGCATCAAGGGCAAAACACCGGAGGAACGTTCCAACTTGATGGCGGATGCGGTGGCGCTGGCGGAAGCGGGGGCGTTTGGCATCGTGCTTGAACTGGTCACACCGCCGGTGGCTCGCGAGATCACGGCGCTGATTCCCATTCCCACCATCGGCATCGGCTCCGGTTCGGATTGCGACGGGGAAATTCTGGTCACGACCGATTTGCTTGGAACGTCGCCGGGCCTGGTGCCCAGGCATGTCAAAAAGCACTGGCATTTCGCGGAAGAAATGGGCGCGGCGGTGATGGAATGGAAAGAGGGCGTCATCCGCCCGTGCCGCCAATCCACGGATCACAAGGAACACAAAACTTGAATGGCCCCTTCCCAAATGATTGCCTTTCAGTTTGAAGAGCAATTTTGAATTTCTCAAGAGAAACCCGCCCCGAAAAAAACAGTGAAATTTTCGACATTTTGAACAGTCGCAACATGTTGTCCACAAGGTATTTGCAAAAGCACTTAAAAATTAGTATTTACAAAAAGGCTGAATTGGGAAAGCAGAAATGTCTTTAAGGAATTTGATCATCCGTCATCAATGGCCAATGGGGCCGAAGCCTTCCTGCTCCGGCCTTTCCCTCAACTTGCTCCGCCAGTGACCATAACAAAAGTAGAGCGCGAGGCCCACGGCCAGCCAGATAACGAATCGCAGCCAGGTAACGCGCGGCAGCGCGGCCATCAACCAAGCGGAGGTGAGGATCGATCCGATCGGAACCCACGGCATCCACGGCGTCTTGAAACCGCGCGGGCGATCCGGCTCTTTCTTGCGCAGGATGAGGATGCCCGCCGCGACGAGAATGAAGGCAAAGGCCGTGCCAATGTTACAAAGGTCCACCACCTCGCTGATTTGCATCATCCCGGCGAAGGCGGCGACGAGGATGCCGGTCAAAATGGTCGAGAGATGCGGCGTTCGATATTTGGGATGCACGGCGGAGGCCCAGGGCGGCAGCAAACCATCCTTGGCCATGCTGAAAAAAATGCGGGTCTGGCCCAATTGAAAGACGAGCAAAACTGACGCGGTGGCCAACAGCGCGCCCACCGAAATAATCACCACCACCCAGTCCACGCCCAGCCCGGTGAACGCGGTGGCCAGCGGTTCGGCCGTATCCAGTTTGCCCGCAGGCAGCATCCCGGTCAGCACCACGCCGACCGCGACGTAGAGGACGGTGCAAATGCCGAGGCTGCCGAGGATGCCGATGGGCAGGTCGCGTTGCGGCTGGCGGGTTTCCTCCGCTGTCGTGGAAACAGCGTCGAATCCGATGTAAGCGAAAAAAACGACCGCAGCACCGCTGGCGATGCCTTTCCATCCATGCGGCGCGAAGGGCGTCCAGTTTTCTGATTTCACATAAAACGCGCCCATGATGAGGAAAAACAACAGGATGACCAATTTAAGGACGACTATCACTGAGTTGAACCAGGCGCTTTCCTTGATGCCGATGACCAGCAGCCAGGTCAGCAGCATGACGATGGCGACGGCGGGCAGGTTGATAATAACCGGCACACCGAGCAAATGCGGCGCATCATGCCAGGCTTGGGCGGCGCGCAAGACACCGGCATCCAGGGTGGAAAGAGCAACGTGTCTGGCGGTGGCGTCCGTCACCGCAGCGGCCGCTTGCAAGGCGGATCGAAAGTCCACCCCCAGCCAGCCCGGCCAATGATAATGCAGCATTGCCTGGAAATATCCCGACCATGAAATCGCCACCGCCACATTGCCCACCGCATACTCCAAAATCAGGTCCCAGCCGATGATCCACGCCACCAACTCGCCCATGGTGGCGTAGGCATAGGTGTAAGCGGACCCGCACACGGGCGCCATGGACGCGAATTCGGCGTAGCACAACCCCGCCAGCGCGCAGATCGGCGCCATGATCAGGAACGAAACAATGATGGCTGGTCCGGCTCCGATGTGGTCAGCGCCGCCCGCCGCGGCCGTGCCGACGGTCGAGAAAATCCCCGCGCCGACAATCGCCCCCACGCCGAACAAGGTCAAATGAACCGGTCCGAGCGTTCGCTTGAGCTGGTGCCGCGGTTCGATGGTTTCGCCAACCAGGCGTTCAAGGGACTTGCGACGGAAAAGCTGGCGCATAAACGGCCCCAAGCAGATTTCACCTGCGGCGCGAAGGCAAGGAGAAAAGATACAACTTGTTGATCGACATGGCGGGCGCGGCGATCTAAAGATAAAGTGGCGCGGTCGGGCCGGTTGCGGCAAGAAATGACCATGAAGCTCAAACTGGATTGCCAAACGATTCAACATGGGTGCGGCGGGTTTCCTGGCCAACCTTCTGCGCGAAGCGCGAAGAAAACGAAAATATGCGATGATGCGGGAGCCGTTTATGACTCGTTTAGACCCGTTTACGTTTATGCGGTTGACGAACTTCTCACTGTCGGCAATGGCGCTTGCGATTGCCCTGGCTTCTGGCGTGGCATCGGGTCAGCAGGTGCAAGAGGCATTCAATGACCACCAAAACATGATGGATCAACTCGGTGTTAAATCCCTGCGCGCCGGTCCCAACCCGAATAACCAGGCAACTTTCGATGAGGCCACCGCCAATCCTTTCAAGGACAGCATGCCCGATGTTCTGACCATGAAGAACGGGATAAAAGTGACGCGCGCGGATCAATGGTCCGCCCGCCGGGCGGAAATTGTGGAAGACTTCGAGCGCGAAGTATATGGACGCATCCCGCAAAATGTTCCGCGCGTAACATGGGAAGTCACCGCCACCACCTCGGCTACCAACGGCGGGATCGCAACGATCACCAAGACATTGTCCGGTCATGTTGACAACAGCGGGGACACCAATATCGCCGTGAACATCGAGGCCAGCTTTACCGTCCCGGCCAATGCCGCGCGCTTCGTCCCCGTGATGATCGAATTTGGCGGCGGTTTTGGCGGTCGTGGTGGACGCGGAGGGGCCGGCGGGCGTTCCTGGCACGAGCAGGCCATAGCCAAAGGCTGGGGCTACGGCAGCATCAACCCCGGCAGCATTCAAGGCGACAACAATAAATTGACCAAGGGTATCATTGGTTTGGTGAACAAGGGCCATCCGCGGAAACCAGATGATTGGGGAGCATTGCGCGCCTGGCAATGGGGTGTCAGCCGGCTGATTGACTATTTCGAAGCCAACCCGGACTCAAAGGTAGACGCGAAAAAAGTCGGCATCGAAGGCCTTTCCCGCTACGGCAAAGCCGCCATTGTCACCGAAGCCTTTGAACCGCGAATTGCCGTCGGCCTGATCGGTTCTTCGGGCGAAGGCGGCGTCAAACTGCATCGGCACATTTATGGCGAGGCCGTTGAAAATCTGGCCGGGGGCGAATATTATTGGATGGCCGGAAATTTCATCAAGTATGGCGCTTCCGATCCGTCGAAGACCGCGGCTGACCTGCCGGTGGATTCCCATGAACTGATCGCCCTCTGCGCCCCCCGCCCTTGCTTCATCAGCTACGGCACGGTGGAGCATGGGGACGCCAAATGGGTTGACGCCCACGGCAGCTTCATGGCCGGTGTTCTGGCCGGGCCGGTTTACCGGCTTCTTGGAAAACGGGACTTCGGCACCGCGGGCAAATACTTGACAGACCCGATGCCCCCGGTCGGGCAATTGATCGGCGGCGAACTGGCCTGGCGCCAGCACGAAGGCGGGCACGACGTCACCCCCAATTGGCCTTCGTTCTTCCAGTGGGTGGGCAGCTACATCCAAGCTCCTCCGCTGCCTCCAGCGTCAGTTTCGACGCAATGACAGCCAGATATTAAAATGAGACGCCCGATCACTCTGCTGGTATTGCTCGCAGCAGCTATGTTGGGCTCCGGCGTTTGCTGTGCCCAAAATTCGCCGCCGCAATCCGGAATCAATACCAACGGATTTCGAAGGGGCAGTCCCTCAGGGGCTGCCGATCAACCCACCCCGAGGACGGATGCCAATTCGCAACTCGCCCACACCCAGTTGCTTGAAAAGGCCAGAAAGGGAGGCATAGACATCTATTTCGAGGGCGATTCAATCACCCGCCGCTGGGGATGCAGCGATCCCCGGTACAAAGAGAATTTGGTGAATTGGACCACCAATTTTTTCGGATGGAATGCAGCAGACTTCGGTTGGGGCGCCGACCTTACCCAGAACATTCTCTGGCGGCTGGAGAATGGAGAACTCGACGGCGTCAACCCCAAGATCATCGTCGTATTGGCGGGCATCAACAACGTCGGCGCGCGTCCGCCCGATGATGCCAAAATCGCGGACATTACCAGGGGCCTCAAGGCGATCCTGGACGTTTGCCGGGAAAAGGCGCCCGATGCCACCATCATCCTGACGGCTATTTTCCCGCGCAACGACAACATGGCCGTTATCCCGGGGATCAACCAGATCAACGAAAACATCGCTCAATTTGCCGACGGAAAAAAGGTTCGATATCTCAATGTCAACTACAAATTGGCCGGCCAGGACGGCAGGCTTTTTGACGGCATGATGAACCCGGGCGACAAATTGCATCCCACCGTCAAGGGTTACCAGGTTTGGGCGGATGGGCTGAAGCCGATTTTCACGGAGTTATTGGGACCGCCCGGCAAAACCGACCACGCCCCTCCGCCGACTGGTGATCCGAGAGCCAACCGGGGGCGCGCCCCGGCCTCCAGTCCCCCTGCGGGGCGGTGACGGTTCAACAAATGTTCCCGAGTGGCCGGTTTTGATTCGACCCCGGCTGGCTGGTTTTGAAGTGACCGGTGACAGAAGCGTGAAGAAAATGAAAATATGCGAGTATGCGGGATCTGTTTATGAAGCCATTGACGCCCAAGCAGGGGCCGCAGGCGAAACCCGGAAAGGAATAAAACAAGATGTCGAGATCGCACATGGAGCTTGCCCGGCTACCCCCAATTAAGTATATTGACAATATGATTGCGATTGCAGAAATCGAATCAGCCATTGAGCGGCTTTCGCCTGCGGAGGTGAAGAAATTGGCAGCGTGGCTTGATAAGTACCAACAGATGGTCAACGCTTCCGCCGAAATCTTTTCTCTGTATGATCAGGAAGAGAAGGCGGGGTCTTAATGCCACCGGCCCGGCGCGGTGAAATCTGGCTGGTGGACGTGGGGATGGTGCAGAAGACCCGGCCGGTGGTGATTTTGAGCGTTTCCTTTCTCGATCACGGACCATTGAATGAAATCGCTCAAAAATAAATGGTCCCTGGTCACGGGCGCGAGCCGGGGTGTCGGCTCCCATGTCAGCGAGGGCCTCGCGCAATTGGGATCCAATGTGGTGCTGCACAGCCGCGAGCTGTCCCACACCCGGACGCTGGCGGCCAAACTCGAGGGCCTGGGCGTGAAGGTGGTCACGGTTTCCGCAGAGCTCTCCGACCAGACCCAGGTCGAGACCATGCTCGACGCGGCGCTGCGGCAGGCGGGACAGATCGATATTCTCTATAACAACGCCGCAGTCATGACACCCTGGAGGGAAAACCCCTGGGACATACCGGCGGAGGATTTCCGCAAAAGTTTTGAGGTGAATGTCATCAGTCTTGCAAGGATTTGCCACCGGCTGGTGCCAACCATGCTTGCCCGCAAATGGGGTCGCGTCATCAACGTGACTTCAGGAATTATGAACGAACCCAATCTGACCGCCTATGCGATTTCCAAGGCCGCCGTGGACAAGTTTGTTCGCGACTTTGTCCCGCACCTGGCCGACTCCGGGGTGCAGATGAATCTGCTCGATCCAGGCTGGCTGCGCACCGATTTGGGCGGTCCCAAGGCCCCCAACGATCCATCCTCAGTGATTCCGGGAGCCCTCGTGCCGGCTCTCCTCGATGATGGCGAAAGCGGCCGTCTCTTCCGGGCACAAGATTATGCCGGGTTAAACCTTGCGCAGGCGTTGGAGAAAGCCCGGCTCAAATAAGCCCACGGTGTGGCAGTGGCAACACGAATAAAGTGGCGCGGGCGGGCCGGGTGCGGCAAGAAATGACCGTGACCCTGACCTGGATTGCCAAACGATTCAACATGGGTGCGGCAGGTTTCCTGGCCAGCCTGCTGCGCGCAGCGCGAAGAAAATGAAAATACGAGATTATGCGGGATTGACCGGTTTAGACCCGTTTATGGACCGGCTATTCTCGTCCGGATCCACTCGCATGTGGAAGGGGATGATTTAAGCTGGCAGTCGATAAAAGTCCTTGCCTTGCAACTTAACACAATAGCCGTAAATCTCTGGGCCTCCGCTGCAACGTTTAATACCAACAGAATAATTCGGATTATACACTCGCGGTTGCGTGTAATACACCGGACATTGTGTCAAAGTCGCATAAATACCCATTGCCACAGACATGGGCTTTGGCCCAAATGGAGCCAGCACCGCGTACTTCCTCCCCTCATCAGTCACCGAGAGAATATGGTCGAAAATGTCAGATGTGTCTAAAGCAGCCACTCGCATTGGCTCATGGCTATGCTTTAGCACTCCAGCCTCAAGTCTCCTGACGAACTCCCACGTCCTCTGAAAGGCCGGCGGGCCTGGGGGAAAGGGAAATAATAACCTTGTATCGACGTCGTGAAAATCATGTTCGACAAGATCCGGTAACCCAAGAGTCTCGAATCCTAATCCAATAATTAAAACTCGCGCCTTCGGCTCTGGGAATGGGGGGGCGAATAGCGGAAGATGTCGCCAAGGCTCAGGGTCCTCTGCCAATGAGTCAATAGCGTACTGCTCCGCAACCGTGTAAGTTACAATGAGGCTCTTTACGGACTCTGCCTGCATCAGAAGGCGAAGGATCGGTAAAAAAAATCGCTTTGGAAAACTTGTGACGTCAAGAACAATATTCTCATGCCCCATTGTTATAAAAGCGTTCGCGCTATTTACAAGCAACTCGATACGTTCGAACAACGGATGATTTTCAATGTCGTTCTTGCATCCACCACCCCTAACATACTCCTCACTCCGCGATGTAAGCTTCGTTCGCGACAGCGCAGAATAGACGCTCTCCGGATCTTCAATCAAAAACAATCTCTGCAAGGTCAGAAATCGATTTGCTGACATGTATTGGTAAGTCGCTAAACAGCGCTCCTCACAAGAAAGGCAACCAAGCATGCTCCATTTCTCAGAAGGCATCTTACTTAGTAGCCACGGTAATAGTCCCCAAGGTCGAAAATGCATACCAGTTAGCCCGTTTGATCTGTAAAATCCGGTGGGAATGAAAGTTGCCTATCAGATGTGCGTTTCGAGGAGCGTCGCCGTCCCGTGTGCTCTTCAGCGGGACTCAAATCAATAACACCGACCTGGGCCAGCCACGTCTTGACAGTTTGTAGAGTTACATACATTGGCTCCTTTACATGAGTTTCCGGTATCTGAAAATGCGGAGAAAGAATTGGATTCAAATACCATTTGCGTCTCTGTTTCCGATTCTTTAATTTAGTTGTGTGTGGTGCGTCAAACAGGTCTCCGTAATCTACAGCGTCGTTCAAGAAGCGCATCAACCATTGGTCACGGTCTAAGTCTGCCTGCTGTAACGAAAAGCCATTGTTGCCGGGGTAGGACATGGCTTTGTCCTCGAGAAGGTGCTCACGGAAAAGGGTTCCAAGTCGGTTCACGAATTGCTGTCGCTCGCGACTCTTGCCGAATTGCTCGGTTATCTTGTTTGTCACCGGTCACTTCAAAACCAGCCACTCGGGGTCGATTCAAAACCAGCCACCCTGAGGTGCAATGTTCATAGTTAAATCGTGGGGGGGTTGCAAGTGATTTCCGATTTTATTGGAGCCGCC
>Ga0181526_10000354_pt1 | contig 49537 bp, 27 predicted proteins | sample PEATcosm2014_Bin_35_FD_119750 | JGI IMG/M metagenome (GOLD analysis project Ga0181526, IMG submission 119750) | Peatland microbial communities from MTU Mesocosm Facility, Houghton, MI, USA - PEATcosm2014_Bin06_30_metaG | ecosystem: Environmental > Terrestrial > Soil > Wetlands > Peat | place...
AGCGCCGCATTGACCGGTCGCTGATGCCGATAATCTCGGCGGCCTGCCACCAAGTGATCTTCTTCGCCATAGCCCGCAGAATCACTTTCTGTATCTTCATCGCCCGCTCCATCGCGGCCTTCGAGTAACGAACCATGCTGAGCATGGTCTCCTACTCTCGCCGCCCGCAAAGCGGACAGATCACGTGCTATCTCAACCGGACATATCATGTGCTACCGACACCCCTAAATTTCTCACTTGCCAAATGGATTTGTCGGGTACACAATCTTAACCCCTAGCGTTGCGGAAAGCCTGGGAGGCAAGAATCTGACGCGCGTCTCTGCTCAGCGATTCTCCCTGCTCTGTGGTGTGATCTTCATCGCCACGCTTGCGTCCGTCAGCGCTCAGTCGAAGACTATCGACCTTTCATCTGCGCCCGATTCTCATTCGCACGTTATAGAGCTTTCACCGGTTCCAGATTCTCAGACCAAGCGAATGACCGTTGATGACGTGATCAAGATGTCAGAGGCGGGGCGGAGCGACGAGGTCATCATTGAGCAGCTTAAGAAGGAAGGCCAGTATTTCAATCTGACCAGCGACCAGCTTCTTAAGCTCAAGACCGCACACGTGAGCAAGCAAGTCATCCAAGTGATGGTTGATCCGTATCCGATAAGGGACGATCAGCCATCTTCATCGGAAAAACCGGCAGCTTCGAAAACAGCTGCTTTAAGTACAGATTTCCAATACCATCTTCAATGCTTGCAGCGCTGTAACCAAGCCCTTGAACGTTGCCGGGCCAATGCTCATGACAAGGTACCTGACATCTGCATGTCCCGAACCGACAGCTGCGGCGACTTTGCGAAAGTGGATGCCGAAGACCACCAGTGCTTTGTCCAAGTAGGCAAGTGCAACGCTAAATGCCCCTGACGTGCGACACGGGGGATTAGCAGAGCAATCCCGACATATCGCTAAACCCCGCATTTGACGCGGCCCTGGCGCATGCCATAGCGATTTTCCCCGGTGTTCATGCGTCTTCCAACAACATGACGAAGCGGAGGTGTGTACACGTCTGCAGCACATACACATACTCCCGTCAAACGCAGCAGAGCTCATGACGACTCGACGGAAGAGTTGGCCTTGAGCTTGGCGCCCAGCTCGCCTCACTCCACTCCATATCTGGACACGCTGTTCGCTAACGAACACCGCTTCCCTGCCGTCCCTTTTTCCTAGACTCATAAACCTCAGCATTTCTGCCGCTTTAGCAAATCCCACGTTGGAAACAGACCTGCATTCGAACTATGGAACTACATCCTTGGCGGATTGCGTACTTCATCGCGTGGGATTGGGAGCATGACAACTTTAGGTCAAGACATTCGCTACGGTTGGCGCGCGCTGCGCAAAAGTCCCGGCTTTACCGCGGTAGCTCTGCTGGTGCTCGCATTGGGCATCGGGGCCAACACGGCCATCTTCAGCGTCGTGAACGCCGTGCTGCTGCGGCCGCTGCCGTTTGATCAGCCGGACCAGTTGGTGCAGCTCTATCATGTTCCGCCACAGGCGAGTTTTCCCGGCATTCCAATATTCTCCGTTTCGCCGGCCAACTTTCTAGACTGGCGCAGTCAGGCCCATAGCTTTGACGGCATGTCAGCTTGCGGCTTCGGACGCTACACCCTCACCGGCCAGGGTCAACCAGAGGCGATTCGCATGGTGGGCGCGACCTACGGCTTCTTCTCCATCCTCGACGCGGAGCCGTTACTCGGCCGCGTCTTTATGGAGAGCGAGGACCAGCCAGGCCGGGAACACGAAGTGGTGTTGAGCTATGACCTGTGGCGGACTCATTTTGCCGGCGATCCAGCACTCGTCGGAAAGAATATTCAATTGAACGGCGAAGCTTATACGGTGATCGGGGTGATGCGGCCGGGTTTCGAGTTCCCCATTTACAGCGATCCTGCGGACGCTCCGCAGATGTGGAAGCCGCTGGCCTGGACCCCTCAGGAACGCGCCATCCGCGATGATCATAATTACGGGGTGATTGCGAGGTTGAAGCCGGGCATCACGCTGCATCAGGCGAAGGCCGAGCTCGACGCCGTCTCCAACCAGCTCGCGCAACAGTATCCGAAAGACAACAAGGGCTGGGGTGCGACCGCGATTACCATGCGCGAGGACCTGGTCGGCGATGTTCGTCCGGGCCTGCTGATTTTGCTGGGAGCAGTCGCGTTCGTCCTGCTGATCGCATGCGCCAATGTCGCGAATCTGGTGCTGGCGAAAACGCTCTCCCGGCGTAAGGAGATTGCCATTCGCGCAGCCCTGGGCGGAAGCCGGCGTCGCTTGTTGCAGCAAGTGCTCGCGGAAACCGTTCTGCTAGCCATTGTTGGCGGCGCATTGGGCCTGATTTTCGCGCATTACGGAACCATGTTCATCGTGAAGTTTGTGGAACAGCAATTGCCGCGCTCCGGCGGGATTGGACTCGACGTCTGGGTCTTGGCCTTCACCCTCGGCATATCGCTGCTCACCGGCTTCGCTGCCGGCCTGCTGCCGGCCTTGCGCTTGACCAGGCAAGATGTGAGCGAGGCGCTGAAGCAAGGTTCGGGCCGCGCCGCTTCCGATTCCGGTGGAAGCCGCACGCGTAGCGCGCTGGTGGTTGCTGAAGTTGCTCTGTCGCTAATGCTGCTGATTGGGGCGGGCTTGTTGATTCGCAGCTTGTGGATGCTGCGCTCCGTGAATCCCGGCTTTGATGCGAATCACGTAGTGACCACATACTTATCCGTTGCGCCGAAGAAATTCATTACCCCGGCGCAGCAGATCAGCTTCTTTGACCGCGTCCTGGAGCGTGTTCGCGCTCTGCCGGGCGTGCAATCCGCTGGCGTCATCGACGCCTTGCCGCTGAGCGGTTATGGCTCGCACCAGCCGGTGCAGCTGGAGGGTCGGCCGGTCGTGCCCATGGCCGATCAACCCGAGCTTGATACGGGATGGATCAGTCCAGGCTACCTGAGCGCGATGCATATCCCGCTGCTGCGCGGCCGCGAGTTCAACGACTCTGACGTTGTGGGACGTCCGGGAGCAGTATTGATAAGCCAGTCGATGGCCCGGGAGTTCTGGCCCAACCAGGACCCGATCGGCAAGCATCTCACGCTCTACTTCTTCCCCGACGCGACGCGCGTCGTGGTGGGTGTTGTCGGCGACGTAAAGATGGATGCGCTGAAACAGACACGATCAACGGCCGCTCTGTACCTGCCGTTGGGCCAACTTTCAGCCGCGCGAGGTGAACAGTGGCAGTCCTACGGCATGACGCTTGCCGTGCGTACCAATACCGATCCGGTGAGCGTGGTTTCGACGATCGGCAATTCCGTCCGCGAGGTGGATGCGGAAGTACCTCTGCTACACATCCAAACCATGCAGGATATGGTGGATGAGTCTTTGACGCAGCAGCGCTTTACCATGCTGTTGCTTGCGGCCTTCGCTGGGCTGGCTTTGTTGCTGGCAGCGGTCGGGATCTACAGCGTCTTGTCGTACGCAGTGCGGCGGCGGGTGCGTGAGATCGGCATTCGCATGGCGTTGGGAGCGCAGATCGGCGATGTGTTGCGCATGGTAGTGCTCGAAGGCATGAAGCCGACACTACTGGGCGTGGTCATCGGTCTCGCAGGCGCGCTGGCGTTGGGACGCGTGCTTGCCAGCGTGATCTACGGCGTCAGCGCCAGGGACCTCGCCACGTTCGGCACCGTCGCTGCTCTTACTACCGCCGTTGGCCTGCTCGCCAGCGTCCTGCCGGCTCTCCGCGCGGCTCGTGTCGACCCCATGAATACCCTGCGCGAAGAATGAACCGGTAATGCCAATTCGGTTTGGAAAGGGGCACGACTTTTGCCATGCCCTTAGCTCGCCGAATGGGTACGCCGTCACATGTCTCTTTGTTGTCACACGCGGGCCCTTCAGTGACTATGTCGCAACTACGACTGGAACTTTCTGCTGGAACAAAGCCGATGTGTAAGTTCTCAAACTAGGGCAACCATTTACCAGACCCGCTTACCAGAGAAGGAGATGATAAACACTCAAGCGAGGTGCTGCTCCGGGTACCTTGATTGCCCGCTTTATCCAGTCTGCCAATACTGGCTCAACCATCCCGGATTTGGCTTGTGCCGTGCAAATCGAGGGAGATCGCATATGAAACACTTAGCCTTTGCACTTGTATTTGTCGCTTCTGCTCTGGGAATGGGAATCGCGCAGAGCCCGCAGATTCTTTACATTGAGACCTTTGCTGGTAACGGGATCGCTGGTTTCAGCGGTGACGGCGGGCGTGCCACTAGTGCTGAACTACAGTGGCCGTCGCAAATTGTTCTTGACCGTGCTGGCAACGCTTACTTTGCGGACAACCTAAACAACCGCATTCGCGCCATCAATACTCAGTCTACAACCCAGATGTTGCTCAACGTCAGCGTGTGTTCGGGCTGCATAGAGACGGTAGCAGGCAACGGAGTCCTCGGTTTCGGCGGGGATGGGGGCCCGGCCAGAGATGCGATGTTAGCTCATCCCGTTGGCATGGGCATTGATTCTGCTGGCAACATCTATGTTGCAGACCAGCAGAACCATCGCATCCGAGAGATAACGACGGCGGGCGTCATCAGCACCGTAGTTGGAAGCGGCGCCAGTTCAAATGGTAACCACGATTGCGGCGGGGGAAGCTATAGCGGTGACGGTGGTCCAGCTACTAGTGCGACCTTGAATTGTCCGCAGGGTGTTACCATCGACAGCAGCGGCAACATCTACGTTGCAGATTCCGATAACCTACGCATTCGCGCCGTTAACGTCCAGGCAACCACACAGACTATCCTTGCAGTAAGCATTGGTGCAGGGGATATTCAGACAGTCGGGGGCACCGGAGGGTCTGCCTGCTCGATCAACGGCATAGCAGCGACATCTAGTATGGGTGTTCCGCTCGGCTTGGGACTCGATAGCTTCGGCAATCTCTATGAAGCGGCATATAACTGCAACCGGATACTTGAAATCACCACAGCGGGCCTCATAAACCTAATCGCCGGCAATGGGACGGCAGGGTACTCTGGTGACGGGTCTGCTGCAACCCGTGCTGAACTTAACAGCCCATTCGATGTCAAGGTGGATACTCTCGGTGATGTTTTTATTGCGGATGCCCAGAATAATCTAATTCGTGAGATACGTTATTCGACAGGGGACATTAGCACCGTGGCAGGAGATTACTCTGTCTACGGTACTCGCGGTGGCTACGGTGGAGATGGCCATCTTGCCATCCTTGCCGGCCTTTTTTACCCTATAGGTATAGCCCTCGTTCCCAATTCGACGACATTCTACATAGGCGACTTGGAAAACAACCGCATTCGAGAAGTAACAAAATCGCCTGTGCGAGTCGACCAATTAATTGCTCAACCTAGCCGCACCGCGGCGGAATGAAGTTAAATGGGAGATTCAGCCCGCGGGGGATCTGTTGTTCCGATTTTCTCAGCGGCCTGTAAGGGGCGTGCCCCGATACAACCCAGGAATGATTTGTGAGATGACCCTTAGTCGAGAAGCGAAACCACACCGCTTCCCAGATCGTAGTAGCCCGCGACCACCTTTATCTTCCCCTCTTTCACCATGCCTGAGATTACGGTCGACGACTCGCTCAGCAGCGTTGCCTGAATCTTCGCGTTGGCCTTGGTAGCCGCTGGCAGATCGTGTCCCGCCTGGTCGATCGCCGGCTGGATGTGCGGAAACAGAGAGCTGATCTGCCCGGGAACCCCTTTGCCTTGAATGGCCGCCTTCACCGCTCCGCAGTTGGAGTGACCCATCACCAGGATCACCTTCGTCCCCAGCACCGCCGCGCCATATTCCAGGCTTCCGATGAGTTCCGGCGTGATTACATTGCCCGCAACTCGGGTCACGAAAATGTGACCGATGCTCTGATCGAAAACGATCTCCACCGGCACTCGCGAATCGGCGCACGACAGCACTGCAGCGAACGGTTCCTGCTTTTCGACCGTGTGCTGCTTCAGGATATCGAGGTCGTGCTGCAGCGAAGGCAGATCGTTGGACGCAAATCGCTTGTTGCCGGCCATCAACTCCGCCAACGCCGCGTCGGGAGTGGAAACGTCTTGCGCCCGCGCCGCCAATGGCAGAGCGAGATCCAAACCACCGATCAACAATCCGGCGGCGGTTCCGGTCAAACTCATCTGCAACATTCGCCGTCGGGAGAGGGTCCGCTGCGGGCTATGTCCGTTCATAGGGTTTCCTTATGTGAATTGACTATCGCAGAGTTTAACTCGCCGCCGCTGCTCAGACAACTCGAATGAGTAATGTGCCATAATGACGGCGTTATGAAGGCCAGAATTCGTGCTTTCCCTGTGATGTCCGTCCTGCTGTTCGCAAGCCTGGGCGTGACGGCGCAATCTCAACTACCGTCTCCACCGGCCGCGGCGACTGAACCCAAGACGGAAGCCATGTCTCTGGTGACCCAGGGCCAGAAGCTCAACACCGACGGCAAACTGGACGACGCGATTGCGCTCTACCAGAAGGCGCTGCAAGTTGATCCCCGCCTCTACGACGCCGAGCTTTACATGGGCGTCTCTCTGGACTTACAGGGCAAGTATCAGGAGGCGCGCCAGCACTTGGCGAAGGCAATCGAGCTCGCCTCCGAGGCGCAGACTACGCAGTCCTTGCGGGTAATGGCCGTTTCCTATGCCTTCGAACATAACACTGCCAAGGCATCGGAGTACGAACAGCGCGCCTTTGATCTGCAATCTAACTGGGGCAAGTATGAAGATGCGGCTACCACAGCGAACGAGTTAGCTCGCATCTATCTTGAATCCGGCCACTTGGACAACGCCTCCCAGTGGTATCAGACGGGACTATCGACCGCTCTGAAGAAACCGAACATCACCCAGCCTGAGAAAGACGTGTGGAATTTCCGTTGGGAGGCCGCGATGTCCCGAATCACCGCGCGCCACGGGCAGGCTGACAAGGCGCAGCAGCATCTGGCCACGGCCAAGGCCATGCTGGACAAGGCCGGCGATCCCGACCAGATGCATTTCTATCCTTACCTCGTCGGATATGTCGCGTTATATGGCGGCGACTACAAGACCGCCATTGCGGAGCTGCCAAAAGCGGGCATGGAGGAACCTTTTGTGTTGAGCTTATTGGCGCAAGCCTATGAGAAGTCCGGCGACAAGGCGCAGGCGATCGAGTATTACCAGAAGATCCTGACCATCAACCTGCACAATCCGTCGAATGCTTTTGCCCGACCGCTGGCGAAGGAAAAATTGGCGGCGCTTGCTCCCGCAGCAGCCGCGCAATGACCACTGTGAAGGCGAGGGTAGAGCGGCGCTTTAGCGCCGCGTTCGCGCCGGGGCAAGTTACGGGGCTGCAGTGGTCATTTGCAATGGCTACTGCAGCCCTACTTGTTGTATGAGACAGGCTTGACGCCAGCCTGAAGGCCGGCTCTGCCTATTCCAGTTCCTCCGCCAGCCGCTGAGCCGTGTGTTCCACCTTGATTTCCGCGCCGTCTTTATCCATGCCTCCGCGAATCTGCATTACACAGCCGGGACAATCCATCACTACCAACGGCGCGCCGGTCTCCTTGATGTTCTTCAGCTTGCGCTCCAGGATGGGCGCTGAAATCTCCGGCAGCTTCAGCGAGTACGAACCGCCCATACCGCAGCACATATCAGATTCGTACATCTCGGAAATTTCGTAGCCGGCTTTGGTCAGCAGTTGGCGCGGCTGCTGCGAAACGTTCAACGTCCGCTTCAGGTGACAGGAATCGTGATACGTCACCTTACCTAGTTGCTGCCCTTCTTTGAACGTCAGCCGCCCTTCGTCGACCAGCTTCTTCACCAGTGTTGAGAAATCGACAACTTTGGCCGCCAGTTCGCGGGCACGGTGAAGGGAGTCCATCCGCCCAAGGCTCTCGAAGTTGCTGATGAAGTCGTGCTTCAGTGCGACGGTGCATGTTGGACACGCCGATATCACGTACTTAACTTCCTGCTCCAGTAACGCGTTGATGTTGTCGCTCGCGTTCTGCGCGGCCACTTCGTAGGCACCGCTGTAGCGCGCAGGCGCGCCGCAACAGGTCTGGCCTTCAGGAAAGATGACCTCAATCCCAGCTTTGTTCAGTATCTTCACCACCGCCTCGCCCATCTCCGGATAAGCAAAGTCGATGAGGCAGCCGGAGTAGAACGCGGCCTTCTCTTTTTGGGTTGGCTGCGCGATCTGCTTGAACTTGTCGCGGAAGGGAACCTCGGCGATCGCGGGCAGACTGCGGAACTCCGTCATGTCCGATAGGAAGAACGGCAGGTGCCGGATGAAACCGTCCTTCGCGAGCGGCTTCTGCGCCAGCGATGCGGTGCGTAGCATCGAGTGAAACAGTTTGCGATTGTTGACGACGGAGAAGATGGCTTTCTGCGCGACCGTCTGTCCCTTCTCTACTGCCAGCCGCCGGCGCAACTCCAGAATCAGTCCGGGAATGTCGATCTTGCCGGGACAGAACTGAATGCAGTTGCCGCACTGAATGCATAGGCCCTGGATCTCGTCGGACGACTTCAGCGCGTCGAACCACGCGGTCAGAATTGTCCCGATGCCTCCGGTATAAATCTTGCCGAAGACATGGCCGCCCACCAGCCGAAACACCGGACAGACGTTCAAGCACGACGCGCAGCGGATACATTGCAGCGCCTGCTTGAACTTCGGGTCCAGCGACATCTCGGTGCGGCGATTGTCCATCAGGATGATGTGCAACTGCTTGGGCGTGCCGTCAGTGTTGGGCACCGGCCCGCTGATGATCGAGACGTAGCTGGTAAGCAACTGCGCCGTTGCACTGCGCGGCAGTGCGGTGAGCACCGGGACGACATCGGCGAAGTCGGACATCAGCTTCTCGATGCCGACGATGGCGACGTGAATCTTCGGCAGCGTCGTCACCAACCGCGCGTTGCCCTCATTGGTAATGATGACCAGGCTGCCGGTTTCGGCGACCGCGATGTTCGCGCCCGTAATGCCCATCCCGGCGCTGAGGAACTTGGTGCGCAGCTTGCCGCGCGCAAACTTCACCAGCTTGGGAATGTCGGGCATCTGGCCCGCTTCGACCTCCTGGCTGAAGACGTCCGCCACCTCTTCCTTGGTCATGTGAATCGCGGGCATCACCATGTGCGATGGCGTTTGCTTCGCCAGTTGCACGATCCACTCGCCCAGATCGGTCTCGCGAACTTCGATGCCGGCCTTCTCCAGATAAGGGTTGAGGTGGATTTCTTCCGATGCCATCGACTTCGACTTGACGACACTCTTCACGCCGTTCTGCTGCGCCAGTGCGAGAATGTACTCGCGGACCTTGGCCGGATCGTCAGTGCGGAAGACTTTGGCGCCACGCGCTTCAGCCTGCAGCGTGAATCGCTCGGCCAGTTCGTCCAGATGCGACGCCGCGTAGCCCTTGCGCTCGGCGATCTGCGTCCGCACTGCTTCGAAATCGATGCCTTCGTAAGCTTTCTCGCGACTGATGCGATAGGCCTCGGAGAAGCGTCCCAGCGCGCCGGTAAGGTTGGGATTGTGCAGAGCGGTGTTGATCGAATCGCGAAATTCTTTGCGCATCAGTTCACCCCTGCCATGTCGTCGACAAAAACGATGATGAGTTTTTCCGGACCGTGAACGCCGATGGTCAGCACTCGCTCGATGTCCGCGGTGCGGCTGGGCCCGGTGATAAACGAGATGTAGTTGGTCTGCTCCGGGCGAATCTTGCTGAAGACCGCCGGCATATCGGGAAGCAGACGATTGGTTTCGACGATCGCGATGTGGATGCTCGGCAGCGTTGACACCAGTCGCCGGTCTACTGGACAAGCGTCCTGGATTAACGAGCCGGTATTGGCCATCGCCCAGTCAAGCTGGCTGATGCCGACCTTTGAATCGGCGGCGCGCGCGCGTGTGACATCAAAGCTCAGGCCGGGAACTCGCTCGCTCAGCAGGTCCTTGTTGACGCCGCGGAGGAACGGGCAATCAGCCCACACAGCATAGGACTGCGGCGAGTCCGCTACACCGGCCTCCTGCAAATAATGGACGATGAAGTTGAGTGTCGCTTTCTTGTGCGGGAATCGGTGGACTTCGGCGCTCACCGCCTCTGCGCGTAGTTTGAAGGTGTCGAAGATGGCATCCATGAGGAGTCGCTCTCTGCAAGCTGAACTTAATTTAACTAAGGATGACAGGCAGATGAACGTCATGCTGTGACATGCGTCGCCGGAGATTGTGACCGGATCACAAAGCGGGGAGGATTTAGGTAGAGGAGGATTCGGGTAGAGCGGGCCTTCAGGCCCGCGTCCCTGACTACTTTTCAAGCCTGAGTCGGCTTCAGCCGACGGCAGGTTTGTGCCCAATTAACAGAGTCTGTGCTGCCGGGCTGAAGCTCGGCTCTTCATTTTTGTTTACGCCGGGACGGCCGGCCTTAACGGCCGTCCCAACCATTCCCGATCACTTCACCACCAGGTGCGTGAACGGAACTACATACGCCATCAAAAACACAAAGATGCCGACCAGCACAGCCAGCGCAATGCTATGCCAGAAGACGTAGCGCAGGATGTCTCCCTCGTGTCCATACCATTGCGTCGCGGTGCTGGCGACGACGATGCTCTGGGCGTCGATCATCTTGCCCATAACTCCGCCGGCGCTGTTGGCCGAAGCCATCAAGATCGGCGACGTGTTTACCTGCTGCGCGGTGATCTTCTGCAGGCTACCGAAGAGCACGTTGGACGACGTATCCGAGCCGGTTAGCGCCACACCCAGCCATCCCAGCAGCGTGCCGAAGAACGGATACAAGTGTCCGGTGCGCGCGAAGGCCAGACCCATCGTCGCATCCAGCCCGGCGTATCGGGTCATGAACCCAATAGCCATCATGGCCGCAATCGTCACCAGCGAGAATCGCACCTTCATTAAGGTCCGGCCATAGACGGCGAAAATCGTCTTAACGCTCAGCCCCATGATCAAGCCGGAGATGAGGGCCGCCAGCAGAATGCCCGAGCCGGTTGCGCTCACCCAGTTCAGACCGAACACCGCCGGCTCTTTCGTCGGCTTGGCAACGACGGGCGGGACGCGCAGCGCAAGATTGTTCAGGCCACCGACCACGAACTGCGGGTTGGTGATTTTGCTGGGCGGCGTCTGCCAGCTTGCCATCGAGGTGATGACCTTTTCCGGGGTATTCATGAATTTCTTGCCGGTCTGGGAGCCCCACAGGAAAACGATGACGCTGAGAATGATCCAAGGCACCCACGCGCGGGTGACGTCCGCGCGGCTGAATCCGTGGTCAGCGCGATGCTCGGTTTTGGCTTCTTCCCCTTCGAAGGTATAGACCCGCTTGGGATGCCAGATGAACAGGAAGCCAACCAGGCATGCCATCGAAATTACCGATGAGCCGATATTCGCCAGCCAGGGCCCATGCAGATTGGAGATCAGGACCTCCGGTATTGCGAAGCTGACACCAGCCACCAGAATGGCGGGCCAGATTTCCAACATTCCTCCCCAACCCGCAAAGGCGGCGATCAGCCAGAACGGCACCAGAACGCAGAACGGCGCCAGAATGCGGCCGGTCATCGCGCCTAGGGTGATTTCGCTGTAGCCCGTGACCTTGGCCAGAGCGATGATAGGCGTCGCCAACGCGCCGAACGCGACTGGCGCGGTGTTGGCGATCAGCGACAGGCCAGAAGCCTGCAGCGGCGGGAAGCCCAAGCCGATGAGAATCGCGGCCGTAACGGCTACCGGAGTACCGAATCCCGACGCGCCCTCGAAGAACGCGCCGAAGCAGAACGCGATCAGCAGCAGTTGCAGACGCCGGTCTTGCGTGATGCCGGTCATGCTGTGCTGCAGCACATTGAATCGTCCCGCTTCACAGGTGAGCTGGTACATGAAGATGACATTCAGCACGATCCAGCCGATGGGGAACAGGCCATAGCCGATTCCATAAACCGCCGTTACTGCGGCCATGCGGCCCGGCATGTGGAAGGCGAAGATCGCCACAATCAAAGCGGTCATCAGTCCCAGCAATGCTGCGTAATGCGCCTTCACATGGCCCAGTGCCAGGCTGCCCAGCAGCACCACCACTGGCAATGCGGCGATCAGTGTCGAAAGCAACCAATGCCCGAGGGGGTCGTATCCCTGCGACCAGGGAGCGGTCACCGACGGTAGCTTGAGGATGATTACGGAGAGGATGGCCGCGACGATGACGAAGATCGCGGATGCGAGCGGACTCGCTTTTGGCGGCGCGCCCTTCGGCGGCGCGGTTACCGGAGGCGCAGGAGTTGGAGTCTTGGTGCTCATGTGGTTCTCACCGATGTTTGCCAGGATATGGCAAGCCTTTCCTCGAATTTTTTCTTTCCAAGGAGTTCGTGGCCCGGCAGCAGCGACGGAGTGTCCCAATAAGCTGGGAATGTAATCGATCGCCCTCCGGCGCGTATCCCCGAAATCAGGCTGGCTAGCTGGGCGGGAAGGTTCGAGCCAACCGTAAGCACGGAGATCGCAAGGATTATCGCACCGCGTAGCAGGGTGCCAACACAAAAACTAGACGAATAACGGTTGATTGCGAGTGATCCATGTCACTTTTGGCTGTGATGCCTGGCTGTTTTTCGCACAGGGACTCACGCTCTTCAGGGCCGCGACGGTGGAAGCGCCGGGCTTTAGCCCGATGAAATTGGACGATCCAGGAATGGCTTCAGCCACGGTCTCCGGGATTAGCCATTCAACATCGTCAGAAGCATCACAACATCGCTCTTGGCGTAAACGGCGTGTGGCAGGTTCGCTTCCATAAACACCCACGAGCCCCTGGACAGTTCCTTTTCCTCGCCGTCCAACGTGACCCGGGCCTCGCCGCTCAAGATTTCGATGATCGCCGGAACCGATGCGGTGTGTTGTGAAAGCTCCTGTCCGCCGGCGAAGCCGAAGAGCACGACCTTAACGCGATCGTCGCGGTGAAGGGTGCGGCTCAGCGTCCCATCCTTTGGGATTTCGAGCTCGTTCAGCAGGTTCTCAATCGCGACGTAGTTGGGCACATGCTCCTCCCGGAAATTCGGCTGCGGTGATCATGATATCCGAGCGGAGCGCTTCCAGTCGTTTGGGGACTGCGGGCGTCCACCGGATACAACTCCGGCTCAGTGGTAGGGATAGAAGATAAAGAACAGCAGCGACAGCGCGGTGAGCACCCAGAGACCTGGCCTCAAGTGGCTGGTCTTGCCGGCGACGATCTTGCAGACCGGGTAAAGCACAAACCCCGCGCAGATTCCAATCGCAATATTGAAGGTAAACGCCATAAGAGAAACCACCGCGAAGGCGGGTATCGATTCGCCGTAGTCGGCGAAGTCGATGTGGGTAATCGGCTCCAGCATGAACAATCCCACGATGATCAGCGCCGGCCCGTAGGCTACAGCGGGAATTGCACTCACCAGCGGTGCGAAGAAGAGCGTGAGCAGGAAGCAGCTTCCCGTCACCAGGACGGTAAATCCAGTCCGTCCGCCCACCTCGATTCCCGTGGCGGACTCCATATAAGCACCCGAGATTGTGGTGCCGAGGGCTGGAGCGATGCAGGTGGTGATGGCATCCACCAGCATGGGCCGCTCAATCTGCGGAAGCTGTCCGTCCTTATCCAGAAAGCCGGCGCGCGCGGACACTCCGATCAGCGTTCCCATGGTATCGACGAATGCCATAACGAACATGGTGAGCACAACCGGTAAGGCTTGCCACGTCAGCGCTCCGCGGAAGTCGAGCTTCCATAGGATGGGCGTGATGCTGGGCGGCAAGCTGACCAGCCCGTGGGGCGCGGCCGCGACCTTGCTGACGAACGCGACAATTGCGGTGATCACGATGCCGATCAGGATTGCTCCCGGAACTTTGCGAATAAGAAGGATGGCCTGCAGCACAATGCCGAATATCGCTACCAGAGCCGTCGGCGAGGTCAGATGTCCCGCCTGCACCGGCGCCCCAGCAACCCCAAGCCTGACCAGGCCCGTTTCATTGAGTCCAATGAACGTAAGGAAAAAGCCCATGCCCACCGCGAAGCTGAAACGCAACGATGTGGGTACGCCTTCGACCACCCATCGCCGCAAGTGAAACACCGTCATCAGAACAAACAACACGCCGGAGACAAAAATAGCGGCCAGAGCCGCCTGCCATCGAATTCCCAGTACCCGGCAAACGGTATAGGCAATAAACGCGTTTTCGCCCATATACGGAGCAATGGCAAAGGGGCGGTTGGCATAGAACGCCATGAAATAACAACCGAACACGCACACCAATGCCGTCGCCACGAACGATGGGCCTTCCGGAATGCCTGCCGACGAAAGAATCGCGGGATTCACCACCACGATATAGGACATTGTGGTGAAGGTGGTAAGTCCTGCAATCAACTCACGCGTGAGAGTCGTCTTGTGGACATCGAAAGCGAAGAGCCTGTTCAGCCAGTTCAAGAGCCCTCGGGTGACCAGCATGACTCGCAACAACCAGTTGATGATAGCAAGTGGGAGGGTTGACGGCCTTTAAGCGGTTTTTCCCTTGCGCGAAACCACAGAAGGAATCACCTAGATATAGGTGCTGGGCTTTGCGACCAAAACGTGCCTGCACGCGAAACCTTGGCATATCGGTAACGTGCTTCTCAACCACCGCAAGAGTCTGCACTTTTCCTTAATAATGTCATCGCTAAGTATATGAATGTAATGCGCCAGGATTGGCAGCAAAAGTGCGCACACAAAGTCATCGGTTAGAGCTCTAACTAGACTCCGGAGGAGATATGCGACTGAAAACCCTGCTGGTCATCGTCGCTCTTGCTGTTTGTCTTGCCAGTGCGCCGGCGACCTTCGCCCAGAACCTATTGACCAACGGTAGCTTCGAAACAGGAGATTTTACCGGTTGGACGACAGGCGGTAACTTCGAAGACACCCAGGTAGTAAGCGGTGCGTTTTACGACTACAGTGGCGCCGAAGACGGTACCTATTACGCCACGATGGGTCCCGTTGGCAGCGATGGAACGATTAGCCAGACATTTGCCGACCACGCGGGTGCGCAATACACCGTCAGCTTCTGGTTTGCTTCCGTTGGCGATAACCCCAGCGACTTTAGCGCTTCTTGGGATGGCACTCAACTGCTCAGCCTGACCAATCCTAATACGGGCGCGGCCTGGTCGCAGTTCACCTACCAGGTGACCGGGACAGGCAGCGATACCCTCACATTCGCTTTCCGCGACGATCCGGCCTACATGGCTCTGGATAACGTTTCGGTTACGGAAAACAGCGGCCAGAGCGTTCCGGAACCCAGCAGCTTGCTCTTGCTCGGAACTGGCGTGCTCGGCTTGGGCGGAATGGTTCGCCGCAAGCTCCGCCTCTAAACCAATCTGACCAGTAGGTCCGACCAGCTGGGACTTTTGGCACAATTTGATTCACAACAGGCACCCTTGTCGGGTGCCTGTTTTTTCTTTGCTGACCGCCCTCCCTCGTCGGCGTGGGCAATCTTCCCGCCCTTTCGGTAGCGGTGCAGCTTGATTTCGGGAGTCTCTGGTTACATCCCCGAACCGATCCCAACCGTGATCTTCATCACTGACTTGGCCTATCCTGCAAATTTAGCGTAGAGCCATCGAAATCCCTTTCTGGCCGGATTCCAAACCGGAGGAACGAGGTGTAATATGAGGCCGCATATCCTCCCATGGATCGCTTCCGCGCTGCTCGTAATGAACGCCTTCGCCCAGGCGCAACCGGGCGCGAGCCGCACCAAGTCAGGCCCCCTGACCAAAATCACCCTCGAGGGAAAACAAATTACCGGTGACGACCTGCTGGTCCGCGCGGGGACAACTTACGTGAGTCTTCCTGCTCTTGCCCGGGCGCTTGGCGCCTCGGTGGCATCCCAAGGACAGGTAGCTGTGCTCACCGTTCCCGCCGCGTCGGAAAGCGAGTGTGGAGACGTACCTGCCACGAAAAAACTTTCCGACACTTACAGGAAGGCAGCGGTGCGTATTCCCGAGGCGATCGAGACTCTCAGATTACGGGTGAACAAGCACGAAACGCCTATTCCCGCAGCCAGCTTCGACGAGGTGGACCACCAGATTTTCGAGGCGGAGTTTCGCGCTCAAACCGACGCGGATAAATCCGTCTCGTACGCTCTAAGACACGCTAATGACAGCCTCGCAATTATGTATTACAAGCTGTGGCGTGGCGTCCCCCCGGAAGACGCCGAGCAGGGCCAACTGGATTCGGTTTTGTGCTCGATGGAGAGCAAGTTCGCTTTGCAAGTCGGACGCTTTTCGGGCAAAGAAAGTTGCAGCGTCTTTCGCTCCGCTTCCACGGACGAGCAACCAGCAACTAATAATTAACGCCTCGACTCAAGCGCCGGCCGCGCTGCCGCTGAACACGGGTGAGTTTCGAACTGCACCAGTTCCCTTCCATCGCAATCCACCCTGCTCGGCGGGATCCTGCCGGGAATTATAAAATCCCTTGGTAGTGTCTGAACTCGAACAACGCGAAGCTGCGACCTCGCCTGAACTTCACTTTCGCGACCCTGATGCGGCCACCAGAAACCTGGCCCACATCCGCCAACTGGTGCCGGAAAAAGTCTACGAGTCATTGTTCGCTCTGTTGCTGACTGCGGCCAATCCCGACGCAGCAGTTAACCAGTTCGAACGACTGGCCGAGTCGGCCTCGCCCGAGTTGCTGCGCCTGCTCGAAAAGCATCCCTCGCTGGTGCATTACGCCGTGGTGGTGTTCAGCTACAGTCCATGGCTGGGTGAGACGCTAGTCCACAATCCCGACCTCTTCTACGCCTTCGTACGCGAGCGGAACCTGGATGGCACCCACTCTCGCGAAGAATTTCAGGAGAGCTTTGCCCGCATGCGCTCGCGCTCTCTGGAAACCGACACTGCCGCACTGCTGGCGCTCTTCAAGCGGCGCGAGTACATCCGCATCATGCTGCGCGATGTGCTGGGCATTGCAACTCTGGCCGAGACCACATCAGAGATCTCCGCGCTCGCCGACGTGCTGATAGAGGAAGCGCTGCGCGAGGCCGAAACACAACTCCACCATCGTTTTGGCACGCCGCAGCGGTTGGACGCCGACGGGCGGGTAGTTGACTCGCGTTTCGCAGTGCTCTCCCTGGGCAAGCTGGGCGGGAACGAGCTGAACTATAGCTCCGACATCGACCTGCTTTTTCTTTACGACGGCGGCATGGAACCGCCGGCAGCGGAGATTTCTAACCGCGAATACTTTATTCGCCTGGTGCAACAGACCACGGAGTTGCTGGCGCGGCATACCCGCGAAGGGCCGGTGTTTCGCATTGACCTCCGACTGCGCCCGCAAGGCGGCGAAGGAGAGCCGGCGGTGCCGCTGGCGCACGCCGTTCACTACTACTCGCACGCGGCCCACGATTGGGAGCTGCAAGCCATGATCAAGGTGCGCCACTCCGCCGGCGACGTCGGCCTGGCGCGCGAGTTTGCCCGCGCGGTGCAGCCCTATGTGTATCGCCCGGAACTGAACTTTGTCGCCATTAAGACGGCACTCGAGACCCGGGAGAAGATCGGCAGCCACCGTCGCAAGAACCTGCTGAAAAAGGTGGCGCAAACCGGCATCGATGTGAAGATTGATCGCGGCGGCATTCGCGATATTGAATTCCTGGTGCAGTGCCTGCAACGCGTCTATGGCGGCGGCGAACCGTGGCTGCGCTCGCGCGGCACGCTCTTCGCTCTACAGAAACTGCACGACAAGGAACATATTGGCGGCAAGGACTTCCAGAACCTGACCAACGCCTACGAGTTCCTGCGCAACCTGGAACATCGGCTGCAACTGCGGCAGGGCCAGCAGATTCACTGCCTGCCGAATTCGCGAGCGGAACTGCAGGCGCTGGCCCGCAGCCTCGCCCGCGAAGGAACCGTCGCACTCACGCCGGAGGAGTTTCTGGCCTATGTTCGGCGCCGCATGGCGTCGGTGGCGGAAATTTATCAGCGAGTCGTTTACCGCGAGCAGAGCCAGGACCAGGGCTCACTGGAATTTCAGTTGCGCCCGGAATTCACAGCCACACACGAGAACTCGTACAGCCAGATGATGCAGCGTCTGGTGACGGATTCGCCGCGCTTGCAAGAGGTGGTCAGCCGAGTCGACCTTTCGCAACATACCCGGCGCAATCTGGATCGCTTCCTCGGCTCGGCGGGAACAACCTCGGAGCGATACGGCGCGGTGTTGCGCGCACCGGCAGCGGTGGAACGGGCGCTGACCATCTTCGAATTCAGCGAATTCCTCACCGACATTCTGGTTCGTCATCCCGAGGAAATTGCCCTGCTGGAACAGATCGACGACCGCTCCACCGCCGGCGAGGAGGACTTGTTCGCCGGGGGTGCTCGAAATGTCGGCCCGGCTGACGATCCGGTGTTTGCCTACTTGGGCGATGGAAGGGTCGATCACGCGGAGGCCATCTCGATCTTGCGGCGGCATTACAGGCAACGCGTGTTCGTCTCCGGAGCGCTCGACTTGTTTCAACTTCGCGAGGTCTTCGATTCCCTGGACGACAACACCGCCGCTGCTGACGCCGCGTTCCGGGCAGCTTTGGCGGTCGCTGGCCCGCCCGACAACTTCGCCGTGATGGGGCTGGGAAGATTGGGTGCGCGCGAGTTCGATCTGCTGTCCGACGCGGATGTGCTCTTTGTCTGCGACGAACATGCCAATAAGGAAGACGTCCGCCGCGTAGCTGAGCGCCTGATGGAAGCCCTCACCGCCTACACGCGTGAGGGAACGGTATTTCCCGTGGACGCGCGTTTGCGCCCTCACGGCCGCGAAGGCGAGTTGATCGTTACTCCCGCGCAACTCTCCGCGTACTTTGGCGACGAGGCCCAACCTTGGGAGGCCCTGACCTATCTGAAGTTGCGTTACGTCGCTGGAGACCGTAGCCTTGCCGATCGGGCGCTGCAAGTTGTGCAAGAAGGAATTTCAGCGATGGCCAGGTTGCCTGTGTTTGATGCCGAGTTGGCCGACGTTCGTGCTCGCCTGGAGCGCAGCGAAGGTGCACAGAATCTCAAGACCGGGCCGGGCGGGATTTACGATCTCGACTACTTGGCTGGATCGCTGCAGGCACGGCATCAGCTTTGGCTGGCGGGAAACCTGGCGGAGCGCTTGCAGTTGCTGCGTGACCACCGTTTGCTGGCGGAAGACGAATATCAGCCGCTGGCGGAGAGCGCTCGCTTCCTCCGCACCGTGGAGCACGTGATTCGCCTTGTCAGCGGCCGGGCGCGCAAATGGATACCTCTCGCCGAACATCCCCGGCGCGGCGTGCAGAAGTTGCTGTGGAGGAGGCTGGGGGCCGAAGACAGCTTCGATCCGGAGATGCAGTTGTCGGATGTAATGCGGCAAACGCGGAACATTTATCTCGCACATCGGAAGATCTGAGAGTCAGAAGCAGGCGCTCGACCGCTTCTGACAAGAAGGCATAAACTGGAACACCGGCGATTCTGCCGGCCCAAATGCTTTGAACCATGCCGCCCGTTAGCCAAGCCGTGCTGCTGTCGTGGTCGGTGCCTCCGGCAGCGACATTCGCGCTGGTGCTGACTGCTCTGGTGTATCTCCGGGGCTGGGTTCTGATGCGGCGCGCTGCTGTGCCCTTTGTCCCGCTGTGGCGGGCTGTCAGTTTTCTGCTTGGCCTGCTCTTGCTCTGGATCGCGCTGGCCTCGCCTCTCGATACCTTTTCCGGCATCGTTCTTACCGCCCACATGCTGCAGCACATGATCCTGATGATGCTGGCACCGCCGCTGATCTTGCTGGGCGCTCCTGTTATTCCGCTGGTACGGGGATTGCCGGCCTTCGCTGCCCGCGAGTTCGCCGGCCCGTTCCTCAACTGGCGCGTGGCTAATCGCGTCGGCGACGCGCTCACTCATCCCATCGTGGCCCTGCTGCTGATGGGCACGGTGATGTTCGCCTGGCACACACCGCGTCTCTATGAGTTGGCATTGGCATCCAGTTCCTGGCATGAGGTCGAGCACGCCTGCTTCTTTCTGGCATCGCTTGTCTTCTGGTGGCCCGTGATTCAGCCCTGGCCCAGCCGCACCCGCTGGCCACGTTGGGCAGTCGTGCCTTATCTGCTGGTGGCTGATTTGGAAAACACTGCTCTGTCCGCCATCCTGATATTCTCCGACCGGCTGCTCTATCCGTCCTACGATGCCGTCCCGCGGCTTTTCGGTTTCTCCGCGTTGCACGATCAGGCAGCCGCCGGCGCCATCATGTGGGTGGTGGGATCGCTCGCCTTTGTCGTTCCGGCAATTGTTATTGCAATTCAATGTTTGCAGAGTAATCGACGGCAAGTGCAGGTTCCCTCGTCGCCTCGCAGGCCAGAGCCTTGGTCTCTCGACGGCCTGCTAGCCCTGTCAGAACGGCTATCGTTCGCTGGCCGCTTTCTGCGAGCTCGACTGAGCGGCCGACGCGTCGAGGCAATTTCGTTTCTGCTGCTGTTTGCCGTGACCGGTTTGTGCCTCGCACATCTGGCATCAAGCTCGTCCGACGATGACGACCAAGTCCTCCGGTTGCGCCAACAAGCCGGACCGTTCGCGGTTTCAATCTTTGCGCCGGCCGGATACCTGGAAGCCGGACCGTCAGTCTTCAGCGTGCTGGTCCAGAACCGCGACTCGCCAGAAGTGTTGCGGGATACGACCGTTGCCCTCCGCGCTAATCAGGCACGGAACCCGCATAAGGCGCAATGGGTCCGCGCTACCACGGAAGATTCGGAGAACAAACTTCTGCAATCAGCATCGCTGAATTTGCCGGACAACGGCGACTGGACTCTTGACATTGCAATTGAACGCGGCGGACAACAGGCTGATTTTTCGTTCCCTGTCCATGTGGTCAAGCCCGCAGCCGGTATGTCATTTCCCTGGTCTTACGTGGTCCTATTGGTATTTTCGGCGATATTGTTGTTTACTTACCTGCGACGTCACCGGTCAGCGAGAGCACCGCACCTGTCCCATCCTGTAGCTGGTGACGGCGGTATCGCAAACCTGTCTGAGACCGCACCGACAGTCAGGTAATCAATCCGCGAACTTTTCACAGCAGTGTACTGGAGGACCAGGAATGGCGAATGTTAATAATTTGTCGTATAGCGATCAAGGGTTGGCTTTGACGGAGCAGTTCGAGGGTTTGCAGTTGACCGCCTATCAGGATCCGGTCGGCGTGTGGACCATCGGTTATGGACACACCGGTGCCGACGTCCAGCCCGGCCTTACCATCACTCAGCAGCAAGCCAGCGACCTGCTTTTGCAAGACGTGGCTGGTGCCGTGGCCGCTGTCAACCAGCTGGTGACAGTCCCTCTCTGACCCAGAACCAATTCGACGCGCTGGTGGATTTTACCTTCAACGTGGGTCAAGGAAACTTAGCCAGCTCGACTTTGCTTCGTGAGCTGAACGCCGGCAATACTGCGGGTGCAGCAGCCCAGTTCCTCGTCTGGGTCTACGCCAAAGGGGTCGAATTGCCTGGACTGGTGACGCGCCGTCAGGCAGAGGCTGCGCTCTTCCAATCAGCGGGCGGATAAGCGCAGAGTGCTTAACCGCGTCGCGGCGATGGTCGTCCGAAGCGCCTACGCGTAGTCAATCGGATTCTTGTCGAGCCAGTGCTCGTCTTTCACGCGCCGCACTTCGCGCATTGCCGAATGAGCGAGACTCGATGTAAGTTTCCGCGTCTTCCAGGAAAATCCCGCGCAAAAGCCGAGCGCGCTCCCTGCAACGCCAAGTGCCAGCGCACTGGAAAGACGGGGGCTCCGTCGCCGCATCAGACATGCCGGTAATATCCCGAGACACGCACCTACCACCGCCAGCTTTAGCGACTCCTCGGCGGAGTTGCTCACCAGAGCGGAGGCGCGCTGGGGATCAAAGTTTTCTCGGCCGGTTCGGATTCCTGAAATCCCGGCATTCACCAGTCTGCGTCCGTAAGCGAGCCTGGTTGTTGCTGGCGTGGTTCGATTCATGCCCGTATCCTCATGTCACAGCGAATGGATGTTGCCTTGCCTAACAGCGGTCCCGATTCCGTACAACTGCCCGTGTGTCAACAACGCTCCCAATGTAGAGCTTCTCACATTCCATGAATTGTTGCAGTGATGGCAGGCACCGCCTGCGGTGACGGACAGCACTTTGCGGCACGAAAACTCCGGGCAGCTCCGCTGCTCGCCACGCGGGGTCCCGCATCCTTCCGATTCCGCCAGAATTAATGTGTTGCAACAAACAAAAGTCATTACTCCGCTGGCATGAATTGGATGCAATCGCCAATTGGATGTGCTGCTCTTGCGATGCGCCCGGATTTAATGTGTTATAACAAGCAAATCTCGATACTCCTCGTGGCATGAATTGGCCTTAATCACATACTTGATGTGACACCTGTCACTCACCATGCCGACATTGCTCACTGACCGGAACCCTGCCGTTAGAACAACATACTGAGTAGACCAGACGAGCACGAGTCCCCTCGGCCGCGCCAGGTCGCCACTTCCAGGGAATCACATTCGGACTCGTCCCGTGCCGAAGAATCGCGGACGTAAAGTCTCAGTCTGAAGCACCTCGTCTTAATTCCGTGTGACGCATCTGGCCGCGAAGCGGAGATGCCATTTTTATGATCGATCGCGCGCCCATTCCCGGATATACCCTCAGCGGGCATGTTTCCGCCTCGGCCCTGTTCCTTGTGATACAACTCCCGGGACTCGCCTGCTTCGCCTACATCGTAGCAAAGCGTGTTGCACCACTCATTCGCGCGGAACGCGATCTGCGTTTCGACCGGCCCTGGCTCCGGCTGCAAAGGCTTCTGAAGTTCTGGTTCGCACAATGGAAGCATCTGCGATACCGGGTTGCGGGCACCCTCCACCTCTTTATGTTCGCCGGCTTCATCATTCTGGCTACGCGGGCTTTCTATTTGCTGATCTTCGGGCTGTCGGCTGACTTTGCCGAGCCGAGCGCAATCGCCCGCGTCTACGACATCGTTGCCGACTACGCCGCAACCTTTGTCTTCCTGGCAGTATCGGCAGCGGCGGTTCGCCGCCTGTTCTTCAAGCCCGAACGTTATTCCGTCCCAGAAAAATACGGCAAAGGCCATCCCGTCGACGCTATCTTCTTATTAGGGCTGATTGCGCTTCTCATGACTTCGGAAAGCCTCTTCGAGGCGACCCGGGCCGCAATCCAGATGCAACGAGGCATGGCCCCCGAGTTCCTGCCGCTGCTATCGCTACCTTGGCTGCTGAAAGATGTTTTCGCTGCGGCACCGGCGGCAACGCTGTGGGCGATCCATCTCGGCGCTTATCTCCTCGACGTCCTGACCTTTTATTTCCTGCTTTGCTATCGGCCTTTCGGAATTCAGTTCCACGTCGAGACCTCGCTGTTCAACGTCTTCTTCTCCAAGCTCGATCGCGGGACCGTGAAACCGGTCCGCTGGGGCGTCGACGAGAGCCAACTCGATCAGGTGAAATCTTTCGGCGTGAAGAAATTCGAAGACTTCACGTGGAAGCACATGCTGGACTTCTACTCCTGCGCCGATTGCGGGCGCTGTTCCGACAACTGTCCGGCAAACGCAGCAGGACGTCCGCTGTCGCCAAGGTTCCTCACGACAAAGGCGCGCGACTATGTCTTCCAGCATTTTCCCGTCTGCGGCAAGTCGAACAACAGTCATGCTCTGATAGGCGGCATTTACTCGGAAGACGAGATCTGGTCCTGTACGACCTGCGGCGCCTGCGAAGAAGAATGTCCGCTGTTGATCGAGTACATCGACAAGATCGTCGATTTGCGGCGCGGCATGGTCGATGACGGCAACGTGCCCAAGTCCATCCAGAAGGCGCTGAAGGCGCTGGAGAGCCGCGGCAATCCTTACGGCAAGATGGAAAAGAAGAAGGCTGACTGGACCAAGTACAAAGAGTTCCAGCAGAACTGCGGGGTCAAGGTTCTCGATGGAAGCTCCACCGCAGAGACCTTGTATTTCGTCGATAGCATTACTTCCTACGACGACCGGATCCAGGCCATTGGCCGCGCGAGCGCGCGCATTCTGACCGAGGCGGGCGAGGACTTCGCGATCCTCGGCGCAGCGGAGAAAGACAGCGGTCACGACGTGCGCCGCTTCGGCGAAGAAACGCTGTTCATGGCGTTGCGCGATCACAACACCGAAGCCATCAAGGCCTCGGGCGCGAAACGGATCGTGACCTCCGATCCGCACGCCTTCAACGCGCTGAAGCACGATTACAAAGACATGCCTCCGGTGGAGCACATCAGCCAGTTGATTGCGCGGGAGGTTAAGTCCGGCAAGCTCCAGCTCAGTCCGGTGGAAAACGGGAACAACGTTTACACCTATCACGACCCTTGCTATCTCGGCCGGCATAACCAGGTGTACGACGATCCACGCGATGTGCTGGATGCGATTCCCAGCTTGAAGCGCGTGGAGATGAGCCGCTGTCGCGACCGGTCTTTCTGCTGCGGCGGTGGCGGGTTGATGTTGTTCTACGAGCCGCAAGAAGAGGAACGGATGGGCGTGCAGAGAGTGCGCATGGCCGCCGAGGCGGGAGCGAACGTGATCGTAACGGCGTGCCCATTCTGCATGGTGAATATTGAAGATGCGATCAAGGTTTCGGGTCTGGAAGGCAAGGTGACGGCCATCGACCTGGCCGAATTGGTTGATCAGCAGTTGGTGCGCGAGCCTCCGCAAACGGCGAGACCCAGGGAGAAAGAACTACCGAGCGAGGTTCATGCGTAGCTGGCTTTGAAGGGGCGCAGCTTTAGCTGCGCCGTTGTAAGTTCTCTTACTCTTGTCATCCCGAGGAGGCCTTCAGGCCGACGAGGGATCTGCTGTTCGAGTTATTAGCACGATGTTTCTATTGTCGCCGACGGCTTTATAAACACCGTCGGCCTTTAGCAAAATTCGGGAGGGCGAAGTGGAGATTTTAGTTTGCGCAAGAAGAGTACCCGACACTTCAGAGAATGAGATTCAACTCAACAGTGCGGGCAACGACATCGAACGCGACGACCTGGTCTATTCCATCAACGAGCCGGACAACTATGCAGTGGAAGAGGCTTTGCAAATCGTCGCCAAATCCGGTGGCAACGTCACCGTGGCTACCGTTGGCACCGACGAGGATGAAGAGATTCTCCGCCGCGAGATGGCCATGGGCGCCAATCAGGGCGTGCTGCTTTCCGACGGCGCCTTCAACGGCTCGGACGGAAAAGGGATCGCAACGGTGCTGAAAGGCTTTGTGCAGAAGAAAAAGTTTGATCTCGTCCTGACCGGTGTGCAGGCCGAGGACGGCGGCGCGCAGGTCGGCGGAATGCTGGCGGCGATGCTCGACTATCCCTTCGCTTCGCTAGTGAATTCCATCGAGGTGCTCGACGGCAACAAGCTGAAGATCAGCCGCGAGATCGAAGGCGGCAATCGCGAGATGAGCGAGATCGATCTTCCCTGCGTGCTCTCCATCCAGACCGGCATTAACGAACCGCGGTATGTCGGAATGCGCGGCATCCGCCAGGTCGCCTCTCTGGAGATTCCGACTTATAGCGCGTCGGACTTGGGAGTCGACACGGCTTCCGTCGGCGAAGCTGCTGCGAACGTGAAACGCGACGACTACTTCGTGCCGGTGCTTGGCAAAGGCGCCGAAATCCTGCAAGGCAGCAACGAAGAAATCGCCGACAAGCTCATTGAGTTGTTGAAAGCCAAAGGAGGTTTGCAATGACAGCGCGGATTTTTGCCTACATCGCACATAAGGGTGGCGTGGTTGACGATTCCGCCGCCGAGCTGTTAGCAGCCGCCAAGAAGATCGATCCTGCCGCGTCTCCTACGGCGATTGTCACCGGCTCCGGCGTCGAACTCGATGCCGTCTGCAACACTCTCTCCACTTCGTACGTCGAAGTGTGGAAGGTGGCGAGCGAGAGCCTTGTTTATCCGAATGCTGAGCTGGTTCGCCAGGCATTAGTGAAGGTCTTGCCTGCTGGCAGCCTCGTATTGCTTCCCCACAATCACTTCGGAATCGACCTCGGGCCGGGACTCTCCGTCAAGCTGAATGCCGCCTTCATTCCCGACGTAGTGGGCGTTGATGGAGTGGAGGAAACCAACCTGAAAGTCGTTCGCCAGGAATTCGGTGGACAGGTGAGCGCTCACGTCCGCTGCAACATCGCTGCGGGCGCGGTGATCAATGTGCGTCCGGGCGCGTTCAAGCCGGCCGACGGCGCGGCTGCCGCCGGAAAAGTTGTCGACAAGTCCTCCGAAATCGGCACCCTCACCGCGAAGCGCCGTTATCTTACGACAATCGCGCCCGAAGCCGGCGATGTGGATATTACCAAGGAAGCGGTCCTGGTTTCTGTCGGTCGAGGCATTCAGGAGAAAGACAACATCAGCATCGCCGAAGAGCTGGCCGAAGCAATGAGCGCGGTTGTGAGCTGTTCGCGTCCGGTGGTCGATGCCAAGTGGCTGCCGAAGTCGCGCCAGGTCGGCTCGTCCGGACAAACCGTGAAGCCGAAGATCTATCTGGCTTGCGGCATCAGCGGATCGTTCCAGCATTTGGCCGGCCTCAAAGGCAATCCGTTTATCGTCGCCATCAACAAGAATCCCAAGGCGCCGATCTTCCAGGTCGCTGAGGTTGGCATCGTTACCGACATGCTGGAGTTCCTCCCCGAACTCACCAACAAGATTCGTGAAATGAAACAGGTCTCGGTCTAAGAACCGGGTCCAAGAACAAGAAAGGTTTCGGCAATGATCACCAAGAAAACTCTGCAACTGAGCTTGAAGTCTCTCCGTGACTTCGCCAAGAAGCGCCTGCCTGACGAAGAGTTGATCGCCTTAGACGAACGCGACGAATGTCCGGTGGAGATTGTCCGGCACATGAGCGATCCGGACAAACTCGGCATTCAACTTCTGTTCATTCCGGAAGAGTACGGCGGCATGGGTGGAAGCACTTTCGACGTCTATCTCATCTGCGAGCAGATGGCGCGAATCGATCTCGGTGTCGCCACTTCCCTGTTCGCCACATTCCTGGGCAGCGATCCCATAAATTTCGGCGCCACTCCTGAGCAGAAGAAGAAGTGGCTGGGTAAGATCGCAGACGAAGGCGTTCTGTTCGCCTACGGCGCGACCGAGCCGGAAGCCGGCAGCGATCTGGGCGCGCTGAAGACCACTGCGGACCGCGTCGAAAAAGACGGAAAGATTGTCGGCTACAAGATCAACGGCAGCAAGCAGTGGATCAGCAATGGCGGCATCGCCGACCATTACACCATCCTGGCCAACACGCCGTCCGGGCCAACCTGGTTCATCGTGGACAAGGACACCAAGGGCTTTGCTCACGACGAGCCCGAGGACAAGCACGGCATTCGTCTGAGCAACACGGCAGCGCTGGCTCTCAACGACGTGTACGTTGATGCCGACCGGCTCGTCGGCGGCGTCGAAGGGCAAGGGCTGGTGCAGGCGCAGATGGTCTTCGGTTACACCCGAGTGATGGTCGCGGCCTTCGGACTGGGCGCGGGATGGGCCGCGCTGGACCGCGCGATTCCCTATTCCACCAAGCGCATTCAGGGCGGCGCGCCGCTCTCGGAGAAGCAAGGCTATACCCACAAGCTCATCGTGCCGCACGTTGTCCATTTGGAGGCCGGCCGCGCTTTCATCGAGGAGACCGCGGAGCGCATCGATGCCGGCAATGAAGGCAGCCTGAACACCGAAGGCGCAATCGCAAAGTACATGTCGACGGAAGCCGGCGATGCCGCTGCCGACGCCAGCATTCAAGCGCTGGGCGGCTACGGCTACACCCACGAGTACATGGTGGAGAAGATCAGCCGCGACGTTCGCATCACCCGGATCTACGAAGGCACTTCCGAGATCATGGAGATGACCATCAGCCGCGATCGCTGGCAGCTCCACCTGAAGACGCGCGGACAGCACTATCACGAGCGTGCTCGCCAGGTCGAAGCACTGCACGCCGCCCATCCGAATGTGGGTGCTGATGTCGCTGCACTGGCTTTGCACGCGCTGGCCGAGGTGATGGAGAAGGCCCGCGCAAATCGCCTCACTCGCTATCAGCACATCTTGCTGCGCATTGGCGAGTGGATCGCTTATGCCGAGTCGGCCGCTACCCTGGCGCGGCGAGCCGCGCTGGTGGCTGAAGGCAGAGTCAACGAGAAGGCCAACGACCGTTTCGATGCCGCAGCGATGGCAGCTATCAGCCGGATCTTTGCCCGCGAGGCGGCCATGAAGGTGGCTGACGACGGTCTGCGCTATATCACCGGCGCCGGCGGCATGGGCGATGCCGAGATGCCCGCGTTCGAAGCGGCCCTCGGGTTGTCTGCGATCCATCGCGCCCAGTCAGGTTTAGTTGCCGACATGGATTACGTGGCTGACGCGCTATATGGACGCGCGAAGAAGCACGCAGCCGAAGAACCCACGGAAGTAGCCCTCCACCGTTAGCCGTGGAGCAGGCGTCCGTCCACCTTCCCGACAGATGCCTGCTTCACCTGAAGAGGAACAAGGTCATGGAAAATACCGCATACCGCGCAATCGCAATTGTGGGGGTGGGAGCAATCCTGCCCGACGCCCCGAACGTTCCCGCATTCTGGAATAACGTGAAGACCGGCCGCTACTCCATCAGCGAGGTTCAGCCGGATCGATGGGACACTTCGTTCTACTACGACGCCGACCATAGCGCGCCCGACAAGACATATTCCAAGATCGGTGGCTGGGTTCGCGAGTACACGTGGGATCCCATGAAGTGGCGTTTGCCGATCCCGCCGCGCGTGGCGGATGCCATGGACGTGGCGCAGAAATGGGCAGTCGCCTGCACGCGTGAAGCGCTGGAAGACTACGGCTATCCCAAGCGGACGCTAGACCTCGATCGCACGGCGGTGATTCTTGGCAATGCCATGGCTGGCGAAAAACATTATCGCAGCTCGCTCCGCGTGTTCTTTCCGGAGTATGCCCATGAGCTGACGGAGACCGCCGCATTCGCATCACTGCCCGCAGCTGTGCAGCGCGACATCTCGCTCCAGTTCCACGATCGCATGTCGCATTACCTCGCGGACATCACGGAAGACACTATGCCCGGCGAGTTGGCCAACTGCATGGCCGGCCGCGTTGCCAACCTCTACAACTTTCACGGTCCCAACTTCGTATGCGATGCCGCGTGTGCGTCGGCGATGGCGGCCATCAGTTCGGCAGCGGAAGGCCTGATCCAGAACGACTTCGATGTGGCAGTCAGCGGCGGCGTCGATCGCAACATGGGAGCACCAACGTTCGTTAAGTTTTGTAAGATCGGCGCGCTCTCTGCTACGGGAACGCGCCCCTACGCCGAGGGAGCCGACGGCTTCGTCATGGGCGAAGGAGCGGCGATCTTCATACTCAAGCGGTTGGCCGATGCAGAGCGCGACCAGGACAAAGTTTACGCTGTGCTGCGCGGTATTGGTGGATCAAGCGACGGCAAAGGCAAGGGCATCACAGCGCCCAATCCAATTGGACAGAAGTTCTGTATAGAGCGCGCTTGGCAGAATGCCGGCCTGTCTCCCGCTACGGCGACCTTGATTGAAGGCCACGGCACCTCGACCCGCGTGGGCGATGTCGTGGAAGCGCAGGGCATGGCCGATGTGCTCGGCACTACGAATCTTCCCGCTCACTCAGTAGCGCTAGGTTCGGTCAAATCGAACATTGGACATCTAAAGGGCGCGGCAGGCGCTGCCGGCATGTTGAAAGCCGCCCTGGCGCTGCATAACAAGGTTCTGCCGCCCAGCCTGCATTGCGAGCATCCCAGTCCCGACATCGACTTCGCCCACTCCCCGCTTTACGTCAACACTGCGTTGCAGGCGTGGACCGTTCCGGGCGATGGCGCGCGTCGCGTCGGCGTCAGCGCCTTCGGTTTCGGAGGCACCAACTTCCACATGGTGATGGAAGAGCACCTTCCCGGCAAGCTGAACGGAAACGGCAAGCACTCCATCGCAGTTCTCGCAACACCGCCTGCGGTGACCGAGGAAGTTCCCATGCAAGTTAGCAATGCAGTCCCCACTGCCACAAATGCTCCGACTGCAACCGCTGTTGCTGTTGAGACCGCGAACAAGGCGCCGTTACGCGGAGCGTTGGTGATCGGCGCTGCCTCGGAAGCCGTGTTGGTCGAGCGGCTGCGCGCAGTACAGAAATCTGCACAGGCCGGTCAAGCGCCGGCTCCCGCCCCGCCGGCAGAGTCCGATCTGCGCGCGCCGGAGCGTCTAGCGATTGACTTCGCCGACTCCGCCGATCTGGCAACCAAATGCGGCATCGCGCTCAAAGCGTTCCAGGCGAACCAAGCCGCATTCTGGAAAGCAGTTCGCGCCCAGGGAATTTTCCGCGGACATGGTCCGGCTCCCAAGGTCACGTTCCTCTATACGGGGCAAGGCTCGCAGTACGTGAACATGCTGCGCGGTATTCGCAAGACAGAACCCATTATCGGCGAGACCTTCGCAGAAGCCGATCGCGTGATGACGCCGATGTTGGGCAAGCCTCTCAGCGACTTCGTCTTCGTTGACCAGACGGACCCCGTGGCTCTGGCGGCATCGGAAGAGAGTTTGCGCCAGACCGAGATTACACAGCCAGCCGTGCTGACGGCGGACATTGCCATGACCCGGTTGCTTGCCGCTTATGGCATTCAGCCCGACATGACCATTGGACACAGCATGGGCGAGTACGCAGCCCTGGTTGCCTCCGGCGGGCTCTCGTTCGAAGACGGGTTGGATGCCGTCAGCGCACGCGGCCGCGGGATGGCTAGCGTGGCAGTTGCGGACAAGGGCAAGATGGCGGCTGTCTTCGCACCCATTGCTGAAGTCGAGCGCATCCTCAAGACCATCGACGGCTATGTCGTCATCGCTAATGTCAACAGCAACACTCAGTCGGTAATCGGCGGGGCCAGCCACGCGGTGGAGCAGGCTTCGCAGGTCTTTTTGCAGGCCGGCTACAACGTGGTGGAGTTGTCGGTCAGCCACGCCTTCCACACCTCGATCGTGGCAGGGGCGAGCGTGCCGTTGCGAGAGATGCTGGAGCGTCTGCACCTGCAGTCGCCGATCATTCCAATTGTGGCCAACGTCGACGGCGAGTTCTATCCGACTGGACCTGGCGTTGCGCCCAAGATGATCGATCTGCTCGCTAAACAGGTGGCCGCGCCGGTGCAATTCATCAAGGGCCTGCGTACGCTCTACCACGCGGGAGCGCGCGTGTTCGTCGAAGTGGGACCGAAGAAAGCCTTGCAGGGATTTGCTGAGGATGTGCTGGGCAGCGACGGCGACGTCGTATCGCTGTTCACCAATCATCCTAAACTCGATGATCTGACCGCGTTCAACCAGGCGCTATGTGGACTTTACGCGGCGGGGTTAGGCCGCGGGGCTGCCGAGACTTCCCCCGAGATCCCGGCGAAACAGGCCACGGTATCCGCTATTGCCCCGCAGGTGGATACCCGGAAGCCAGTCGCGGCCGAAAAGCCTGCGACAGCCACGCTCGAAACTCCTGTCGCGACCGCAGTGCCGACCAACGGCGACCGCTACACCGAACTCGGGCGCGTCTTCGCCGGCGTGCTCGATCGTAGCTGGGAGATCTACCAGGGACAGAAGCCTGCACCAAAGAGCGAGCCGGTTGTCATCACGGGAGCGTCTTTGGGGCTGCCCGGAACCGAGCACATCTTCGATGATGGCAACGTCGAACGCATCTTGCGCGGCGACCAGTTCATCGCCTCAATCCCCGCCCGTTTCCGTCAGGCCATGCTGGATAAGCGCATCACCCGCCTGGTCAAGAGCGACCAGGGAGAAGCCACTTTCGAGTCCATCACCGATGTGGCGGACGTTATCAAGCTGGCCGGTCGCGGCGGAGCTTTCGATCTGGAAAGCGAATTCGGCGTCCCTGCCGATCACCTGGCTGCTCTCGACCGCGTTACCCGCCTGGCGATTGCCGCCGGAATCGACGCCTTGCGCGACGCCGGCATCCCGTTGGTCATGCGTTACAAAACGACAACCAAGGGTACGCAGTTGCCGGATCGCTGGGGCTTGCCGGACGCCATGCGTGACGATACCGGCGTGATCTTTGGCTCAGCCTTCCCTGGCTACGACTCCTACGCCGAAATCATGTCAAGTTATTTCAAGGACCATGCTCGCCGCGAGGAGCTGGCAATGCTGGAGGGCTGGCGCGCCCACGCGGCCAACGGGCATTCCGTGCTTGGGCAGGAGATGGAACGGCGCATCGAAGAGTTGCGCGACACCATCCAGAAGGAGCCCTATGTCTTCGACCGGCGCTTCCTGCTCCGCGTCTTGTCGATGGGACATTCGCAGTTCGCCGAACTCATCGGCGCTCGCGGTCCCAACACGCAGATCAATGCCGCTTGTGCAACTACTGCGCAAGGCGTGTCGCTGGCGGAGGACTGGATCCGCGCCGGACGTTGCCGCCGCGTAATCGTGATCTCGGCCGACGATGTCACCTCCGACAACATGATCGGGTGGTTCGGCCCTGGCTTTTTGGCCAGTGGAGCGGCAGCTACCGACGAAAAGGTTGAAGACGCCGCCATTCCCTTCGATCGCCGCCGTCACGGTCTGATTATGGGCATGGGCGCCGCAGCTCTGGTGGTCGAGAGCGCCGAAGCCGCGCGGGAACGCGGCATCCAGCCTATCTGCGAAGTCTTGAGTGCCGTCACCGCCAACAGCGCTTTCCACGGCACTCGCCTCGATGTGCAGCATATCGGCCAGGTGATGGAGGACCTGGTAAGCCAGGCGGAATCGCACAGTGGCGTTCAACGTCAACAGATAGCTCCTGAGATGGTTTTCATTTCCCATGAGACCTATACCCCCGCACGAGGTGGCAGCGCCTCGGCCGAGGTCCACGCACTGCGTCGCGTCTTCGGCAACGCCGCGGATCAGATCGTGGTCGCGAACACCAAAGGAATGACCGGCCACGCAATGGCAACCGGCATCGAAGACGTCCTTGCCGTAAAGGCGCTGGAGACGGGATTGGTACCGCCCGTTGCAAACTTTAAAGAAGTCGACCCCGAGTTGGGTCCATTGAACCTGTCCAAGGGCGGCGCCTATCCCATCGAATACGCATTGCACCTGGGCGCCGGATTCGGTTCGCAGATCAGCATGATGCTGCTGCGTTGGATTCCGACGAAGAACAGGGTTCATGCCCAGCCAAACACTTTGGGCTACGCCTATCGCATCGCCGATCCGGCTGTATGGAAAGGCTGGCTGAGCCATATCGCCGGATATCCGACAACAGAGCTGGAAGTTGTCAAGCGGACATTGCGCGTGCGCGATCAAGGCCCGTGGGCGCGAGTGGCAACAACCGTTGCAGATTCGCGTCCGATTGCGTCCGCAACCCCCGCGCCGACGCAACCTGCGTTGAAACCAGCACCGACGGTACAGACGTCCGCCGCGACGGCAATGGCAACAGTCGTTGCCAAGGTTGCAGTTCCTCCGCCGCCTCGCGTCGAAACCCCGAAACCAGTCGTGGAAGTTCGGGCCGCTGCGCCTGCCCCTCCAGCTGCAGAAAAATCTGCGCCGAGCGGTTCAGTGAAGGAACGCATTCTCGCGCTGGCTGTAGAGAAGACAGGCTATCCGCAGGACATGCTCGATCTGGATCTGGACCTGGAAGCCGATCTCGGCGTCGACACGGTCAAGCAGGCGGAGATTTTTGCTGCCATCCGCGAGATGTACAACATCCCGCGCGACGAGAACCGCAAGCTGCGCGACTATCCGACCCTGGCGCATGTGATTCGCTTTGTGTACGAGAAGCGGCCCGATCTGGCTGGCGGAACTCCGGCAGCGCCGAAGACGGAGCAAGTCGCTGCGCCGAAGACGGCAGAAACGCCAATCGCAGCCGCAGTGCCGGTGGCTTCTGGGGTTTCAGTCCAGACGCCGACGGCGAGCGCTTCGATCGCGAATGCAGCGACCGCAAACGTTGCTGCTGTTCCAGCACCAGTTGCGGCTACAACGCCGGACAGCTCGGTGAAGGAGCGCATTCTGGCGCTGGTCGTTGAGAAGACCGGTTATCCGGAAGAAATGCTCGATCTCGACCTGGATCTGGAAGCTGATCTTGGCATCGACACGGTCAAACAGGCGGAGCTATTCGCGGCCATCCGCGGTACCTACAACATCCCGCGCGACGAGAACCTCAAGCTGCGTGATTATCCCACTCTGTCACATGTGATCCGCTTCGTGTACGAGAAGCGGCCCGACCTGGCAGGATCTGCTCCTGTTGCACCGAAGGCTGAGCAGGCCGCTGCACCCGTCGCAGCTGCGACAGGGGCTGCGCAGGTGACAGCTACGACAACCGACACATCGGTGAAGGAACGTGTCCTTGCGCTCGTGGTCGAGAAGACTGGCTATCCGCAAGACATGCTCGATCTCGACCTCGATCTGGAAGCCGACCTCGGCGTCGACACCGTCAAGCAGGCGGAGATGTTCGCCGCGATCCGCGAGATCTACAGCATTCCTCGCGACGAGAATCGCAAGCTGCGCGACTACCCGACGCTTGCGCATGTGATCCGCTTCGTATTCGAGAATCGGCCCGACCTGGCGGGCGGAACTCCGCCAGCGCCGGAGGCCGAGCAAAAGGCTGCGTCGGTCGCGCCGATTGCGGCCCCGGTCCAGGTTTCAGCACCTGCGGTCATCGCGAATACTGCGGCCGCCGTCGTTGCTCCTCCGCTCCAGGTTGCCATTGCCACGGCGGACAACTCGGTGAAGGAGCGTGTGCTGGCGCTGGTCGTAGAAAAGACTGGCTATCCCAGCGACATGCTTGATCTCGATCTCGATCTGGAAGCGGATCTTGGAGTCGACACGGTCAAGCAGGCCGAGATGTTCGCGGCGATTCGAAAGGCCTACAACATCTCGCGTGACGAGAACCGCAAACTGCGCGACTACCCGACCATCGGTCACGTGATTCGGTTCGTTTACGAAATGCGCCCTGACCTGGCTGGCGGAAAAGCCCAGCAGCCTGCAACCCCAAAGGCGCCGGAGGCTGTGTCTTCTCCTGCGTCCATTCCAACACCAACATCGACGCCTACGGCGCCTCCATCTATCAATACCGTCGCCAGCGACGAGGCGATCCAGCAAAGAGTCTTGGACATTGTTGCCGAGAAGACTGGCTATCCCAAGGAGATGCTGGATCTTGATCTCGACCTGGAAGCCGATCTCGGAATCGACACCGTGAAACAGGCGGAGATGTTTGCCTCGGTGCGCGCGGCGTACAACATACCTCGCGACGAGAACCTGAAGCTGCGCGATTTCCCCACTCTCGCGCACGTCATCAAGTTCGCTCAGAAAGGGGCTGCCGGCGCCACGGCTGGCGCAGCAAGAGTCGCGAAGGCAATCCCGGCAGTTCCCGCGGCAACCGTTTCCTCGCCATCGCTCCCCAGCTTCGAAGCGGCAAACAGCATCCCGCGCCGCATACCTTTGCCGACCCTCCGGCCGCCGCTCGCATTGTGCAAGACAACCGGCGTGACGCTTGGTCGCGGAAGCCGCGTGGTGATCATGTCTGACTCCGGGGGAGTCGCAGAATCGCTGACCAAGGAATTGCGTCAGAAAGAAGTCGAAGTTCTGTCCCTCACCGGCGCGCCGGATGCAGACACTCTACAGCGCACGATAGACGGTTGGCTGGCCTCTGGTGCAGTGCAGGGCGTCTATTGGCTGCCTGCGCTGGACAACGAGGGACCGCTTTCCGGCATGGACGCTGCGCAATGGCAGGAGTCGCTGCGCGCGCGGGTGAAGTTGCTCTACATCACCATGCGCAAACTGTACGATCAGATCGCCGCTTCGGGGACGTTCCTGGTCTCCGCAACACGCCTTGGCGGTCAGCATGGTTACGACAAAGCCGGGGCGGTCACTCCCATGGGCGGCGCAGTAGTGGGATTCACCAAGGCCTACAAACGCGAGCGTCCTGACGCCCTGGTCAAAGCGGTCGACTTTGCGGCGGATCAGGATGCTTCGGAGATCGCGGCCATCCTGATCGGGGAGACGCTGAGCGACAACGGCGCAGTTGAAATCGGCTACAAGAACGGACTGCGCTGGACCGTCGGTCTGCAAGAGCAGACCGCGGACGATGGCCAGCCCGGTCTTGCACTCAATCAAAACAGTGTCTTTGTGATCACGGGAGCCGCGGGAAGCATCGTCTCGGCCATCACGGCGGATTTGGCCGCAGCTTCCGGCGGCACTTTTTACCTGCTCGATCTGGTACCGGAGCCCGATGCCAACAATCCTGATCTCGCGCGATTTGTCAGTGACAAAGACAACCTCAAGCGTGATCTGTTTGCGCGAATGCAGGCGCGCGGCGAGCGGGCTACTCCGGCACTGGTCGAAAAGGAACTTGCAGCCCTGGAGCGGGCGCACGCAGCGCTCAGCGCCATCAATGCCGTGCGGGCCGCCGGCGGAACGCCTCACTACTTCAGTGTCAACCTCGCCGACGCGACGGGCGTAGCCAAAGTGATCGACCAGGTCCGGCAGAAGAGCGGTCGTATCGACGTACTGCTGCACGCTGCCGGCCTGGAGCGCAGTCACTTCCTGCCGGACAAGGACCAACGCGAATTCGATCTCGTGTTCGACGTCAAGGCCGACGGCTGGTTCAACCTGCTGCACGCGATCGGAGACATCCCTCTGGGAGCGACCGTTGCGTTCAGCTCCGTTGCTGGCCGCTTCGGCAACGGCGGCCAGACCGATTACAGCGCCGCCAACGATCTGCTTTGCAAGTACACATCCAGCTTCCGCACCACTCGGCCGCAGACGCGCGGCATCGTGATTGACTGGACGGCATGGGGTGGCATTGGAATGGCCACGCGCGGTTCCATTCCCAAGATGATGGAGCTGGCGGGCATCGACATGCTGCCGCCCGAGGCCGCTATTCCGGTGATCCGCCGCGAACTGACGGCTGGATGCAGGACCGGCGAAGTCCTCATCGCGAAGCGGCTCGGCAGTTTGCTGAACGAATGGGACGTCACCGGGGGGCTGGACACCGCGGCATTGGGCGCGTCAGGCGAGTTCCAAGGTCCAATGGTCGGCAAAATCACCGGACTTGGCATCTACAGCGGGCTGACGATAGAGACGACACTGGATCCCAAGCTGCAGCCGTTCCTCTATGACCATCAAATCGATGGCATTCCTGTACTGCCCGGCGTCATGGGCATCGAGGCATTCGCCGAAGCGGCCCTGTGCCTGCACCCCGGCTGGTACATCGAGGCCATCGAAGAGGTGAACTTCCTGGCCCCGTTCAAGTTCTACAAAGACGAGCCCAGAACCGTGATGATTCAAGCCATCCTCTATGGGCAGGGTGAAAAACTGATCGCGGACTGCCGGCTCTTTGGCCGCCGCAAACTGGCCGGCCAAACCGAGCCACAGGAGACGACGCACTTCACCGCCCGCGTGCGGGTGAGTCAACAAACACCTGGCGCAGTCAGCGGGCCCAAGCCGCGGCTTACGGCTGAGGCGATTGTCGACGCAGCACACATCTATCGTATTTACTTCCACGGTCCCGCGTATCAGGTGTTGGAAAAGGCGTGGTGGGACGGCGAGCAGATGGTCGGGGAACTGACGCCACACCTGCCGGATGAATGTCAGGCGTCGGATCGGCCGACGGTCATCGGTCCCAGGCTGATCGAGCTGTGCTTCCAGACGGCCGGGCTGTGGGAGATGGCAGCGCAGAACCGGATGGGTCTGCCATGGCAGGTGCAGGATGTGTCGTGGTTGCGAGCTCCGGATCTTACTGACCACCACGCTTTCTACGCGCTGGTTACGCCACATCCCGCCGAGGGAACGTTCGATGCAGAAGTGGTGGATGGCGAAGGAAACCGCTATCTGCGGCTAGGCGGCTATCGCACTTCACAGGTCCCCTCCAGCGTAGATGGCGAGCCACTGAAAGCGCTTCAGGAGGTAATGTACCCTCAGGCGGTCATTCATAATCACCAACGGGTTCTGGCCAGTTGAAGGTGGGTGATGCAAAGGAAATTTGAACGAGTCGCCATCGTTAACCGTGGCGAAGCGGCGATGCGCTTTATCCACGCGGCGCGCGAGTTCAATCAGGAGTACGGCACCGCGCTGCGCACGATCGCTCTGTTCACCGATCCTGATCGCCACGCTATGTTCGTACGCCAGGCGGATGAGGCCGTATCGCTCGGCGCGCCGCAGATCGCCGATCCCAATACCAATCACCTCAAAAGCTGTTATGTCGATTACGCCCACCTGGAGCGTGCCTTAAGGAAAGCCCAGGCGGAGGCGGTTTGGGTGGGATGGGGATTCGTGGCTGAGCACGCGCAATTTGCCGATCTCTGCCGCGAAATGGGAATTGTCTTCATCGGCCCGGACGGCGACGTGATGCGGCGTCTGGGTGACAAGATCTCGTCGAAGCGTCTCGCCGAGCAGGCACAGACACCGGTTGCCGACTGGAGCGGCGGACCGGTGGAGACGCTGAGTGATGCGTGGCGTCAGGCCGAGCGCCTTGGCTACCCGGTGTTCATCAAGGCCACAGCCGGGGGCGGAGGTCACGGTATTCGACGGGTGCATGCCCCCGGCGAATTGGAAACCGCGTTCGCGAGTGCTCGCGCCGAAGCGTTCAAAGCATTCGGCGATCCGACCGTCTTTCTCGAGCAGGCAGTAACCGGCGCGCGCCACGTTGAAGTCCAGATCATTGCCGACCATCATGGAACAACCTGGGCGGCCGGCGTCCGTGACTGCACCATCCAGCGCCGTCAGCAGAAGATTCTGGAGGAGGCGCCTTCGCCCGCACTTACGCCAGAGCAGGACCAGGAGTTGCGCCGCATAGCAGTTCGTCTAAGCCAGGCGGCCGGCTATCACAATGCCGGCACTGTCGAGTTTCTCTATCAGCCAAAGCAGCAGCGGTTCGTCTTCATGGAGATGAACACGCGCTTGCAGGTCGAACATCCAGTCACAGAGTGTACGACCGGCCTTGATCTGGTCAAGCTGCAGATCCATGTTGCGCGTGGTGGACGCCTGGAGGGCGAGCCACCTGCCACCGTCGGTCATGCCATTGAAGTGCGGCTGAACGCCGAGGACGCCAATAACGGATTTGCGCCCTCCCCTGGCCTGATTGAGCGTTTCCGCATGTTGACCGGACCGGGCGTGCGAATCGATACCGGCGTGGAGGAAGGTGACACGATTCCTGCCGAGTTCGATTCGATGATTGCCAAAATCATCGCCTTCGGGCACAACCGCAAGGAAGCGCTCTCGCGGTTGCAACGAGTGCTGCATCAAAGCGTCGTGGTGATCAAGGGCGGCGTGAGCAATCGTGCATTCTTGCTGGATTTGCTAGGCCGGGACGAAGTCCAAAGAGGGGACGTCGATATCGGCTGGATGGATCGCCTGGCAACCAAGGGTCAGCATATTTCCCGCCGTCACCTTGACGTTGCGCTTGTCCTGGCCGCGATCAAATCCTATGAGTCTGAGCTGCTGGTGGAGCATTCTCAGTTTTATGCCTCGGCGCTGCGCGGCAGGCCGCAGGTTCGCAGTGAGATAGGCCACACTGTCGAGTTGCGCTATTCCGATAACGCGTACTCCATGAAGGTTTACCGCATGGGACTGCGGCAATACCGGATCGAGGTGGACGGATCGTCTATTGACGCTCAGGTAGAGCCGATTGGGCCATATGAGTGCTGGTTGACTGTCTTTGGGCAACGGTTTCACGTGGTGGCGGTTGAGCAGGGATCGAGCTTCCGCATCGAGTTGGACGGCGTCTCACACCGCATCGATCGCGATGACGGCGGAGTGGTACGAGCGCCGTCACCAGCCGTTGTAGTTTCGATTGCGGTCAAGCCCGGCGATATGGTTTCAACCGGCGACCGGCTCGCCGTGCTCGAAGCCATGAAAATGGAAACACAGGTGGTCGCACCATTCCCAGGAAGAATTCGCCAGGTAATGACGATACCGAATGTCCAGGTGGCCACCGGCGATCCACTCTTGCAGATCGAGCCTGATGCCGCCCAGGCTGCAACCGAATCGACTGAGCGAGTAACGTTTGGCGCGTCGCTTGCCGCCACCAGGGACGGGCAAACCGCTGACTTGCGCTGGCGGCAGAATCTTGATGAACTCCGCCAGTTAATGCTTGGATTCGATGTCAGCCCTGAGCGCGCTTCGCGGTTAGTCGCCGAATGGAAACAATTGGCGGGAGCGGAGGGCGACGACGACCAGGTACGCGGTCAGGAAGACGAGATTCTTAATATCTTCGTTGACCTTTGGTCGCTGTTCCGAAGGAAACCAATAGTGAGCCAGCAGATCGGCGGTGAAGCACCGAGCACTGAGGCTTATCTTTTTTCCTATCTGCGCATGCTGGACATTCACGGCGAAGGGCTACCGCGGGACTTTGTCAAAGCGCTGAAAAGAGCGTTAGCGCACTACCGGATCACGACGCTGGATCGTTCGCCCGAACTTGAAGAGTGCCTGCTGTGGATCTACAAGTCGCACCAGAAGGCGGAGCAGCAAATTGCGCCAATACTGAGCGTCCTGCAGCGCCGGCTGGCCGCACGGAATACGGCATCGGCCGACGAGGCCTTCCGTACCCTGCTCGATCGTATGGTCTCCATCACTCGCGAGCTGTTTCCCAGCGTCAGCGATCTGGCCCGCGAGCTGCGTTATCGCTGCTTCGAACGGCCATCGTTCGAGCTTGCACGCAAAGAGATCTATGCGTCGATGGAAGAACACCTGGACTATCTTGCGGCACATCCCGACGCTCCGGATTTGCACCAAAGAACGCGCGCTCTGGTGGATTGCCCTCAGCCGCTTGCCAGCCTGCTGGCGAGACGGTTTCCGACGGCGTCGCCAGCTCTGCGGCAGATCATGATGGAGGTCACGACCTCCCGCTACTACCTGCGCCGGCTGACCGACTTTCGCACGCTATCCGTCAATGGACATAGCTTCGCAACCGCGGAATACGAAGAGGACCACAGGCGGCTTCATGTTTTCATGGCGTATGCGGAGTATCCCCGACTCGATGAAACCATGCGCGCGTTGTTCCCGTTCCTGGTCGAGGTACCGGCGGACGAGGACATCGTGCTGGATTTCTTCACCTGGAAGCAAGATTCGCTGCCCGAGGCGGAGCGCACGCAGGGCGAGATTGAACCCGTGATCAATTCGGCTGCGTTTCCCCGCGCCATTCGACGCCTAGTGGTGGCCGTTTCGGGCGCTGCTGGCGATCCCGGCATGGGCGCCATGCAGCACTTCACCTACGAGCCTTCTGCGGACGGCTACAAAGAAGTGGAACTCTTCCGCGGAGTTCATCCCATGATGGGCGAACGCTTGCACCTATGGCGTTTGAAAAATTTCAAGATCGAGCGTTTGCCATCGGCAGAGGATGTCTATCTGGTGCATGCCGTCGCCAACGACAATCCGAAGGACGAACGCCTGTTTGCCGTGGCGGAAGTGCACGACCTTACGCCGGTGCGAGATAAATGGGGAAGGATCGTTCAACTTCCATATCTCGAGCGCATGTTCACCGAGGCCATCGCAGCCATACGGCAATTTCAGATGAAGCGTTCGCCACGCGAACGGCTGTACTGGAACCGCATCTTTCTCTATGTGTGGCCGGCACTCAGCCTTAAGCCTGAGGAAGTCAACGACATCGTGCATCGGTTGGCGCCGCTGGCGGACGGCGTCGGTTTGGAACAGGTAGTGGTTCGTGTTCGTATCCCCAATCCACGAACTGGAGAATTGCGGGATACGGTGATGCGCATCTCTGCTCCCGGCGACGCCGGAATGCTCATCACGTTTCGGCCCTCGAGCAAGCTGGAACCCATGAAACCTCTGACGGCCTACGATCAGAAAGTCGTCAAGATGCGTCAGCGCGGGATGCTGTATCCCTACGAGATCGTGAAGATGCTCACTCCCTCGCCCAGCGACACGCGAGCCGACTTCCCGCCCGGAGAGTTCGTTGAGCATGATCTTGATGCCGAGGGACGACTGGTCCCCGTTCATCGTCCCTATGGCCAGAACACAGCCAATATCATCGCCGGTATCCTCCGCAACTTTACCAACGAGTATCCCGAAGGCATGAAACGAGTGGTGCTTCTGGGCGATCCCAGCAAGGATCTGGGAGCGCTGGCCGAGCCCGAATGCGCGCGCATTCTGGCGGCTTTGAAGTTAGCCCAAGCCATGCAGGTTCCTTTGGAGTGGTTTACATTATCCGCCGGTGCGAAGATCTCGATGAACAGCGGCGTGGAGAACATGGACTGGATCGCCCGCGTCCTGCGCGCGATCGTCGATTTCACCCAGGCTGGAGGGGAAATCAACCTGATCGTAAACGGCATCAACGTGGGCGCGCAGCCATACTGGAATGCCGAGGCGACCATGCTGATGCACACCCGCGGCATTCTGATCATGACCCCCAAAGGGGCAATGGTGCTGACCGGCAAACGAGCTCTGGATTATTCCGGCAGCGTCTCGGCGGAGGACAATCAGGGTATCGGCGGCTACGATCGCATCATGGGCTTCAATGGGCAGGCGCAATACTTCGCCCGCGACATCGACGAAGCCTGCCAAATCCTGCTGCAGCATTACGAGCACACTTATGTAGTGCCCGGTGAGCGGTTCCCGCGGCGGGCTGCCACCAGCGACCCTATCGATCGCGATGTGCAACTGTACCCGCATGGAGACGGCGGCGATGAGGGTTTCACTCGTATCGGCGAGATCTTCTCGAATGAGACCAACCCCGGACGCAAGAAGTCGTTCGAGATTCGCCGGGTGATGATGTCGGTAGTAGATCAGGACCATACGCCGCTGGAGCGTTGGCGAGGTATGCGGTCAGCCGAGACAGCCGTGGTGTGGGATGCCCATCTCGGCGGCTATCCTGTATGTCTGCTGGGCATCGAATCGAAACCTGTGCCGCGCTTCGGATTCGTTCCCGCCGATGGCCCCGATCACTGGACCGCGGGCACGCTGTTTCCGCTGTCCTCCAAAAAGCTGGCGCGCGCCATCAATTCGGCCAGCAACAACCGGCCAGTCGTCATTCTCGCCAATCTTTCCGGCTTCGACGGCTCGCCGGAATCCATGCGCCGCCTGCAACTGGAGTATGGCGCGGAGATTGGCCGAGCAGTGGTGAACTTCAAGGGACCGATGGTGTTTTGCGTGGTCTCGCGTTATCACGGCGGAGCTTATGTGGTCTTCTCGCGTGCTCTCAATGAGCAACTGGAAGTCATCGCACTGGAAGGAACCTACGCGTCGGTAATTGGAGGCGCTCCAGCCGCTGCCGTGGTCTTTGCCGGAGAGGTCGACACCAGAGCGCGCAAGGATCCGCGAATGGAGACGCTGTCGCAAGCTATTGCCCAAGCCGAAGGCGGGGAGAAGAATCGGCTGCACACGGAGTGGAACGAACTCTTCCAGGTTGTGCATTCCGAAAAGCTAGGCGAGATGGCGGCCGAGTTCGATCGCATCCACAGCGTACATCGCGCCCTGGAAGTGGGAGCGCTGCACAGAATCATTCCGCCGCTCGATCTTCGGCCATACCTGATCGAAGCAATTGCGCGTGGCATAGGCAAGGAAGAGGCGGCGCGATCTGAAAAGAGGATGGGCGCGACCTCGGAACTCCTGGAGACGCCAGTTCCCGTTCTACAGGCGGATTGATGAAGGTACTTTGGTTCGAACAGTCGCTGGCCGATGTGCGCGCAGAAGATGACTGGTTCAGCGCCTGGGAAACGTCGCATCTCAGCAGTCTGCGATTTCCAAAACGGCGAGCCGATTGGCGGCTGGGGCGGTGGACTGCGAAACATGCAGTTGCTGGTTACTTACATCTGCCGCACGATCCCGAAACTCTGACTACTATCCAAATACGGCCGGCTGCCTCTGGGGCGCCGGAGGTCTTTATTGATGAGGCGCCCGGGGATATTTCCATCTCGCTCAGTCATCGTGGTGGGATAGCAGTTTGCGCCGTCGGGGAACCCGATGCAATGCTCGGCTGTGACGTAGAGGTTGTCGAGCCGCGCAGCGACCCGTTCGTAGCCGACTATTTCACGCCGGAAGAACAGGCGTTGACACGGCAAGCGCCTGAGCCGGTCCGCTTCGCTTTGATAGCCCTGATCTGGAGCGCCAAGGAAAGCGCGCTTAAAGCGCTTCGCACCGGCCTGCGCAGCGACACACGGTGTGTTTCGGTGACACTGGATAATTCCTGCATTCCGGGCCTGAATCCTCAGCTTCCGACTGATGGGAATTTGCTCGCCGTCTCTTGTGCCCGCCCGATTTGGCGGCCACTGCGCGTCAGCTACGGCGAGGAGCAGGTTTTCCACGGCTGGTGGTTATGTTGTGGCGGCCTTTTGCGCACAATGGTGAGTATTCCATCGACGGAAGAGCTAACAATTCCACAGGCGCCCGCTGTAGGTTTGCCGCTCCCAGGCACCGCCGGATGCAGATCCAATCAACTGCGCACCGGCTAACATAGGGGGTAAATTTCGGTGATGTTGATCGTTGCATCCGCGACGGCGCCCGAAGCAAAGTCCGAAAGCGGCAATAGCTTCTGACGTCTTTTTGCTAAACTTACGCTCTCGGATGTCCTCAGCAACGGAAGTCGCCGCCGGCAAGCGCACCCGCATCGAATCGGTCGATATTTTGCGCGGCGTGGTCATGGTCCTGATGGCGCTCGACCACGTGCGGGACTTTCTGGGCGTGCCGGTCAGCCCCACCAACCTCGTTACCACCACGGTTCCGCTCTTCTTCACCCGCTGGATCACGCACTTCTGCGCGCCAGTGTTCTTTCTGCTTACGGGAACGGGGGCGTACTTGTCGCTCAGCCGCAAGACTAAACGGGAGCTGTCGCACTTCCTGTGGACCCGCGGCGTGTGGCTCATCTTTCTGGAGGTGGTGCCGGAGCGCTGTCTCGGCCTGCAGTTCAACTTCGACTATCGCGTCACACTACTGTTAATCCTGTGGGGGCTGGGCTGGGCGATGATTGCGCTCGCCGCGTTCGTTTACCTGCCGGACTGGGCGGTAACAACGGTCGGTGTGGTCATGATCTGCGGCCACAACCTGTTCGACTCCGTACGCTCGACCAATCCCTTCTTCATCCTGCTGCACGCTCAGGGAACGATACTGACGATCCGCCAGCACATCGTCTTCGTTGCTTACCCGCTGATACCGTGGATCGGCGTCACTGCGGTGGGGTATGGCCTGGGACGAATCTATGGTTGGCCGGCGGATCGCCGCAGGAAATTTCTTCTGCGCCTCGGTATTGCCTTGAGCGCGGCATTTGTTGTCTTGCGTGCGATCAACACTTACGGCGACCCGAATCGCTGGAGCGTGCAAAAATCAGCCGGCATGACCGTGGTCTCGTTCCTCAACACCACGAAGCAACCCCCATCGCTTCTATTTCTGCTGATGACGCTCGGCCCGGCGATGCTTGCCTTATGGGCTCTGAATGGCCGCTCGCCGCAACTGCTGCGTCCGGTACTCACCATCGGGAGGGTGCCGCTCTTCTACTATCTGCTGCACATCCCGCTGATCCATCTCATCGCGGTCATCGTCTGCTACGCGCGTTACGGCCACATCTCCTGGATGTTCCAGTCGCCCGACATGAGCAACATTCCCATTTCCACGCCGCCGGGCTGGGGACTCTCACTGCCCGGCGTTTATCTGGTTTGGGGGATTGTCGTCGTAATTCTGTATCCGTTATGTCGCTGGTTTGCCGGAGTGAAACAGCGCCGCAGCGACGCATGGCTCAGCTATCTCTAACGGTTGGCAGGGAGATTAGGTTTTCGGCACCTGTGCGCTCACCACTGGAACCATCCACACCGCGTAGCCGAGCGGATCGCGAATGTTGGCGATCATCTGGTCGAAGTACGCCCTGGCCGATTCCGCGCTAATCGGGGTTATTTCGCCAATGGACTCGCAATATCCGTCGCGCCAAGCCGCGATGATCGCGGCGAACGTCTCGCGCGGCACGCGCAGCGTGTCCACAACGACATAGTCCACCGTGATCGCGTCCATGTGCATCGCCGCCAGAATACTGAAGGTGTTGCGCCCGATGAACATGTCGGTCCCGATCGCTGCCCCGAAACTGGCCGGCCCCACATGCCAGAAATCGTGCGGATCCAGCGCTCCGCGCTGGAAGTGCAGCATCCCGTAGTCCTCGGGAATCAGGTGCAAGTAGCCTCCCGGGCGGGTAACGCGTGCCAGTTCGGCGATCACCCGATCGGCATGAGGAATGGAATGCATCACGTGACGGCATACGGTGAGATCGAAGCTGCCATCCGCCGCTTCCAGCTCAAAGATGCTCTGATGCTCAAACGTCAGGCGGGGCGCCAGCCTCGCGTAACGCGAGCGCGCCAGCGCCAGGTGATCGTCGATGATGTCCACCCCCAGCACGCCGAACCGGGGAAAAAGCTCCGCCAGCCGCGACGAACCTTCGCCGGTACCGCAGCCGGCATCGAGGATGCGAGCCTCGTCAGGCAGCACATACCGGCGGAGTAGCTGTACCTCCTGCGGCCAAATCGCGCGCGCCTGGGCATCCAGGCCGCGCACCATCGACTCGTCGGCCATCTGCCTGGCCTGCGGATTCAGATCCGTCATGGCGTTTCCTTTGCCGGCGACGAGTGACGCGGATTCAAAGCAGTGACGCCATCTCTGTAATTATCTAGCTCTCGCTGCTGTTCGCTTCCATCCGCCATTGGGTAACCTCTCCCAATGCATGCCATGCATGTCGAGCCACTGTCCTGTGGGCTCGCCTTCTTTCGGATCCGAGCCGAGGCGAAGCACATTGCCGTCCGGATCCTCGACCTGCATCTCGTAGGCCCATTCGTAGTTGGTCGGCGGATGCCGGATCTTCGCGCCGCTGGCTTTGTATTCTTCGAAAACCTTTGCGGCGTCTCCGACGCCGATCCAGACCCAAGCGCCGGGATGCCCCTGGTCGCCTTCGCATAGCATGATGTGGCAACCGTCACGGGAAACTGATGCGAACCCGGTGGCACCACCCCAGTCAACCTTGAAGCCGAGAACACCTACGTAATAGTCAATACTGGCGGGGATATTTTTCACTGTGAAAATCGGAGTAACACCTTCGAAGTGGATTGCAGTCGCTGCGTGCTCGATTGCAGGCATGGATAAGACTCCGCTGGTTAGATTGTAGGGCGCGATGAAATTATACTGGGTGCTACCAAGCGTTCTCCATCGCGCTTCGCCCGTACCCTCTATAATCAACGTTTCCTATCCTTCGCCCGGCACGATGCAGGGCATCAGGAAGCACTGTGGCACTTGATCAGAAAATCTACGAGCTACGCAAAGACAAGCTAAAGCAGATCGAGGCGCTGGGGCAGTCCGCATATCCCTATCGCTACGAGACCACGCACCTAATCCCGCAAATCGTCGAGGAGTTTTCCGCCAAGACCGCTCCGGAACTGGAGTCGCCGAGGGTCGACGTCAGCGTTGCCGGGCGGTTGATGTCGATCCGCGTGCAAGGCAAGGCCGGCTTCGCTCATCTGCAGCAGGGCGGCAAGCGCCTGCAGATTTACGTCAAGCTCGACATCGTCGGCGAAAAAGGTTTTCAGCTTTACAGACTGCTCGACATAGGCGACTACGTCGGCGTGAAGGGCTATCTCTTCCGCACGCGCACCAACGAGTTGACGGTCCACGTGGATGAGATCACCTTCCTGGTGAAGGACCTGCTTCCCTTGCCGGAGAAGTGGCACGGGCTGCAGGACGTCGAGACGCGCTATCGCCGGCGCTATGTCGATCTAACCATGAACCCCGAAGTGCGCGAGGTTTTCACCAAGCGTGCGAAGGTAGTGCAATCGATGCGGCGCTTCCTGGACGCGCACGGCTTCGTGGAAGTCGAGACACCTATGATGCATCCCATCGCCGGGGGAGCGGTGGCCAAGCCGTTCACCACGCATCACAACGCACTGGACGTCGATCTGTACCTGCGCATCGCGCCCGAGCTTTACCTAAAGCGGCTGGTGGTGGGCGGGATGGACCGCGTCTATGAGATCAACCGCAACTTCCGCAACGAGGGTATCTCGACGCAGCACAATCCGGAGTTCACCATGCTGGAGTTCTACATGGCGTACGCGGATTATCGCGACATGATGGACTTCACCGCGAAGATGCTGGCGCAGGTGGCCCGCGATGTAAACGGGACGGCCGTCGCGCGCTTCAATGGTCACGAGATCGACTTCGGTAACGTGCAACGGCTCTCGATGCGCGAAGCCATCATCAAGTTTTGGCCGGCAAATGCCGGCGACAAACCACAGATGAGCGACTTCTCCAGTTCAGAGGAAATCGGCGCCATGGTGCACCGTTTCAACGCGGCAAATCCGCACATCCCTTACGACCCTGCCGCGCCGGATGGAAAGACAATCGCCGAGATATTCGAGTTTGTTGCCGAGCCGCATCTCGTCCAGCCAACGTTCATCTACGATTTTCCACTGGCGATTTCGCCGCTGTCGAAGAATAAGCGGGAGCCCGAGGAGAACGCCGACTGGGTGGAGCGCTTCGAGATATTCGCTGGCGGGCTGGAGATTGGAAACGCCTTCAGCGAGCTGAACGATCCTGAGGAGCAGCGCCGCCGCTTCGAGCAGCAGTTGAGCGAGCGTGCCCGCGGCGACGAAGAGGCTCATCAGATGGATGAGGATTACATTCGCGCGCTGTCGTATGGATTGCCACCGACGGCCGGGGAAGGCGTCGGCATCGATCGCTTGGCGATGCTATTGACCGACTCGCGCTCGATTCGCGACGTGATCTTGTTCCCGCTGCTGCGTCCGCTGAAGCGTGAGGAGGAAGAGAAACTGGAAAGCACAGAAGGGGCACAGAAGAGCTAGCTTCGGCACTTGGCAAAAGGGCTTGCGACGTTGCTTCGGGGAACGAATCCAACGACTAGAACGTAAATTGTTTGGATAAGATAGTGTTGCCAGGTCTTGGGGACAATACAATCGAGCCAGACGCAGCGTTAACTCTGGGGCGTGTGTACCCTTCGTTCTTATGGCTGATCAGCGCATATTAGTGGTAGATGATGAGACGACGGTTCGCGATGTAATGTGCTCGATCCTGTCCCAAGCTGGATTCGAGTGCCGTCCCGTGGCGTCTGCTTACGATGCACTAGCCGTGCTGCGATCCAATGAGAACATTTCCATCGTTCTGTCCGACTTGATCATGGAAGGCGTGGATGGCTTAACTTTGCTTTCCAAGATGAAGGAGGTCAACCCGGACATCCCAGTAGTAATGGTGACAGCGGTCCATGACATTTCGGTGGCGCTCGCCGCCATCCGGAACGGGGCCTATGACTACCTCCTGAAACCTTTCGAGAGGGAGCAGTTGCTGGCGATGGTGCGCCGGGCCCTGGAGACTCGTCGCTTGCGGCTGGAGAACCTGGCTTATCAGACGAACCTGGAGTCTCTGGTCTCCGCGCGCACGGAGATGCTGCGTAAAGCCCTCGCCGATCTGGAGCGCTCGTACGACATCACGCTGGAGGCGCTGGGCGACGCGCTGGACCTGAAGGATGCCGAAACGGAAGGTCACTCCAAGCGCGTGACTGCTTTCACGATCGCCATTGCACGTGCGATGGAGATGCCGCAGGACCGAGTGCGCATAATCGCTCGCGGCGCCTTCCTGCATGACGTGGGCAAGATGGCGATTCCCGATGCGATTTTGCGCAAACCCGGGCGTCTCAGTGCGGAGGAACAGGCCAT
>Ga0181526_10000355_pt1 | contig 49424 bp, 44 predicted proteins | sample PEATcosm2014_Bin_35_FD_119750 | JGI IMG/M metagenome (GOLD analysis project Ga0181526, IMG submission 119750) | Peatland microbial communities from MTU Mesocosm Facility, Houghton, MI, USA - PEATcosm2014_Bin06_30_metaG | ecosystem: Environmental > Terrestrial > Soil > Wetlands > Peat | place...
CATTCAAAGATGCGGGCGGAACGCCCGGCGGCCTCGGTCATTTTGTAATGGGCTTCATCATGACCTGCATCGGCGGATATCTGCTGATCAATCAGGTCACAGTTGTGGGCTCGTTCTGGAGCTTCTATGGCGAGAGCACATTCGGCATCACACTTTTGCCGATGCTGTTCGGGATTGGCCTGATCTTCTGGCGCGGCAGAAGCATCCTCGGTTGGGTTCTTACGATTGGCGGAGCGCTGTTTATCTTCGCAGGCATCCTCGCCAATCTCCATATCTTTTTTCGGCCGACCAGCCTTTTCAACACCATTGTGATTCTGGTGTTATTTGTTGGAGGACTAGGGTTCATCGCTCGCGGTGTCGGGCCCCACGGGCAACAACCCGGCGATTGACGTCCGTGGCGGCTCTCGCATGAGAGCTTAGGGCTAACTTCAATAGCGACTTTCGCGGCTTTGAGCAGATTGCAATTCGCAATCGGCAACATTGACTCGAATTTTGACCACTGTGAGTGCATCCATGCTTCCTTCGATTCGTTCAATGTTCCTGCCAGTCGTTCTTTCAGCCGCCCTTGCAACCGCTCCAGCGTTTGCCCAGTCCTCTGTTCCTTACGCAGGGGAAAATGCGGATGAAGTCATGACTCACCTCAAGAGCGATGCTTCCGCGGAACACAAGAACATTTTGCTCACCTTTGGCGCTTCCTGGTGCGGCAATTGCCGCCTCTTCGACCGCTTCCTCGCCGATCCTCAAATTCACCCGATCATCGACCGGATATTCGTTGTCGCCGATCTGGCCGCGGGCGAGCGGGCCAGCGACAAACGCCACCACAATGTCTCCGGTGCGGAGAAACTGCTTTCCTCGCTTGGCGGAAAGGATACCGGCTTTCCATACATCGCAATGCTTGATCCGGCAGGCAATCTGATCACAGACTCTTTACGCCCCGTCGGCAACCGGAGCAGCGAAAACACCGGCTATCCGGACGCCCCTTATGAGATTGACTGGTTCATGGAAATGCTGAACAAAGCGGCGCCATCGTTGCCGGCCCAAGATTTAGCCCGTATCAGAAGCTGGTTGACCGCTCACAGCAGCGCGCATTGACTGCCTTCCTGCTGGGCTTGCAGGCCTGCACCGCTACAGAATCGTCTACAGTGGATTCACAAATCGTGATAAATATCTGTAAGTTATAGATTTTGATGGTCGGGGAGAGAGGATTTGAACCTCCGACCCCCTGGTCCCGAACCAGGTGCTCTACCAGGCTGAGCCACTCCCCGAACATGGATTACAGTGGCGTTTTTTGGAGGCCTTGCTTGACGCGTCTCGCCCCCGATTACGCCTCAACCAGTGTAGCAGAAACCCGATCGGCACGGGATAGCCCGGCCAGCCACTTCGAAATTTGCTCAAAAGCCCACTCGGAATAGCCTGGCACTTGCCAAAAAGCGGTCAAGAAAAAGGCACGAAGAAATATTAAGTCATCTGTGGCGAATTAGCCCCCGTTACGCGGAGATTATCGACGTGACTATCAGCGGCGATAGCCAGTTTCATCTCTCTGCGGGTCAGCAGTGTCGGTGAACGACTAACCCACCTCGATGGTGGCTGGATTGCGGGAATTAATTTAAAAAAGAGAAGCCAATGCTTGCTTCGCTTCCAACTGATGAGGCCAGGGGTTGGCACGACAAGCCAGCTAGATGTGGCAGCTTGCCTGGCCGCGTTTTTCCAGATAGCGCTGGTGGTACTCTTCGGCGCGCCAGAAGGTTTGGGCGGGCTCAACCCTTGTCACGATTCGTTTGGGCTTGAGGCGGCCCTCGGCGGTGATCTGCTCGATCTTGGCGTGGGCGTGCGCCTCCTGCTCCGGTGTATGGAAGAAGATCGTCGAGCGGTATTGCGTGCCCCAGTCCGGACCCTGGCGATTGAGGGTTGTCGGGTCGTGCAAAGCGAAGAAGGCGTCGAGAAGCTGTTCATAGGTGACCAAAGCCGGGTCGAAGTCCAATTCAACGACTTCGGCGTGGCCGGTCTGGTCGGTGCAGACATCTTTGTAGCTGGGCCGCTCCAGCGAGCCGCCCTCATAGCCGACGGCGGTCGCGGTTACACCCGGGATTGCCGCAAACGCGGCCTCGACTCCCCAAAAACAGCCCGCCCCGAATGTTGCCTTCTGCTGACTCATGATGTTGAGATGCGCGCCGAGGGTCCCCGGTGACAATTTTGAGCCATTAGGCTGAAGCGTCCCACAATCGGGAATGTGAGGCCGAAGTGTGATCTGAGTCACGGAGTCGGAAGGTCGATACTCGATAGCCTGAAGGTGTTGGCGCAGGCGCCCTGAGCGCCCAAGCGACCCAGGAGTTTCATCATGGCTTATGTAATTACCGATGCCTGCACCAAAGACTTTGTCTGCGCATCCGAGTGTGCGACCGCCGCCATAGCGCCTGCCTCGGCAGGAGATGCAGCCGGTGTCTCCCAGTTGTTCATTAACCCGGATGAGTGCATCGACTGCGGCAACTGCGCGTCTGTCTGCCCCTCGGGTGCGATCTTTTCTCTCGACGATCTGCCGGCCGACAAGGCGCATTTTGCCGACAAGAACAAGGCCTATTTCAATTAGAGCCCGATTCTCTTCAACGCAGGCCTGAGGTGCGCATCGGTCTGGCGCGGGTACTTAACGACTCTCATGGCTCCGCCTTCGTGTGGGCCTTGGAAGCCGCAGCCGCACTCATCGGCATGAGCGGCAGGGAGAGCGTTTGCGTGGTTTCGGGGTCGTCGCGCAGCTTCAGGTAAAGGACTCCATTGGCTGGATGGGGAACGGTAATTTGCGTCCCTGTAAACTCCGGCGGTACCTCGGCGGCGCTGTCGAAGTCCGGCGTGGCAGCGATGGATGCGGCCAGGAAGAGATTCATCCCGCTTAGGATACAGGGCTTGGCCAATGAGCGCGGACAATGCAATTCCGTGAAGCCGGGCTGCCGCACCAGAGTTCCTAAAGTCAGCCAGTCGCCGGCAACCCCATCAGCCGAGACAGCGCGCGCCCTTAGTGGACCGAAGGCCGACGACCCGAACCGGGCTAGCGGTTCCATGGCGCCCATCGCAGTTCTCGAATCTTCCAGCATCAGGCTGCCGTCGCTCAGGCTGAGCATCGTGCGAAAACTGCCGTCGGCGGCGGACACCTCCACTTTTTCGTCACGGGGAAACTCTTCCGGCTCTGTTGACCGGACAAAGAAAACCAGCCTCCGGTCGACAGGCAGATCGTCAGGGCTGCCCAAACGCACGGGCGAGGGCGCGACGGAGGCCTCGTCCTGTGCGCCTTTGCTGAGCAGAGCCACTCGCGGTCGGCGTGGTTCGATGGTGACTGGAACCCGCAACTGGCGGCCGTCCTGCAACTGCACGTTTGCAAAGGAATGCGTGCCGGTCTCCAAGCCGGCTGTCGAGACAGTGGCCGTCATAACCAGTTGGTCAGAATCCAGCACGCGGGTCAGAGTGGACGGGGTCCAGGTAACGTCTGCCAAGCTGACCTTGGCGACTTCATCGAGGCGGTTGCCCCTGAGCAGCGCTTCCGTGTCGCCCACGCTCAGGGTGAGACGATCCAACGCCGCCGCCTCCGCATACGCCTTCAAGGCCAGCTCGTCCGGCTTTTCCAGGCCAAATTGATAGATTTCAAGGTTCACCGGACCCGGAGGCGCGTCCTTGAGAGGCACCGCAACCTCCAATAGCCCCGACATTGGCGATTTCCATGCCACCTTGACCGGGCTACCTGAGACGATTTGCGCCTCAACTCGATCGACGCAAAGCGAGCTCTCACCCTCGATGTGCAACGTATCCTCGCGGCCGACGACCAGTGCCGACTGGTCGGCTGCGACCACGGCCCACTTGCCGGCCAGGGCGGCGCGAAGGCGATACCGGGGCCCCTCCCAATCGTCAAAGCCCCACTTGCCGCGCACCACTCCCGTCAACTCGCCCGAAGGCAGTGCAGGAGGGGGTTGCGCCAGCACCAAGCCACCCTGCGAGGAGTCGGCATTGAGTGGCAGATCGACCGCAATATTCGGATTCTTCTTGTCGCCATGGGCGGGGGTGATGCGCAAGGTGAGGGCGTGGGCCAATTCCGTCGCGAAAACCAGCGGCGCACCCTCAGCCGGCAACACCAGGCCGGGCTGCTGGGCACAAAAACTCTCCGCCGGGTTAACCGGATGCAGCGGCGGCGGCTTGGCGGGCCCCACAGGAGGCAACGCCACGACTACCACCGATTTAGGATCGCGAAACGAGGGTGCCGCATTCAACCGCAGATTGAGGGTATCTTTCGCCGGAAGGGCCAGCGCGGGAATGTACTGGAAGTGCGCCGTGCGCAACGAGGCCAGGATTTTGGCGGTATCCACAATCGCTCCAACATAGGCGCTGTAGACGCCCGCTCCTCCCATCGGCGAGTAGCTGAGCTGGCTCATCAGGTTGCCGGTCGAGCCGTTGGCGAGTTGCTCAACCCGCGATTGCACATTGGCGTCGTCGAGCACCAGGCCTTCAGTGTGCTGCACCAGGCAGGGGGCTTGTTGATCCGTGGGTTTGTCGAAGCACTGCTGGTCGAGCCGGATGCCCAGGCTGCGGGCTGCCCTCTGGGCCCGATCTTTGAGTTGGGATGGATCGGTCTGAGATGTGACCTTCACCTCAGCCAGGTACGCGTCCAGGCGCATCCGGTCCCAACTGGCCGCCTGCAAGTCCTGAACGGCGCGTACAAAGACCCCAGGACGGCCTTGAACGGCGGCCCGTAGTGTGCTGAAGCCACCGCTCGTCTCCGGGGCCAAAAAAAGCAGCGCTTGCTGGGCTTCTTCGGGCACCGTGACAAAGACGCCCTCTTCGCGTGCGTTCTTGTTCCAGGTTTCGAGGCGGGTGAACCACTCCGGCGGCGGGGGGTTTGTGGCTCCGCGCAGAAAGGCCACGATTAGAACGTAGCGCGCCGACTGGCTCTCAGGCAGGTCGGGGTGAATCCAAAGCCGGTCTCCGGGCAGCAGGTTGGGGGTTTCGCCGACCGGCAGCGTTACGGTTCCCCGCTTCACTCGTACATCCACCTTCGGTCCTGTGAGGTCAAAAGCCGGATCGGCATGCAAGGAGGTCGAAGCCAGGCAGCAAAACAGAAGCAGATGAAGGCAGCGGCGCATGTCTTCTATTGTAAGGAGCGGACTGAGGGGCGAAGAGGACCTGACCACTAGACCGGCCAGACCCAGTGGGCTTAAGAACAACAAGAACTTAAGCAACGTGGGCCAGAAATCCCGAACGATTTGAGATCTTCCGCCTCGTGAATTGAGCATTTTGATGGTTTTGGAGATCCCGTTTGCTCTATTCTGTTGGAGACACTCGTTCCTGTAATTTTGATCACACCAGCGACGCCGTCACCCGGTGCGAGCGCGGATTTCTACTTCGCGGGAGTGACCGCTGATTGAGCTTTCAGAAGTACCGATCGAATCCTAGGAGAGATTCTTGTCATCTCAATCCAGTTCGTCGAACTTGGGGCCGGTTCCGGCCGGAGTTTCCATGAGGCCGCGCACCAGGCGGCTTCTTACCAAGGCCACATCCTTTGGATGGCTGGCCTTTGCCATTCTCCTCTATCTATTGCAGACCGTGCCGTATCTCTCCTATCGCTGGGTTACTGACGAAAGCTGGTTTTCCGGGACAGCTTATTCCATCGCACATGGTAACGGCATCGCAAATCCTGCATTCGGGGCCAACTATATTGTTAGCCGTTGCGATACGCATCCTCCTGGAACCGCGATTGTTATTGCCGCGGCCTTCCGCCTCTTTGGGACAAGCCCGATCACTGCACGCCTGGGTTCAATCCTTGCTGGAATGTTAGTTATTATTCTTACTTATTTCTTGGCGCGCGATGTTATCGGAGAGAATGAGGCCCTGATTGTCGCATTTCTTGTGGCGACCGACAACCTGATCGTTCTGACCTCCCGTTCCGCGCGTCCTGAAGCGCTTACGACCATGGCCGTGTTTGCCTCACTGCTCGCCATGAAACAGTATGCACGGAACTCCGCGATCGGCTGGGCTTTCTTGAGCGGCCTCCTCATTGCGCTCGGAACCATGTTCCATATCACGGTGTTGGGATATATTGTTTCGCTTGGCATTCTGATGCTCTTTATTGATCGCAGACGGAGTGGATGTCCGTTGCGAGGCGCAATCGGTTATACGTTTGGGTATGGTCTTGGAGTGCTGCCTTTCGTCATTTGGATACTGACCACCCCGCTGGGACGCGTGGGCTTCAAGGAAGAGTATCTGGGCCGCGTCGGGGGAATCCCGCTGTGGTCCAAACTCCTGCAAGAGGGGCATCGCTATTCCGATCTGCTTGGCATCAACATGCTGCATGGTCACGGATTGGAATCGATTCCAGTCAGGCTTCCAATCCCACTTTTCTTTCTCGCGGCTACTTTTCTTCTTTGGAAGCGGCGCAGGCAGTGGTTCTATCTTGAACTGGTCTTCATTATTCCCACAGCGCTTTGGCTCGTCTACACGCCGGACAAAATGTCGCGCTATCTCGCGCTTGTTGCGCCGGTCTTTGCGCTGGTCATCGCTTCTGCGGTTGCCGCTGCCAAAGAAAACCGGAGACTTCATCGTATCTTCCTGAGTCTCTCCTGCCTGGTTATCGTAGCTCAACTCGCCGCGAATATATTTCTGCTCCACGCCGCGCGCAAGGCGGACTACAACAAAGTCACGTCCGAATTGCTCAGCGTGATTCCCCCAGGTCAATCTGCTTATGGGACTGCCACCTTCTGGCTCGCGCTCCACGATCATCCGTTTATCTCATACGAACGCACCAGCCCCTCGATGGCGGCAAGCCAGTTTCACGTCCGATACTTCATCACGGGCGACCGAGTCATGACTATGGGGCTGCCTGGGGATGCGGTCTTCTATGAGAGCCTCCGCCGTGATGTGGCAGAGACGACCGCTCAAAGCAAGCTGGTCGGTCGCGTTTCCGATCCATATTATGGCGATCTAAAGGTCTACGATCTCGATGCACCCTGAGACTTCGATGTCGGATGGTTCGCAATTCCAGGCTTGTCCGGCCGTGAGGTGAGTAATGATGTCTGCTTGACATTCCTGATCAATTCGAACTAGATTGCATCTATCTTCGAACAACTTCTCGCAAAAAATGCTGGCGTCTTTCAAGGCGCATCGGCTGGCCGACCAAGAGAACGGCAGGAAAGAAATGCATGCGATGTTTTTGGAAGTGTGTTGAGTGCAGGGCTTTGTTTGCGTTTGTTCTGGCCTCGCTGATGATCAGTTCCTTGACACAGCGGTACCTTGGCCATGTCGGGTCTGGAACGAATGTCGACTTTTACGTCTATTACTTTGCTGCTCAGGCCGTCCACGACAATCCCCATGCCAACATCTACACCGGGGCAACAAACGTAAACCCGGAAATCAGTAGCGCTCCGGCTGGCAGCGAGATCCTTGCACACGCAAAAGCCGCCGGTTTCGAGGACGTCGAGTTTTACGTTTACCCGCCTCTGCTTGCCGACCTTCTTGTTCCTCTCTCCCAGGTTTCGCCTCATCTCGCCGCCGTTTTGTGGCGAGCCATCAACCTGACTTTGGCGTTTGTTTCAGTGCTCTTGCTTTCCCGCGTTGTGAAAGTGCCCATCCTTAGTTTTGAGTTTGCGGTTCTCACTTTGGCCGCCTTCAGTTTTTGGCCTATCCACGAAGCCATCTCGGACGGACAGATAGCGATCGTTATGCTCGCGCTCTGGACGGCTGGTGTTGTTGCCTATTTTGATGACCGTACGATCTTCTCGGCAGCTGCTTTTGCTCTGGCAACGACTCTCAAAGTTACTCCTATCTTCCTTCTTCCGCTCTTCTTCCTGTGGAGAGACCGGAGGTGGATTGTCTCCTATCTTGCGATCACTTTCGGTCTGGTTGCGGCAATGGTTGCCATCAACGGTTTGCCAACCGTTAGCGCGTATCCCGCGGTAATTTCGGCCATGGCCGGTTGCACTCCGGCCTTGGGAAACAAGAGCATTGGTTCTCTTATCGCTTGGGTCTATTACGGAAGAATCTTCTCACTCAGTACCGTACATGAGGTAATGGTCAATCCGCCGAGAGTTCTCTCGATTATTGCAAAGACGATCAGTTTAGCATTCTATCTGTCCACTCTGTTCCTTGTCTGGCGCAGTCGTCGCGCTCTCAATCGCGCACGGAGAGCTGAGGCAATCGCCGTCTTCGGTTTGGTTACTCTCTGCTTCTCCCCCGTCTCATGGCGGCATGGTTACGCCGTTGCTCTCCTTGCCCTTGCCGTTTTCTGGGCAAAGGCTCTCCGAACTCCGCCCAGAGTTCTTCACGCTGTGCTGCTAACCATGACTACCTTTACCCTCGGATCTCTGTTCTTCGATTTGGCTGCCCAGACCTCCCTGCCCCAAATCCTTAGAATAGCCTTGGCCTCCTCGTGGATTGTGTTCAGCGTACTGTTCTGCCTGGAGGCGCTTTATCACACCGGAACAGTCAACAGGGTTGGAGCGTCAGAAGACCGGGACTTCGGTTCGTCGCCGGAGCCGCCAGAACTCGACATTCTTGGAAGTTCAGCAGATCCGCGGGTGGTATTTGATTGAGCTCCAGAGGAAGAACTGTCGCTCGCGACCGCCCGGAACCGATGGAAGCTTCTGGACTTTCTCTTTCTTGAACCGTGATTGGATTCTACGAGTCTTCACCTGGACGCAGATTGTATTTGCGCGAATCCTCAATCAACGGCATTCATGGATTTGGCGTCACCATCTAGGCTATCCTGCCTACAATTGCCAACTGCTAGTGGGCCTATCAAAATGGGTTTCGTTCTAAGCATTCTCTATCTTGTTACGTATTACCTCACGACGCCGGTTCTATTTGGGCCGCTTGCCGCTTCTCGCGTTGAGCTTATTCTGGCAATTCTGATTTTCTTTGTGTCCCTACCTAAGCTGACGGGGTCAATCATTCTGAAGACGCCTCAGTCAGTGGCCTTGGTCGGGTTGGCTGTTGCGTTGATGTTGTCGGTGATTGTCGGACTGAGTTGGTTTGGCGGGGCACTTCAGGCGTTTTTGGGGTTTATTCCGAACGCCTTCGCATACCTCATCGTGTGTTTGCACTGCAACTCGGTAAAGAGGTTGCGGATCGTCGTTGTGATGCTGTTTTCCGTCTGTCTGTTTGTGATTGCTAACGGATGTCTGGCTTTTCTCCACGGAGTTCCGGGTACCTCCAGTCCAAACATGCATTCCCTTGAAGTCGCTCCAATCCCCCAAGAAGCAGAAACGATTCCCTATCTCTTCGCCATGAGGAGCGATACCGGCGAGTTGTTTTACCGGCTCAGGGGACTCGGACTTATCAACGACCCGAATGACTTTGGCCAGTTTCTCGTCTGCGTGATTCCGCTGGGGTTTGTTTTTTGGCGATCCAAGAAAACTCTCTCTAACTTCGTGTGCGTAGTACTGCCGGTGTGTCTTTTGTTGTATGGGCTGTACTTGACGCACTCTCGCGGCACCTTGCTGGCGCTGATCGCAATAGCGGTCGTGGCTGCGCGTCGTCGCATTGGGACGCTGCCTGCTTTAGTCCTTGCGACAGGAGTTTTTGTTGCCACAATGGCCTTGCACTTCACAGGCGGGAGGGACATCTCAGCGAATGCGGGAGCGGACCGCACTGAGCTCTGGAGCGACGGACTGCAACTCTTGAAGTCTCATCCGCTGTTTGGAGTGGGTCCTGGTCGCATGCCGGAGCTTGTCGACTCCCATAAAACCGCCCATAACTCACTGGTAGTCTGCGCGGCGGAGTTGGGTTTGTTCGGGTTGTACTTCTGGTCTATGTTTCTGTTTCCGACTTTGAGAGACGCCTTGGCGCTTACCTCACCTGAGAATGTCAGCGAATCAGTGGCAAGCGAGCCCGAGGCGACCCCTTTTCCTCAAGCGGCGAGGGGGGGTGTGGCACTCGACAAGGCAGAGGTGAACCGTTTAGGCCGACTGCTAGTTTTGTCTCTGACCGGGTTCTTGGTTTCCGGGTGGTTCTTGTCGCGCGCATTAGTTTTGACGCTTTTTCTATTGGGCGGCGTGGTTGAGGTGGTCTACCAGATGGCTCTGGAGCGAGGAATGATTGCTCCGCGCTTGCGGTTAACTCGCGTGCTTCTTTATTCCGGCGGCCTGGCTGCGGCTCTGGTACTTTTTATGTATCTCACGCTTCGCATTCTAAACCTTATGCGCTGAAGACAGACTGGCACCGTGCTGCCGGAGGCTCAAGCAACCTGAATGAAGATTGCACACGTGGTCGACAGCATGGAGGTTGGCGGGGCCGAGACGCTCGTCTCGCAGATGTGCCGCCTGCAGCGTGAACAGGGCCATGACCCCTCTGTTTACGCAGTCCTGACCCTTGGCCCGCTGGGGGAACAGATGCAAGCAGAGGGTTTCGCCGTGAGGGCAAATGTGGGCCGGCATTTGACCGACTCTTTGCGGACGTTCTATCACATCTTCAAGGAATCGCACCCCGACGTGGTTCATCTCCACAACCCAACTCCGACGGTCTATGCTGCGATAGCCGCGAGAATGGCTGGAGTGCCTTGCATCGTCTCGACGCGGCACAGTCTTGTAGCTCCGCCGCGCAGGCTGGTTGCGGAGTTGAAATACGCCGTTGCGGCTACCTGCTGCGACTGGATCGTTGGCATCTGCGATGCAACGACGAACAACATCAAGAGCATTGGCAGCATACCGGCGCGCAAGATCGCGCGCATTTACAATGGCGCGGTTCCACTCCATCGCGTTCCCGAAGGGCGGTGGCCGCCGAAGGCCGGATTCACGCTGGTTTTCGTCGGCAGGCTTGCTCCGGTGAAGAACCACGGTTTGCTGCTGAACGCCTTTCACCTGGCGCTCGCGTCCATGCCGGATCTGCGGCTTTGGATGGTGGGCGATGGCAGCGAACGCGGGCCGCTGGAAAAGATGGCCGCGGAATTGGGCATCTCTGCCCAGGTGACATTCTGGGGACAGCAACTCGATGTTGCGCCGTTCTTTTCCGCAGCGGACGCCTTCATCATGTCGTCGAAGTCAGAGGGATTGCCCATGTCACTGCTTCAGGCATTCTCGCTTGGTTTGCCCGCGATCGTAACCGACGTCGGCGGAATGGGCGAGGTTGTGCGATTGGCCAAGACCGGGTTCACGGCGCCGGTGACCGATCCTGCCGGGATGGCGGCTGCAATTTTAAGGTTGGTTCGCAGCGATACGGAACGCGAGCATTTCTCGGCAAACGCGAAGGAGGCATTCCTCTCGCGCTTTACTTTACAGGCAATGGTCGATGCCTACATGGACCTCTATCGCAACAATCGGCGTGCTACGCGCGCGGCCAACCAAACTCGCGCGAAAGAAAACTAGAGTCGAGATCTATTGCAGTCGAGCGATTTCCGTTCAACTGATTTCATTGTCTTCAACGACGGTTCGGCATTAACAGAAATTAGGCAGAGATCGATCGTTTCTGGATCCGACTCACGGAAACAGGATGATCGGATCAGTGAACGAGCGGCACGCGGTCGGGCACAAGTATTCCGTGCTTCGCCTGCACGGCCTGGAAAACCGCCTGTGTTGCTGCCAGTTCAGCGCGGCAGGCAGTCAATTGTGCGGTGAGATGGGCAAACTGCGACTCCAGATGCAGGCGCAACTCCTCGATCGCGTTCTCCAGCCGGTCGTTGGCTGCAATCTGCTCAGCCTGGCTCAGCTGCACGGTCTTCAGGTTGGGCAGGATGACGTCGGTGAGGAGCTGTGTGAGAGGAACAAAGAGGTCGTCCATGGGTGAATTCTAACCAAAAAAGGGAAAAATCGCTTGATTACGAGCAATGAGTTGTTGGTAACGGGTGACGGTTACGCCACTGAGCAGATTACACTATCCGCATGACAAAACGGATTGGGGTACATCTCGGCACAACCGGCGGGGCGTCCAACGCGGTCGAAGTGGCGCGGGAGATCGGCGCCAACACTTTTCAGATCTTTTCGTCGAGTCCACGCATGTGGCGCGCGCCCAAGGTGGACCCCAAACAGGCCGCCCGGATGAAGGAGTTGCGCGCTAAACTCGACGTCGGGCCGCTGGTAATCCACACCAGTTACCTGGTGAATGTTTGCAGCCAGTCGGACGAGGTGCGCGAGAAGAGCGTCGGGGCCTTTCGCGGCGAGATCGAGCGGGCGCTCGCGCTTGGCGCCGAGTACCTGGTGCTTCACCCCGGTTCGTGGAAGGGGCTGACGCGCGACGAGGGCCTTAAACTGGCCGCTGACTCGATTGCCCGAGCCATCGACGGCCTGCCTTGGCAATCGACTCCCTTCCAAATCCTCATCGAGAACACGGCCGGCGCGGAGTTCTCCCTGGGCGGCAGTTTCGAACAGGTGGCTGAGCTCGTCGAGCGGCTCAAGGTCTCAGCTCCGGTGGGAGTCTGCCTGGACACCTGCCACACCCATGTCGCCGGCTACGATATAGTCACCGGCGACGGGTATGCCGAGACAATGAAGCAAGTTGCGGCGACGGTGAGCTTCGACGCGGTGCGCGTCTGGCACTGTAACGACGCCAAGGCAGCGCGCGGGTCTAAGTTGGATCGTCATGAGCAGATCGGCAAAGGAACCATCGGCGTCGAGCCCTTCCGATGGCTGCTGAACGACGAGCGATTTGCTCATTGCGCCTTCATCGCCGAGACCCCGGTGGAAGAGCCCGGCGACGAGGAGCGAAATGTCAGGGCGCTGAAATGTCTCGTTGAAGCCAAGTAGATTCGCTATGCCAGGAGGGTCTCAAGGGGATACACGAGATGCGGCCGTAATTTCATCATCCGCGCCCAGGATCTGTTCGATCCCATGAATGCCTTGCTGGCCGGCCGCTCCTCGCAACTGCTCAATTGTCGGATGCGGCTTGACGATCTTCTGATCGACAAACTTGGCGACCTGACGCTGAAACCAGAAAACGATGATGTGGACGACTGAACAAAAGTAGACTGCGCATCATTTCTAGCGGGCCTCGCCCTATTTCTTCTTCCTGCCAATCTCGCAGAGCATGTCGGAATGAATATTCAGGCCGATATTCGTTATGTTGTAGAAGTGCTCACTGGCGACCAGCCAAACAATTTCGCAGATGGCGCGTTCGGAGTAGCAAGAGGCCAGGCGGGTGAAGGTCTCCGGCGCGACCTTCTTGTCCATTGTCAATTCCGTCACATAGTCGAGCGCGGCGCGTTCCGCATCGGTAAAGAGCGGGTTCGTGCGGTAATCCTCCAGCGCGTTGAACTTGTCTTCGTTCATCTTGGCCTTGATCGCGACCGAGCGCCCGATGTCGATACAGAAGAGGCAGACGTTGAGCCGCGCCACGCGTTCGCGGATGAGCAATGCGGTCTCCGGCGTCAGCACTAACTTCTTATCCAGCTGACTGATCTTCGAGTAGAAGAGGCCGAATGCCGCCGGCAGCCGCGCGCAAAAGACCTTCAGCGGAGTTATCACCTTGCCGAATTGCCGCCGGGTCATGACATACGCCAGCTTCATGAACGGGGCCTGAGGCTTCTCGATGGGCGAAAGAAACGTGTCCATACGCGGTTCTCCAACGTGGTTTTTCAAGTCAGACACATAGTACCCCATCGCGGAAAAGGCCAGACTCAGCTTGTGGCAGCTCTTATCTCCACCGGAAGATCCGCAGCGAAACGGCAAACGGCACGATCAGCCACGCCAGTAAGATCGCGACAGGAGTAGCCAACTGGCCCAGGTTCATCCCTTGCAGCATGTTGCCGCGCAGCGCGTCGATGGCCGCGGTAAGCGGAAGAGCCCGCACCAGCGGCTGAATCGACACCGGAAAGCGCGTCGCCGAAAAGAAGATGCCGGAGAGAATCCACATGGGAAGCATGACTAGATTCATCAAGCCATTCACAGCCTCCGTGGTCTTGGCCCGCGAACTGACCAGCAGTCCCAATGCCGAAAAGGACAGTGAAGCGAGCACGCACAGAAATCCCAACTGCCACAGCGACCCGCGAAACGGCACCCCAAAGGCCAGTCGCGCAAATCCTAAAAAGGCCCCTACCTCGATCACCAGCAACCCCATCCTCGAAATCAAGAATGAGATGAGATATTGCCAACGCGGCATCGGCGAAGCCACCATCCGCTTGAGCAGCTTCTTCTGACGGGCATCGACAATGGCAAAGCCGAGGCTCCACATCGCCGAACCAATGAGGTTCATCCCCAAGAGGCCCGGCACCAGGAAGTCGATGTAGCGTGCACCCGCCTCATGGACTAGCTGGTTCTCTGTGCGCACCGCCTCCTGCCGCCCGGAAGCCTTCTGAATCGCCCGGTCCGCCACGAGGCGCGCCGTTCGCGCGTCGGGATTAGTCTCGTCGAATTTGTAATCGATCCCCTCGGGCCTCTGAATCGCCAGCAGAAGAATCTGGCCCGTGGCCAGCTCGTGCGTGCCCGCGGCTTCGTCCATCGTTGCCGCGGTCAGTCCTTTGTCGGCGGCCAGGGCTTGCGTCAGTTGGGTCGTCGTCGCACCCACCTGCAAGACATCCGCGGGCCGGTTGCGGAAGGCAATACCCAGCCCCACCGCAAGCAAAATGGGAAAAACGAATGTCCAGAAAATCGCTTCCGGCTCGCGCAGAAAGAGCCTGAAGCGCATGGCTGTGAGTTGAAAAAGGGAGCTGGTTTCGAATCTACTCATCGCGCAGCGTCCTCCCCGTCAGGTTTACGAAGACATCCTCAAGCGTTGCGGAGTGGGTGCGAAACTCGCTCAGATTGAGCCCCTGCGCGTCGAGCGCAGCAAAGATCAGCGGTACTGAGGTATGCAGTTCGGTCACCGACAACTGATGCAACCCTGCATCCGCGCGGTGCGATTGAACTCCGGGAATCGCCAACAGGGATGCGACATTCACCTCTCTCGTCTCGCGTTCTTTCACGGCGAACTCGACGATGTGCTCAGCGCCCACCAAAGCAATCAATTGCGGCGTCGTTCCCTGCGCGATGATGCGCCCATGGTCCATGATGGCCACGCGGTCGCAGAGCCGCTCCGCCTCTTCCATGTAGTGAGTGGTCAGGATGATCGTGCGGCCTGCCTGCTTCAGCGCGTCCACCAAATCCCACAAGTGGCGCCGCGCCTGCGGATCGAGGCCGGTCGTCGGCTCATCGAGGAAGAGTAGCTCAGGATCGCCAACCAGCGCGCAAGCCATGGCCAGGCGCTGTTTTTGGCCGCCGGAGAGTGTCACGATGCGAGCGCCGCGCTTGTCTTCGAGCTGCGCCGTTCGAATCGATACTTCGACTGCGATTCCGCGCCGATAGAAGCTGCGAAAGAGCCTGATTGCCTCTTCCACGGTCAGCTTGTCTGGAAGCTGTGTCTCCTGCAATTGAACGCCGATCCGCTGGCGCAACTGCTCGGCACTCGACGTCCAACCTAATCCAAAGAGCTCCACGGTTCCGGTATCTGGGGCCGTCAACCCCTCGCAGATCTCGATGGTCGTAGTCTTGCCCGCGCCATTCGGCCCCAACAGGCCGAAGCACTCGCCGCCCGCGACTTCGAGGTCCAGGCCGTCAACTGCAACCAAACTGCCAAAGGCCTTCCGCAGCCCACGCAGCAGCAATGATGGCGCGCTTTGATCGGAGGCGGTTGTCGGCGTTGGGGCGGTTTTGGCGTCGGACAAGGGACTAGCCTCTCGCCCAAGACTACGACGAAACCGGTGCTTCCATCAACTTTCTTACGAGCGTAAACATGCGCCAGCGTCGACTATATCTACTAGAAATAGATCGAGGAAAACTTCTCAAATATGGTATCGCAAAGGATAGACGGCGCCCTACCGCAGGCTGCTGAGCAGCAGATGGTAGGCTTCGTTAATGGTCGCCATTCGTTCATTGGCCATTTGGAGCATCTCTTCGGTTCCAAATTCCAGCCGATCGGGATGCCACTGGCTTACCATCTTCCGATACGCAGCCTTGATCTGCTTTCGTGTGCTTGCAGCGGCAACGCCGAGGAGCCGGCAGGCGAGCTCTCTTGTCATTGGATGAATTGCGCCAGAGCCGCCGTCACACTCCCCGGCAAAGCTCTCCCATTCCTGCCAGGCCTCTTCCTGCGTTTGCGCGGCAAGGTCCTCTGAGGACTGCGTCGGCCGGTCGGCGCTGGAGCGGCCCGGATTCGCAGTTGAAGAGGTTGAAGTCGTGAACTCCGCATCCAAAGAGTTTTTCCTTGTGAATGACACCGTGTCGAGACTGTCGGAATCGCTTGTCGCTTCGCTCGGAAACTCGCGCTCAGGTTGCCGCTGCCATCTTTGCTGGAAGTTGGTCACCGCCGCGGCCGTGCCAGAAGTCCAGCTCTCGACAAAGAAGCGAACGTCGGGTTCGGAGTCCTCTCCCAGGAGCCGTTGAAACTCATCGACGAAGCCCCAGACGCGCCTCGGCCGATTCGGCTCAATTGCCGGGTTCTCTTCGTAGCCCTCTGGCGTGGTTGCGCAAGAGCCGCGATCCACCTGGAATTGGCCGTTCATTCATGACCTCCGCTTGCACATGAGCCGCACTACGCCTGCGCGTCTGAGTTCGCGCTTTCCCATTGCTCGTGTACTTCGTTCATCGGCAGTTCTGCTCGAATCTTCCACTTGCTTCCGGGGCGGTGCCGATTCTGTCAGTCCATGCATCAAACCGTTTTATCGAGCGTCTTGCGCGCCGGCGCTATCATCAAGCTGTGCAATCCCACTACCATCTGGGCGACATTCTGGCCAATGCCATCACGCATGGCATCGGCGCGGTGCTGGCTATTATCGGCGCGATCGCCCTGATCGCTGCATCGACGCGGGGTTCGACACGGCTCGTGCTGAGCTGCACTGTCTTTTCTGTCACGCTGGTGCTGGTTTACCTCTGCTCTACGCTCTACCACTCGCTGGTGCGAACCCGAGCACGCCACGTCTTTCATATCCTCGATCATTCTGCTATCTACTTACTGATCGCCGGGACGTATACGCCCTTCACACTGGTCACTCTGCATGGCCCGCTGGGCTGGACGATCTTCGGCATCGAGTGGGGGCTTGCTTTAGCCGGAGTCGTCTTTAAGAGCTTTGCCATTGATCGCTTCGAGGTAGCTTCGGCGCTCGTCTATCTGGCGCAGGGTTGGTTTGTCGTGGTCGCGGTTGTGCCGTTGGTCCACGCTCTCGGCTGGCATGGGCTTTCGTGGCTGGGCGCCGGCGGCATTGCTTACACCCTGGGCATCGTTTTTTTTGCCCTGGACCGGCTGCGCTACTTCCATGCCCTGTGGCACCTGTTCGTGCTGGCCGGCAGCGTTGCCCACTACTTCGCCATCCTCTTTTATGTCGTTCCAGCACGAACGTAGCGGAAAAATGCCAGCACGTTACGACTGAGGTGGCCGCTTCGTGGCAATTGCCCGGAGCAGCTGAAGTGCACCGGGTACAGTGCATAATTGACCTTTGGCCCGCAAAACCGGTACACTACTCTAGTTTGGCGATTCCTGCCTGTGGCCGTGGAGCCAGACGCTCGCCCGAACACTAGAGGGGCTTGAGCGTACCGCGGCACGGAAGTTTCCGCCCGAGCTATTTTCTTTTGAGATGCGCACCGGCCCAGCCGGGCCTGCGCCGGAGGGGTTATGTACGCGGTGATTCGCACGGGTGGTAAGCAATATCGGGTCGCGCCAGGCGACGTAGTCAAGATTGAAAGCGTAGTTTCACAGGACCAGGAAAGCCAGACCATCGAGTTCAGCGACGTGCTCGCCGTCTCGGGTGAGCCGGGAACCGTGGCCAAGCCGGCCATCGCCAAAGTGATCGCCGAGGTCGTGGGCGACGGCCGAGGAGACAAGATCCTGGTCTTCCACCTGAAAAGGAAGAAGCAGTACAAGAAGCTGCAAGGACATCGGCAGAGCTTTACCGAGGTGCGCATCAAGGCGATCGAAGCCGACGGCGTGACCTACACCGCCGCCGTCTAGACGCCGGAACTGGGCAATGAGAGAGATAAGACAGGACAAGGAAGGGGATTGAGCCATGGCACACAAGAAGGGTGGAGGCAGCTCCACAAATGGACGCGACTCGAATGCACAGCGGCTGGGCGTTAAGGCCTTTGCCGGGGAGCTGGTTTCAGGCGGCTCCATCATCATGCGCCAGCGGGGCACGCGCATCAAGCCGGGCGTGAACGTCGGCATCGGTTCCGACGATACGCTCTTCGCCAAGGTAACCGGCCGGGTCAAGTTCTCCGACCATGGCAACCGAGGGCGCTTTGCCTCCATCGACCCCGTAGCGGCCGAGTAATCCGGCGCGATTTCAAAAACAAGAAGGCCACGGCGATGCCGTGGCCTTCTTGCTGCGTACAAATCTATGATTCCAGCTCCTGATCTCCGTTACGACTCCGACTCGCGGCCCAGATTCCGGGTGAGTACATCTTCCACCACTTTTTCAACATCGCTGAGGAAGAAGCCGCTCGCCTGCTGCTGCACAGCGACCTGGGTTCCCGTATGGCCCAAGGCACATGCGATCTCGTTCCAGCGAAGAAGAACAGAGTTGGCCGGCATTACAACGGGCTGTCGAGCCAGTTCCGGGAGGCAGGCATAAATGATCCAGGTTCCCAGCGCGATCAGAATTACTGCTTCGGAGACGAATTGCAGCGGATCGGTGAGCGTAGTCAGGCGGGACCAGAAGGATGCGAGGATAAAGTCGCTGGAGGACATCAGGCCAAATCCCAAAGCGAGACCAAAAACCATGCTTCGGGCTGAAAGGCGGAGCGCATTCAGGCTGAGGCACAAGAAGGCGAGCAGACAGAGCTCCAGAATGCTCACCGAACGCATCAGCTTGTAGGCGATGACGGGAATGATCCGGAAGCTCGCGTGCTCGAAAGAGAGCGTTGTCATGCTGACGAAGGCCGATACCAGGGCGACCCAGCGAAAAGCCAAGGTACCGAGCTTTTGAAGCCCCGCAAATGCCGAAAGCGCAGAGCGGAAAACCTCCAAGCAAACAAAAAAGAGGAGGACCGCGCTGGCAATGTAAACCGCCCAATAGGTGAAGAAGTAGGCCATATAGGCGTAATCGTTGAACCAGTGCATGGCCTGACCCTGAAAAAGCACAAGCAGCACGGGCATAGAGATCACCCGCAGCGCCAGATAGGCGCTCATGGCCGGAAAGCGGCGATCCAGATTCTTGCTCCAGAATATGAAGCAAAGCACGGCCCAGAGCCCAAACTCGGCGAAGCTCAACAGCGTCATTGCAGTCTGTGAAGACATAGCAGGGCCCCTCGCCACTCTTGGAACAACTTCAGAATAGCGCGGAATCACCCGCCGCTCAACTAGAAAACAGAGGCGCCGCCAGGTACGATCGGGGATTACTTTGGTGCCTAATTACTCGGCGGACCGGGTTGAGTAGGATCGGTCGGGCAACCCATATGGGGACCGCATCCGGGTCCTGGCATGCTGTCAGTAGCCGACTGATGGCTTGGAATGGCGGGTGCGGCCTTGGGTGTGGTGGCAGCGGCGGCGGCGCCGGCGACAACAAACAACAGAGCAAAGATACGGATGGCGAGTTTCATAATTGGTAACCCCTTGAAGGTTCAAATTGATGGGTGACGCGTCTTCCATCTGCAGGAATCCTAGATCTGATCTGTTGGTAAGTCAAGGTTTTTCATGTGTATAAACGATCAGTAACATTAGAGGTTACTAATGGGCTTTGGCGTCAGCAGTTTATCGACCTCGGCAACCTGCCTTCGACCCGACCGAATTACCCTCGTACCGTCCCCCAGGCATGGTAAAATAGGGGCAGGAAACTTCTCTTGAAAGCCTCTGTCTTTCAATTGGTTAGACCTCCGAACTCCGGCCTGGAATCGCATTCCTCGCGCCGTGCTCCCAGTGGAGCTGAAAGCGAAAGAACTAAAACGGAATCCTATGGCGACTGAACCCCTTAATACCCCCCCGATGCCCGACGATAACGGCAGCTATACCGGCGAAAACATTAAAATTCTCGAGGGCCTCGAGGCGGTTCGCCTGCGCCCCGCCATGTACATCGGTTCGACCGGCGAGATGGGCCTGCACCACCTGGTCTACGAGGTGGTCGACAACTCGGTGGACGAGGCGTTGGCTGGCTACGCCAAAAAGATCGACGTCGTCATCCACGTGGATAACTCGATCACCGTCGTCGACGACGGCCGCGGGATTCCCGTGGACTTGATGCCGCTCTCCAACGGCAAGATGATGCCGGCCGTGCAGGTGGTGCTAACCAAGCTCCATGCCGGAGGCAAATTCGACGCCTCCACCTACAAGGTCTCCGGCGGGCTGCACGGAGTCGGCGTCAGTTGCGTCAATGCTCTCTCGCAGGAGTTCAACGTCGAGATCTGGCGCGACGGCTACACCTGGGAGATGGATTTCAGTTGCGGTGATCCCACCAGCGAGTTGCGTCAGGCCGGCACCAGCAAGCGGCGCGGGACGAAAATCCATTTTCTGCCCGACAAGAGCATTTTCTCGGTCTCCGAGTATAACTACGACACCCTAGCTCAGAGGTTGCGCGAGATGGCCTTCCTCAACAAGGGCCTTGAAATCACGCTCACCGACGAGCGCACAGCCGATGGCAAAACCGGCGAACCGCGTCGGGCCGAATTCAAATACGCCGGCGGCATCGCCGAGTTTGTCAAGCACCTCAACCGCGGCAAGACCGTGCTCCACGACAAACCGATCATGATGGAGGCGATGCGCGACAACGTCGAAATCGAGATCGCCCTCCAGTACAACGACAGCTACTCCGAGACGGTCTTCAGCTTCGCCAACAACATCAATACCGTCGACGGCGGCTCGCATCTTTCCGGCTTCCGCACTTCGCTTACCCGAACCATCAATGCCATCGGCCAGTCTCTCGGCCTCTTCAAAGACATGAAGGAGAACCTCAGCGGCGACGATGTGCGCGAGGGACTGGTGGCCGTAGTCAGTGTCAAGCTCTCGCAGCCGCAGTTCGAGGGACAGACCAAGGGCAAGCTCAACTCCGACATCGCCGGCACCGTGCAGGCCTTCGTCAACGAGCGGCTGGGCGCATTCCTCGAGCAGAATCCGCCCATCGCCAAGCGCATCATCAACAAGGCCATCGAGGCCTCGCGCGCACGCGAAGCCGCCCGCAAGGCCCGCGACTTAACCCGCCGCAAAGGCGCATTGGATGGCGGCGGCCTGCCCGGCAAGCTGGCCGACTGTAGCGAACGCAACCCCGATCGTTGCGAACTCTACCTGGTCGAGGGCGAGAGCGCCGGAGGCACAGCCAAGCAGGGCCGCGACCGCAAGTTCCAAGCCATCCTGCCCCTCAAGGGCAAGATCCTCAACGTCGAAAAGGCCCGCTATGACAAGATGCTCGGCCACGAGGAAATCCGGGCCATGATTACCGCCTTGGGCTGCGGCATCGGCAAAGACGACTTCGACGCCACCAAGATCCGATACGGCAAAATCATCCTGATGACCGACGCCGACGTCGACGGTTCGCACATTCGCACCTTGCTGCTCACCTTCTTCTTCCGCCACATGACGGAGCTGATCAAGCGCGACAACATCTACATCGCCCAGCCCCCGCTCTTCAAGATCAAAAAAGGCCGCCGCGAAGAATACATCAAGGATGAGCGCGAGTTTGTCAAAGTGATGGTCAGCCGCGCGGCCGAGGGAATGATCGTGCGCCACGGCGAGTCTGCCAGTCACATCGAAGGCGCCGATCTCACCCGCTTTATGGCCACTTTGAACGAGTACCTGGGCCTTCTCGACAAGGTGGACCGCCGCATTCGCAACGAACAACTGACTGAGATGCTTGCCCGCGCAGAGTTCCTCCATCGCGCCGACTTCGCCTCGAAGTCCGAGAGCGACATTCCGCCCAAGCTCGCCCAACTTCACGCAGAGCTTTTCGAACGCGACGCCGAATTTCAGTTCAAGCGCCTCGGCGCCCCGGTCGAGGACGAAGAGCATCACACCTGGTCGATCAGTTTCACCGATGCACAGGGTGCCGAGCGCCGCATCGACTGGACACTGGCTTCCAGTCCCGAGTTCCGACAGATGATGGCCAAGTATTCGCTCATCAAAGAGTTTCTTGAGCCGCCCTTCCTCGTCGAGTACGCCGCCAAAGGCGCAGCCGCCGATGTAGTTCCCAACACAGACGAAGCCGATGGTGCTGAAGCCGACAACGCTGAGGCGCAGGCCGAGGCCAAGCAGGCCCGCCGCGCAGCCCGCGCCCTCCAAGAGCCGGTCGAGAAGCAGACCGCCCGCGAGCTCTTCACCTACATCGTAGAACAGGGCAAAAAGGGCTACGACGTGCAGCGCTACAAGGGCCTGGGCGAGATGACCGCCACGCAGCTCTGGGATACCACGATGGATCCCGAGCGCCGGACCCTCTTGTCGGTAAAGCTCGAGGACATCGCTGAGACCGAGGCCATCTTCACCACGCTCATGGGCGAAGACGTTGAGGCCCGCCGCAAGTTCATCGAAGACAACGCCCTCGACGTAAAGAACCTCGACATCTAGACTGATTGCGGAGAGAACGTAATGAAATCTGGCCTTCTTCGGCTCGCGGGAACGATCGCGATTCTGGCGGTCTTCGTGAAAGCGCCCTCCGAGCTTCAAGCACAGTTTGGGGGAGCGCCTTCGCCGGAGAGCGCCTATTCGATTCCCGCCGCTCAACTGATTCAACCCGAGGAGTTGAATCGCACTTTGCAGGCCAAGGGTGCAAACAAGCTGCTGGTTTTGCAGGTCGGCTCGCACATGCTCTTTGCGCAGGCGCACATCGCGGGATCGGAGTATGCCGGGGCCGGCTCGCAAGCTGCTGGCCTGGATCTACTCAAGTCGAGAGTGGCGAAGGTCGATCGCAACACCCCCGTCGTGCTCTATTGCGGATGCTGCCCGTGGAACCGATGCCCTAATGTCGGACCGGCTTTCAACCTACTGCAACAGATGGGATTCGCCAATGTGAAGGCCCTCTATCTCGCCAACAACCTCGGAACCGATTGGGTCGATAAAGGATACCCGGTTGAACGCGGCCAGTAAAGATCGGCGCCCACGGCACAACAATCTCCCGTGCCCCATCCATTCGCCTTCTTTCTGGCGAATGGGTGGGGAACCACGAACCCCAGCCGGCATCGCCCCAAACGCATCGGCCACGATCTGTCGCTTCGTTCTTGCGTGTCTGCTGCTGACAGTCTGTTTCGGCGCCGCAGGCGCGCAATTCCCGATTACCCGTGAGTCCCTCCTCAACAAAAGGGCCCCGGAGTTCGCCCTCCCGGACCTTCTGAATGGCGCCAGAGTCGATTTAGCCAGTTTTCGCGGCAAAGTCGTGTTATTGAACTTTTGGGCTACCTGGTGCGGACCTTGCGAGGTTGAAATGCCCACATTCGCCGAGTGGCAGCGGCAATTCGGTCCGCAAGGCTTTCAGGTCATCGGAATCTCGATGGATGACGACCCCGCATTGGCGCGCAAGCTCGTCGCAAAACTTAAACTGAACTATCCCGTAGCCATGGGCGATGAGAAACTCGGCGAACTCAATGGCGGCGTCCTCGGACTGCCTCTCACCTATCTGATCGACAGAGACGGAGTCGCCCGCGCGAAGTTTGAAGGCGAGACTGAGCCGAAGACAATCCAGACAAAACTACAAGAGTTATTTGCTCAGCCCTGAACCTGGAGCTGCCCAGGTGCAACCCCGCTCTTCCCATTCCCCATTCGCGCCACACTGAACTGGGCCCCAGCAAACAAAATCAGCCCCGAGATATAGGCCCAGAACAAAAGCCCCACCGACACACAGAATCGGCCGTAAAGATCTTCCAAATGCATATGTGGGAGCACGGCCTCAAAGATATACTTCGAGACTAACCAGATAACCCCTGTATAAATCGAAGCGCGCAGCACAGGCCGCCAGGGAACCTTGCGATTGGGCAACACCCAATAAATCGAAAAGAAGAAGAGTATGGATGCCACCCCGGTTGTAGCAGCAAGCAGGATAAAACTTGTTCCCTGATAGCTGAAATTGAGCGCGATATCGATAAACTTGATATTCGTCTGGTGAACGAAAAAGAACTTCAACAACTCGCGTGCCGCCGCGTTGAGCAGAATGCTGCCCATGCCCAGAATCACCATCAGAATCGCAAGGCCGAAGGCGATCGCTTGATTGTGCAGATAGTTGCGGCTCTTGGTCACGCCCCAGGCCTGATTGAGCGCCACCTCAAGGGGCAGAAAAACGCCTGTGCAGGCAACCAGTATCATGACCAGAGAAAACGCCTGCACACCATGCCGAGAGGCCGAGGCCGCTACGGTCGCAAGACTGCGGATGACAAGTCCCTGGTCCGAGGGCAAGAAGTAAGCAACCATGTCGTTGATCACTTTCTGCATCATTTCGAATCGGTGAAAGATCGTATCCGCCAACATGTAGAGCAATACGATAAAGGGAATGAAGGAGAGAATCACGTTGGCCGCCACACTGAAGGCGAAGGTGTGCACTTCGCTGTCCAGTAGATAACTCACCAGCGCTGTGCCGTCTTTGCGCCAGCGATACCACTTGGATAGCTTCGCCGGCAGTTCCACATCGGCGGCTCTGACTGCTTCGACCGCCGTCTCGCTTTGTCTCTCAGGAACTTGCACCTCAGCCACGCCCAGCTCCTTCTTTCACATCAAGGCAACGTTGCGGAATCTTGGGTCCGCGCTGCGCAACCTTACGAAAGGTCTCTTCTTTAAGGATAGACTCTTTGCGTTAAACAGTGTTGAGCTTGTCGAGCGCCCATCGCGCCGCGCTGCACAGCCCCTCATCCGCGGATTCGGCCCATTGCTGCAAAGTCGGTGCAAGTCGACTCAGCCCGCTGTTACCCATCGCGATGGCGACATTACGCCTGAGTCCAATGAATCCCGCTCTGCGCACCGGCGAACCATTGAATTGCCGTTCGAACTCCGCTTCGTCCATCGCCGCTAGAGCCTCCAGAGCCGGGTTCACCAGTTCCGGACGCGCCTCCAACTCAAGATCGTTGCCTATCACGGCTTTGCGGTTCCATGGGCAAACATCCTGGCAGATGTCGCAGCCGAATACCTGCCGGCCGATTCCCTCCATCAACTCCGGCGCGATTGTGCCCTTGTGCTCAATGGTCAGATAGGAGATGCACTTGGTTGCATCCATCTGATAAGGAGCGATCAGAGCGCCCGTAGGGCAAGCCTCCAGACATCGCTGGCAACTACCGCAGCGATCCGGGACCATCCACTGTTTCTCCTCGGGCTCCGATTCGAGCGAAGTCAGCAGCACCGCAAGAAACCCAAAGGACCCGCGCTTCGGGTCGATCAGGCAAGTATTCTTGCCCGTCCAGCCAAGCCCGGCCGCCTCTGCGAGCGCCCGCTCGACGATCGGACCCGTGTGAACAAAGGCCCGAGCCTCAAAGGGGCCAAGCGCCTCTTGCAGTCGCAACCCTACGGCCTTGATTCGTTTGAGCAGAACTTTGTGGTAGTCGCTCGGCCGGCGCGTCCCTGCCTCATCAACCTTGCCGCTCCAGGCATAGCGCGCAATCCATCCAGCATCCTCGTCAGCCGGATCGATCGAGCGCGGCTGCGGGACGTTGTAACCGGCCCAGCAAACCACCGCAGAGTGCGCCCACGGAAATGGAGTCCTGATCCGCGACCGCAACAACCGGGCAGCCTTCTCGCCATCCGCTTGATTCTCAGGCTTCGGTTCTCTCCGCTCCAGATAGTGCATAGTGCCGGCGCGCCCGGCCCGCACCCACGCTTCGAAGCGCGCCGCGTCCCGCCCTTGATTGGCATGAGGCAACGTAACAACCCCAGCCTCGGTAAAGCCAACCGCAAGCGCCAGCGAGCGCGCCACCTCTCTAGTCAACCTGTGGGCAGCATTGGTGGTGGCTTCGGACTCGGACGGCTGGTAGTCCACCTCTCAATTCTCTACCAGAGTGCCCGGCGGGCGAAGACTCGACGCGCTCGTGTCTGAAGCCCGCAGTGGAACCACGACCACAGTCTCCTGCGTATAGGTTCTCAGCATGTTCGATTACGGACAGCAGCATGCGCAAATGAACGCCCGGATGCATGGCACGGAAATTGGAGTTGCTCTTATCCCCTGTTAATTCAGCATATTCCATCTCTTTCAGCCTTGGCTGTCTGCGTGCAAACCAATCAAGCATGGGGCGGGCGCCGAGAATTTGCAACCCAGTTCGCGAAAAGCATGTCCTTATGCACGAGCCCCTTCCAAAGGAGGTTTTCATATGACCGGCACAATTACAAACCCGATGAACACACCGAACCCCCAATGCGGCGAGTTCACTGGTCTGATCGAAGTGACGGAGCTGACGGAGCTGGTCCGCGGCAACGAGCACGATTTGCTGGCGCGGCTCATTCCACTGGTGCGCCGTCAGAGCGTGATCCTTGACCTGGGCCGGGTTCAGCGCATCGACGCAGCCGGCATCGCGGCTCTGATTTCGCTGCACGCCAACGCCTACGAGGCGGGCCATTGTTTCACGGTCGTGAATACCACGCCGCATGTGGCCGAGATTCTCTCTCTGGTCGGGCTTGAAAGGATTCTTGTGTCCCGCAATGCGGTCGAGAAATCATATCCCGATTCCTGCCTGGAACGCCCAGCCGCATGAGAGGCCGCGCCAATCTTGCATCTGCTCGTTGGGCTGCCGGCAATTGTCTCAAACTGCGGGAATTAAAGCCCCATAACGGTACGGTTGGTAATCGCCTCACGAATCGGTTGTGACCTTCAACACAGGCAAACGTATACTTGGAGCGGTATTCGTAGTACGACTAAACAATCCCGCGCAGTGCAGTCCGATGCATGGATGACCCGCACGTGCTCAGCCTGAAAGCTTCAACCAATTTCTGTTGTCGTGCTGAGCCTTCGTCCCGCCACCCCCTCATTCGTGCCGTACTCGCGGAATCCAAGATATGGAGGCTTCACCCATGACGCAGGGCGTTCTGGAGCAGGCGTCTGCTGAAAAGGCAGGCTCGACGGCAACCAAGCATGTGTATTTCTTTGGCGGCGGCAAGGCCGACGGCAACGGAAAGATGAAGGATGTCCTGGGCGGCAAGGGCGCCGGTCTGGCAGAGATGACCAACGCCGGATTGCCTGTTCCCCCCGGATTCACCATTCAGACCGAGGCCTGCCGCGAGTTCATGCGCGGCGCTTTGAGCCCTGAAGTTGACGCCGAGATGTATGCCGCGCTTGAGCGGCTGGAGAAACTGCAAGGACAAAAGCTGGGCACAGGCGAAAATCCCCTGTTGGTCAGCGTTCGCTCGGGTGCAAAGTTCTCCATGCCCGGCATGATGGACACCATTCTCAACCTCGGCCTCAACGACGAGGCTGTCGAAGCACTCGCCAAGCGCAGCAACAATCCCCGCTTTGCCTATGACTCCTACCGCCGCCTAATCCAGATGTTCGGCGACGTGGTGCTCGATGTTCCCAAAAAGTTGTTCGAGCACATCTTCGATGGCGTCAAGAAGCAGAAGAAGGTCAAGTTCGACTACGAACTCCAGCCCGCGGCCCTCAAAGAGATCATCGCCGAGTACAAAAAGCTGGTGAAGAAGGAAACAGGCAAGGACTTTCCGCAGGACCCCAAGGAGCAGTTGGTCGGAGCCCGCAACGCCGTTTTCCGTAGTTGGATGAACGAGCGCGCCAAGACCTACCGCCGCATTAACCGCATCGATGACTGGCTCGGCACAGCGGTCAACGTGCAGGCCATGGTCTTCGGCAACCTGGGCGAGACCTCCGGAACAGGCGTTGGCTTTACCCGCAATCCCGCCACCGGCGAAAAGATCTTCTTCGGCGAGTATCTGATGAATGCGCAGGGCGAAGATGTCGTCAGCGGCGTTCGCACCCCGCTGCCCATCAGCGAGCTTGAGCGCGTCATGCCGACCTGCTATCAGCAGCTCAAAGACATCACCGGCCGCATGGAAAAGCACTACCGCGATATGCAGGACTTCGAGTTCACCATCCAGGATGGCACGCTCTATATGCTGCAGACCCGCAACGGCAAGCGCACCGGCCTGGCCGCGGTTCGCTTGGCCATCGACATGGTCAAGGAAGGTCTGATCTCGCAGGAAGAGGCCATCCATCGCGTCGAGCCCAATCAGTTGTACGATTTCCTGGTTCCCCGCCTGGTGGAAAAGGGAGAGAAGATTGAAGTGCTCGCCACTGGATTGCCGGCATCGCCCGGCGCGGCGGTGGGACAGATCGTCTTCTCTGCCGAGGAAGCAGTCAAGCAACACGCCAGCGGCAAGTATCCGGTCATCATCCTTGTTCGCGGCGAAACCACGCCTGAGGACATCGCCGGTATGGAAGTGGCCGCCGGCATTTTGACTTCGCGTGGTGGCATGACCTCTCACGCCGCCGTTGTTACCCGCGGCATGGGCAAGTGCTGCGTCGCCGGCGCGGGCGACTGCGTCGTTGACGAAGCCAAGAAGGAACTCCGCGTGAAGGGCAAGACCTTCAAGCAAGGCGACTGGCTCTCGCTCGACGGCACCACCGGCCGCGTCATCAACGGCAAGCTCAAGACTCTCGACGCGCAGCCCGACGATCCCGATCTGGTCAAGTTCATGGCCTGGGTCGATCCGGTTCGCCGGCTCAAGATTCGCGCCAACGCCGATATTCCTCGCGACGCCAAGAATGCCCGCATGTTTGGCGCGGAGGGCATCGGACTCTGCCGCACCGAGCATATGTTCTTTGCCGAAGACCGCATCGAACACATGCGCACCATGATCCTGGCCGACAACGAGAAGGACCGCCGCGCCGCGCTGAAGAAGCTGCTGCCCATGCAGCGCGCCGACTTTGTTGGTCTCTTCAAGGCCATGGAGTCGCTGCCCGTCACCATCCGCACCATCGATCCGCCGTTGCACGAGTTCCTGCCCAAGCGCGAGGATCTGATGGTGGAGATTGCCCGGCTCGAGGAAATCAAGCCCCGCTCGCCCAAGCTCAAGGAACTGCGCACGCTGCTGGCGCGCGTCGAGGAGTTGCACGAGCAGAATCCCATGCTCGGCCTGCGCGGCTGCCGTCTCGGCATCGCCTTCCCGGAGATCACCGAAATGCAAGCGCGCGCCATCCTCGAGGCCGCTGTCGCCGTCAAGATCAAGGGCGGCGATCCGCATCCCGAGATCATGATTCCGCTCGTCGGGTCGGTCGAGGAGATGCGCAACCAGGCCGCCATTGTCCGCCGTGTCGCCGAGGAGGTCTTCAAGGAGAAGGGATCGAAGGTCGATTACATGGTGGGCACCATGATCGAGCTGCCCCGCGCAGCTTTGACCGCCGACCAGATCGCCGAAGAGGCTGAGTTCTTCAGCTTTGGGACCAACGACCTCACCCAAACCACCTTCGGCATCAGCCGCGACGACATCAACCAGTTCTTGCCGGCCTATATGAAGGCGGGCATCTTCAAGCAGGATCCCTTCGCCACTCTCGATCAGGCGGGCGTCGGGCAACTGGTGCAGATGGCCGTGGTCAAGGGCCGCAAGACCCGCCCCAACATCAAGCTGGGCATCTGCGGCGAGCATGGCGGCGATCCCGAGTCCGTCAAATTCTGCCACAAGATCGGCCTCACCTACGTCTCCTGCTCGCCCTTCCGTCTGCTGACGGCAAGGCTGGCGGCCGCGCAGGCAGCCCTCGAAGAGAAGATGGCCGGACCGGCCCACACCAACGCCTAGTTCAAATGGACTAGCTAAACACCAAGGGCGCAGCCAACGAGCTGCGCCCTTGTCGCGTGAAGCCGCAATTTGCTTACCTCCGCTCGGTTTTCGAAGACAGAAGTCGGCGATTTTTCTGCAGTCGGACATCAATCAAACGAGAGCGTGTGCCGGAGCGGGAATCAAGAATGCTAGATTTGAGTCACTGGCTCTCCTGCTGTTCATGAATCTCACTCTTGCTCACATCGGCGCGCGGCCCGGCTCGAAGGACGAGGCCGACGCCCTGACCGCGGTCTATCTCGGCCGCTGCTCACCCTTTGCACGCATCCAGGCTGAGGCCTTCCGCACCGAGGAGGCGATGCGCAATTGGCTGAAGCGGCTTGAAGGGCGCACACCAGCTGTTTCCGTGTTGCTCGACAGCCGGGGAAAGCAAATGAGCTCAGAGACCTTTGCCGCATGGCTGGGCGCGAGGCGCAATGAGGGAGCGCAACAGATTGTCTTTGCCATCGGCCCGGCCAGCGGATGGTCTGAAGAGGCCTGCAAGCAAGCCGATCTGCTGCTCTCGCTGGGACCCATGACATTGGCTCACCCTCTGGCGAGGCTGGTGATGGCCGAGCAGCTCTATCGTGCATTTACAATTCTAACTGGCCATCCTTATCACTCGGGACACTGACCACTATCGACTGACTATGACCGATTCGCGGCGAGGACTGATTCTGATCAACACCGGCCCCGGCAAAGGCAAGACCACAGCCGCCATGGGTACAGCCCTGCGAGCAGTGGGCAACGGAATGCGAGTGCTGATGCTTCAGTTCCTCAAGGGCTCCTGGCACTACGGCGAGCTGGATGCCGTCCAATCCTTCGGCGGCAACTTCGTGATGAAGCAGATGGGCCGGGGGTTTGTGAAGGTGGGCGGAGCCGAGACCGATCCGGAGGACGTCCGCCTGGTTGAGGCTGCCTGGAAAGAGGCACGCGAGGCGATCTATAGCGGCGAGTGGGATATGGTGGTGCTGGACGAGATCAATTATGCCATCGGTTACGGCATGTTGGACCCCGCTCTGGTGGCCGACGCCCTGCGCGGGCGGCCCGAGATGGTGCATGTGATCCTGACCGGACGAAATGCCCACCCGGACTTGGTTGAGCTGGCCGACACAGTCACTGAGATGCGAGAGGTCAAGCACGCATACCAGAAGGGGATTCTTGCACAGCGCGGAATAGAATACTGAAAACAGGCTGACAGCCGTCAGCTATCAGCGTACGGGCTCGAGTTTCGCGATTCACTGCACGCAGCGATGTATCAACCGGCGGCTGACCGCTGTTATCTGATAGCTGCATCTTGAGAGGTTGAATGTCCTGGTTCAAGCGTGAGGGCGGCGAGTATGGCCCCGGCCCCAAGGGCCTGGTGGAGGCCGTGGAGTCACGCGTGCGCACCGAAGGCTTGTGGATCAAGTGCATCGGTTGTCGGGCTGTCGTCTGGAAGGCGGAGCTGGAGGCCAACCTGAACGTCTGCCCTAAGTGCCAGCATCACTTCAAGATAGGGGCGCGGCAGCGAATTGAACTGCTGCTCAACCCCGACTTTGAGCTGGTGGATCGCGGCCTGCGCTCTACCGACCCCCTGAACTTCACCGATGTGAAGCCCTACAAGCAGCGGCTCCATGCGGCTCAGGAGCAAACCGGCCTCGACGATGCAATTCTAAACGCGGTCGGCCAGCTCGGGCCGCACCCGGTAGTAGTCAGCGCGATGGAATATGGCTTTATCGGAGGCTCGATGGGCGCAGTGGTGGGCGAGACGATCGCTCGCGCCGTAGACCGCGCGCGCGAAGCACGAATGCCGTTGATTGTGGTCGCGGCGTCGGGCGGGGCGCGCATGATGGAGGGCGTCGTTAGCCTGATGCAGATGGCCAAAATCTCGACGGCTCTGGCGCAATTGGACGACGCGAAGGTCCCCTATATCTGCGTGCTCACCGATCCGACAACGGGCGGGGTCACCGCCAGCTTTGCCATGCTAGGGGATCTGAACATCGCCGAGCCGGGAGCTCTGATCGGCTTTGCCGGTCCACGAGTGATCGAACAGACGATCCGACAGAAGCTGCCCGAGGGCTTCCAGAGAGCGGAGTTTCTGCTGGAGAAGGGCTTCTTGGACGCAGTTGTTCACCGGCGGGATTTGAAGCCATACCTGATTCGCGCACTGGACTTCCTAAGGCCATAGCAGCACGGAAGGGCATTCGGCCCAGCGGTTTACGAGAACTACTGAAATCAGTAGTTCTCCGTAAAACCATAAGCAAGCAACTAGTTGCTACAGAAAAGCGGCGCCTTCTTAGGTTTCGGATACTATTATCTTCGCCAAGTCCGCTCTATATCTGTATTCATGTCAAACATAATAAATCACTTAGTTAAGATTTGAACAGCCGTGGACAGAATGGCAATGGAATTGCTTTACCATTAGGAATGGTGATCCGGCTCTGCGGAGCTTCCCCTGGTCCGCTGCAACAGTAATCGGAGTCTTCGGATCGGTTATCTCTCGTCCTAATTCAAATGCACAATCGAAGGTAGCTCAACGTTTTTCAACCTCTTGGAAGGAAAAAACGCATGATCACATATACGAAGCTCTTTCGGACGTTGATCTTGGGCGCGATGGTGAGTGCGAGCGTCGCGATTGTCACCCTTGCCCCGCGCCTTGCCCAGGCGCAAACCTCTAACGGAGCCCTGACTGGGACCGTAACCGACCCCAGCGGGGCGGCGATCGTCGGCGCCACGGTCAGTATCCAGTCCGTCGAGACGGGTGCGGCACGGACCAGCCTGACGATCAGCAATGGCTCGTATCGAATCGAGTCAATCCTTCCTGGGACGTACACAGTGACCGTGAGGGGCGCCGGGTTCGCTGAGGCTGTGGTGAAGGATCTCGTCATTCCCGCCTCAGTCGTTACCACCAGTGATGTCAGCCTCAAATTGGGCGATGCGCACGATGTGGTGCAGGTCTCAGCCGACAACAGCAATCTGGACACTGACAACGCGCAGATCAGCGGCATCATCGGCACGGAAGAGATTTCGAGATTGCCTTTGAATAGCCTCAGCGCTTATGAGACGGCGCTCACATTGCCGGGCGTCACCTCCGCTGAACAGAGTGCCTTCAGCAACGGCATCAATTTTTCGGTCGGCGGCGGAAGGCCTCGCGCCAACAACTTCCTCATCGAGGGCCAGGACAACAACGACGCCGGAATCATGGGCCAGGGCTTGCAGCCGTCGAACATTGAAGCTGAAAAGGAAATCATCATCATAGAAAACGACTACGCCGCCGAGTATGGACATGGCGCCGGATCGGTCTCGAATCTGATCTTCAAGAGCGGCACGAACCAGTTCCACGGCTCGGTCTTCGAGCGCTTGCAGAACTCCTCGATCGACGCTACGGACCATTACGATGTGCGCAACGCCATCCCCAAGAGCCTCTATCGCGAAAATCAATTCGGCTTCTCGATCGGCGGCCCCATCCTGAGAAACAAGCTCTTCTTCTTCGGCTCCTACCAATGGGACAACTACCGGTCGACGGCAAACGGCGGCACGTTGCTTGTGCCCTCGGCTGCCGGATTCGCGACGCTCAAGGCTCTGCCAGCCCTCTTCCCTGACACCGCTTCCTCACGCATCACGAACCTCATCGAAGGTTTCGGCGGCTTGGTTGGAAATCCGGCGCAATTGGCATTATTGGGCGGGACGACAGAGATCCCGCTCGGCATCGATCCTGGATCGATCACCGCGGCTAATCCAAACGGAACGGATCGGGGCACCGTCGAGATTGGAAGCGCGATTCGAAGTGTGGGAACCCCGAGCAACTCCCCGGAGCTGGACTTGAAAGGCGATTATCTGCCGGGCACCAAGGACACCCTCAGCCTGCGTTACATCCGCACCTCCTTTGAGACACCTGTGGACTTTTCGAATAATCCCAACCAGCTTCCCGGATTTGACACGGACCAGAACGGTACCGCGCACAACGCCGGCATCGTGGAGACGCATACGTTCAATTCGGCGTTGCTGAACGAGTTTCGCGCCTCTTTTGGCCGCATTGGATTCATTTTTGGTTTGCCCTCCAGCACAACTTCGAATCCGCTCTTCGGGCTTCCGATCCTCTCCGTCAGCAACCTGACCACCTACGGCATTCCGGATGCCGACCCGCAAGGCCGCTTCCATGACACCCTTCAATTCCAGGACTCGGTGAGCTGGACGCACGGTAGGCACTTCTTCAAGACTGGGCTCGACATCGCCGACATCAGGGTCAGGGACCAGATCCCCTTCAACTTTTACGGCACAATCGGCTATGCGGACGTCGCCGGTGGTTACTCCGGTCTGGCCAACCTCCTCGACGACTACGCTGGCAAAGGGACGATCAGTCAAAACTTCGGAAGCCCCACCGCTCGGCCGCAACTGCTTTCACAGAACTATTTTGGCCAGGACACCTGGAAGGCCAGGCCAAACTTGAGCATCGACTTCGGTCTCCGCTATGAGTACAACGGCGCTCCATTCAACGCCACAACGATTCCATATCCGGGCATTGATTATTCCAACCCGTCCTGCTTCCCTTCCGCGAGCGTCACCTGTAACGACAAGCAGAAGGCGGATGGGTCGGAGTGGGGTCCGCGCTTCGGTATCTCCTATAATCCCGCGATTTTTGGCAGCCACAAGACAGTAGTACGCGCTGGCGCCGGAGTCTTTTACGACGTGATGTTCACCAACATAGCCGATAATACCCAGGCGGCAGCGCCCAACACCGCATCGCCCGAGATCATCAGCAATCCCTCTGCTACGCTCCCGCGCGGGATCGCCTCCTGGTCAACCCAATTCAGCGCGCTGAACACATCTCCGCTGCCAACCAACTTTTCCGAGCCGATCTCCGACCATTTGCTCGCGCCAGAGACCTTTCACTGGAACTTTGGCGTGCAGCAGGAGTTGCCGGGCGCCTTCACGTTACAGGCCAGCTATGTAGGTGAGCGAGGTGAGCATCTTTTCGGCACCACCGAATTCAACCCCTACATCAACGACTGGAATACGACCGATCGGCTGATTGACAGCCGCGGCCGAATTGTTGTCCGGGATAACTCAGGTGACTCCAACTACAACGCCCTCTGGGCCGAGATGGATCATAAAACGGGCCATCATTTTCTCTTCCGCGCCTCCTACACCTACGGCCGCGCAGAGGATGATGTCTCGGAGATCTTTACCGACTCCAATGCCGGCCAGTCCACTTACGGTAGCGCCTCCTACCCTGTACCTCGCAAGAGCGTAGACTATGGCCTCTCGGCTTACGATCACCGCCAGCGCTTGGTACTAGCGTACGTCTGGACGCCTCCGATTTGGCACACTGAGGGATCGATGAAGGTTCTAGGCAACGTCGCCAATCGCTGGAGTATCGCCGGCATTTCGCAGTTCCAGAGCGGGACGCCCGAGAACGTGGAAGTTGGCTACGATGTCAACGGAGACGGGATCGAAAACGACCGTCCCGTCATTGGAAACCCCAAGGCATCGCTGCAAACCTACGCCTTTGACGACTCATGGTTCACCGGAAACCCCTCTACTGGGACCTTGTGCGAAGGCAGCGAACTCTGGTACACCAGCGACCCCTGTCACGTCGTTACCCCTTCACAGGTCCATTGGATCGTTCCAGCTTTCGGAACGCGCCCCAGTGACACGGTTGGCCGCAACAATCTAATCAGTCCCGGCTACCAGACCTGGGATATGAGTATCCAGCGTTCCTTTAAACTGACGGAGCATGTCACTCTGGACTTCGACGGTGAGTTCTTCAACATCTTCAACCACGCTAACTTCGCTGTAGGCAACGCCAACGTCCCCAGCAGCACCGGGTTCTCCACGCTGACGACTCTGATTTACGGCATTCCCTACACCGCCGGCGGCTACGGCAGCCCGACCTTTGCCGAATACGCGCCACTGTATGGAGGTTACCGTCACTCCAGGGTATTCCTTCGCATCTCGTTCTAGAGCATTTTCGGATTTACTGTAGACTTCAGTGCCCCATCCATTCCGCGTTTCTCTGCGGAATGGATGGGAAACCCAATAGAATTTCGAAGGTATGTTTGCTATGTAGAAAGGGCGACCCTGCAAAGGGCCGCCCTTTTTCTCTTTGAACCTTGGGAAAACTTGACTCTCAGATGCGCATGGGCATCAGCACGTAGCGGTACTTGTACTCGGCGTCGGGGTCTTCGGGGCGCATCTGGCCTGCAGACTGGGAATCCTTGAACTCCAGCCGAACCTCTCCCTCGTTGTTGAGGGCCTTGAGGAAGTCAATGATGTAGGTAGAGTTGAAGCCAACCGCAATGGGGTCGCTGGAGTAAGGGGTATCGATAGTGTCTTCGCTCTCGCCGGATTCAGTTGAGCTGGAGCTGACCTTGAGTTCGTTGCTCTCCAGGCGCATCCGGATGGCGCCCGAGCGTTCATCGGCGAATTGGGCGACGCGCTGAATGGCCGCGGCGAGTTCGCTGGAGCGGACGACCGCGAATTTGGTGTTATCGCGGGGCATTACGGCTTCAAAGTTGGGGAACTGGCCGGAGAGCTTGCGGGTGCTCAGGGTGCGATGGCCGACACGGAAGAAGAGCGTATGCTCGTCGTCGGAGAACTCGACTTTTTCGGCTTCGGTGTTCGAGAGCAACTGCTGCAGCTCCTGGAGGGCTTTGCGCGGAATCAGCACGCGCTTTTCGCCGCTGATGCCTTCGAGCACCTCGTTGGGCTTTTCGACGTAAGCGAGGCGGTGTCCGTCGGTAGCGACCATGGCGAGCGACTCGGCCTTGATGACCAGCAAGGCGCCGTTGAGGGTGTAGCGCGACTCTTCGTTCGAGATGGCAAAGATGGTGCGATTAATGAGGGTCTTAAGCGCGACTGCGGAGATGCTGGTCGCGGCGAGGGTCGGAAACTCTGGCACCTGCGGGTAATTTGCGCGGGCCATACCAACCATTTTTGTGTTGGAACGGCCCGAGCGGATCTGCACCCAGTGGTTGTCGAGAAGCTTGATGGAGATGTCGCCCTCTGGGAGGAGTTTGACGTAGTCATAGAGCTTGCGGGCGGGAATGGTGCACGCTCCAGGCTTTTTGACCTTGGCGGCGGCGCTGGTGCGCATGGCCTGGTCGAGATCGGTTGCGGTGATGTTGAGCCGCTCGCCGTCTGCCTCGATGAGGAAGTTCGAGAGGATCGGAATGGTAGTCTTACGCTCGACGACGCTTTGCGTAGCGGTGAGTTCCTTGACCAACTCCTGACGGGTGACGGTAATCTCCATTGCTGCCCCCTGCGCGGCCGGCTTCTCCACTTCAGTTTCGACGATCGACATAGACCCACCCCCGCCTTGCGGCTTTCGAAGAAAGACCCCTGAAAAGGAGATTCTGCACTGGCCACACTTTACAACATGTCGCGGCCCAGCGGAAACGCCTATCTTTTCTTCCTCTTGATTGTATTCACGTTTGCGATACTGTGCGCGTGGAAAACGAGGGTGCTTCTCTGGATTCCGGGGATAGGGCTGGATCGAGAGGGCGGTTTTGTGAAAGGAGGTACACCGATCCGATCCTCGGCTCAGCGAGGTTGCAAAGAAGGCGACGGATAGGAGGAAAAAGGAATAAGAGATTAAGAAAAAGATAGAAGTACCCGTCGTTGTGGCAGGAAAAGTGGAAATTGAGGTGAAGAGCTTTGTTGGAAAGGGGTTTGTGAGTGGGTGAGTTTTCTAAATTGAGGCTGTGGAATTGAGGGGTTTTGGAAAAGCAGTATGGACAAGAGGTATTAGGGCATCGATTTCCCGAGATTCCCAGAGAGGGCAAGAAAAGGGCTGTGTAAAGCGGCTGCATTGTGTGAATAGCGTGCACCGGGCCTTGTGGACAAAGGAGTTGGAAGGGACGGGCTATGCACAGAGCGGCCTCTCGGGAAGGTCGAACGAATCAGGGAAGAGCAGACTCCAGAAAGAGGAGGGTAGATTCCCGGCACAGGTTGAAAGAAGACGGAGGTTCCCATTCCTGTACGCGGTGAGTTCGGGGGCTATGTTCTGCAGGAGGATTACCTCGATCAGGTCCTAGACTTGAGCGGTGAGGACTTCGAGTATGGGCATCGATATGATGCGACTTGAGGATCGGTTGCTGCAGATGTCCGTAGAAGGTACGCCCGGCAGGGAGTTCTGCGATGCGATCTCAGAGCTTGCGAGGACCGGCAGGTTTGCACAGTTGCGGGAAGTGCTCCCCGGAATCGTGTACGAGGAGCTCTGGACTCGGTATCAGCAGGGTCCTGTGGAGTTTGTGGCAGGATGGCGGAAGCTGGCCCAGGAGATGCAGCAAGGATTTATCCAGCACGCACGGCAGCGGCTGACTTCTCTTACGAAGTTGCAATTTGCAGGGGACGAAGGACAGACGCCGGCATGGCAGGAGATTCAGCGCGCGCTGGATGGCCAGCAGAACGATCTGCTGCGGATAGCCTTTGCCCTGGAGATGCTGGAGCTAGTGGAACCGGCGGTGGGGAGGGCAACCCATCTGCGCGAATGCGTAGTAGGGGCGCCGAGTTCGGAGGAGGCGGATCGGTACCTGGACGAGGCAACTCGATGCTACTTTTTTGGCCTATTTACGGCTTGCGCGGTGATGTGCAGGTCGGTGCTCGAAGAAGCCATCAAGCAGAAGCTGCCGGCAGGGCTGACACGGCAGGTTCGGTCACGGTACCGGAACACGGCGACACTGGGCAATTTGCTTCATGAGGTCAACAACAATCTGCAAATGACTGGCTTCGATGCGGATTTTCCGCGCGTGGCCAACTTGGTGAACGATGTCGGCAAGAAGGCGGTGCATCAGGTGCTTCTCTCTGAGGATGAGGCGCGTGCCTGCCTGCAAAATGCACGCGAGGCCATGCAATTGCTGCTGCGGAGCTGAGGCCGTTCACTGCTCGTGGGTCGCGGCTTTTATACTTAGAGCTTCATGTCTTATCAAGCAGCCATCGAACAATTGAACGCCATGGTGCCAGAGTTGTATACGCTCCCTGGCCAGCCAAGGCGTAAGTTCTCGCTAGCGGAGATTAGGGTGCTGCTGGGCGAACTAGGCGATCCGCAACGGCGCGTTCCTTCGGTCCTGATTGCGGGGACCAACGGCAAGGGCTCGACGGCCGCCACGCTGGCCTCGATCATGACGGCCTGCGGGATTCGTGCCGGGCTCTACACATCGCCGCATCTGGCGAGAGTCAACGAGCGCATTCGCGTCGGAGAGGCCGAGATCTCCGACGACGACTTCGCGAGGCTCTTCTTTCAAGTGATCGGAGCAGCAAACAAGCTGTTGCAGGATGGCAATCTGCCGCAACCTCCCAGCTTCTTCGAGGTACTGACGGCGCTGGCGCTCGTCTACTTCGCCGAGGCAAAGGTCGAGCTCGCGGTGCTGGAAGTCGGGATGGGTGGGCTGCTGGACGCCACGAATATCGTCGATCCGCTGCTTTCGGTGATCACCGACATTTCTCTGGATCACACGGAATGGCTGGGTTCGACGATCGCCGCGATCACGCGGGAGAAGGCGGGGATTCTGCGCCGGGGCGGAACACTGATCACGCTGCCGCAGCATCCCGAGGCCAATCAGGCGCTCGGAGAAGTCGCAACGGAGCTTGAGGTGCGCGCAGTGAACGCCGCAGTCTACATGCCGGCGATGGATGCGCCGGAGGCTGGCTCCTATGAAGTTGAAGCGCTGGGAGAAGTGATCGACGTTGCTTCCCCGCTGCGCGGAACGCACCAGCATCGCAACGTGGCGCTGGCCATTGCATCGGCGGTGGAACTGAAGACGGCGCATGGCTTCGCGAACACTCCAGCGGGGATCGCCGCCGGAATTCGGCGGACACGGTGGCCAGCCAGGATGGAACGTATTGATAAAAATGGTGTTGAGTGGATTTTGGACGTGGCGCATAATCCGGCCGGGGCGTGGGCGCTGCGCGCTGGGTTGCGCGGGCTTGAAGCAAGCAGGCCGCGGACGATAATCTTCAATTGCCTGCGCGACAAGCCGATGGCGGAGATGGCGCAGATTCTCTTTCCACTCTTTGAGCAGGTAATCCTGGCGCCGATCCACTCCTCGCGAGCCACAGCGATGGAGGATCTGGAGGCAACTGCGCGGGCAATGGGAAGCATCGCTGTGAGAACGGACTCAGTTCGGCAAGCGCTTCAATTTGCCAGAGAGCGCAGCAAAGGTGGAGTAGTCGTTGTCTCCGGATCGGTCTACCTGGTGGGTGAAGCGCGTATGCTGCTGGTGGGTGGAGAGTTGGGAGAGTCCGAATGATGAGACAGCGTCCCGATCCCATGCCCTGGATCTACCGCTGGCGCACAAACATGATTCACGTGCCGGTGATGGCAGTGATCACCGCCATTTGCGGAAGCCTGTCTCTGCTGGCGTCTCTGGTCGACAAGAAGGGCAACGTTCAGCACCGCATCGCACGGCTCTGGGCGCGGGGTTGCGTCTGGGGCTCTGGAGCAAAACTCAAGGTGATTGGGGCGGAGAACCTGCGCAAATGCCCGGTGGCTGTCTACGCCTCAAACCACACTTCTTATATGGACACGCCGGTCATTTTCAGTGCGTTACCCTTCCAATTCCGCATCCTAGCCAGGAAGGAACTGTGGCCTATACCATTCATAGGATGGTACTTAAATCGATCCGGACAGATTCAGATCGACACCGGAAACCCGCGCGCCACGGTTGCCAGTCTAGGCGCCGGAGCCAAGGCGCTGCGCTCCGGCATGTCGCTGTTTGTCTTTCCGGAAGGGGGACGGACCAAGGACGGCAAGCTGAAAGCATTCCTATCGGGTGCGGCCTACTTGGCGATTCGAGCTCAGGTTCCGCTGGTGCCGATGGCGCTGAGCGGAGTTTATGAGTTGCTGCCGATCCACACCCGCCACTTTTTTCCCGGAGAGGTGACCCTCTGTGTTGGCGCGCCGATAGAGACTGCCGGAATGACCATCAGGCAAAGCGAGGAGTTGACGGGAAGATTGAGTTCGGCGATTGAAGGGTTGCGCATTCCGCAGTTCGAGGGGGCTCAAACCGAGGCGAGCAGGATCTCCGCGGCGCTGCACGGTTGAAATGGGATCGCGCTGCGCCTGCAGACCGGAGCGATAACAATCCAGTTGGTTTTTCAGTATGACCGTGTTGAGGTTATTTGCGATAGTAGACCATATCCAACTTGGCCACTAACGAATCCTGATCGAAAGGTTTCATCAGGTACTCATTGGCGCCGTTAGCCAACGCTTTTTGAATGTGGTCGACATCCGTCTCAGTGGTGCAGAAGATCACCGCGGGTCCTCTGCCTCCCTCAGTGCGGCGCAAGGACTTGAGGAACTCCAGACCGTCCATGACGGGCATGTTCCAATCGAGTAGAACGACATCCGGCATGCGGCAGAGACACTTCTCCAAGGCTACTTGTCCGTTCTCAGCTTCGTCGGTTTCGAAGCCCAGACCGGTGAAGATCTTTCGCGCGATCTTCCTGACCAGCAAGGAGTCGTCAACGAGCAGGCACAATCCTGGGATCGGGTTCGAGGCGATCCCACCGTCAACTCCGGCATTCACTGCATTCATTGAGTTCAACACGATCTCTACCATCCCTTTTTGCGTTGTATAGAGCCGAATCGGCTCTTCCCACCCAATCAGCCAGGGGATCCCCAGGCTCATAAACAGAGGCTCCGATCGATACGGTTATCGGCGTCATGGGCGGAGTGACATCGAGCTCGATAGGCTCTCTGGCCAACGCCTCTCGAATGTTTTCCGCCACGGTGACGGCCGCCTTCCCATCGGTGCGTGGCAGCAGGACGGCGAATTCCTCGCCGCCATAGCGGGCGACGTGATCCCCGCCGCGAACAGCTTTTTGCAGCGTCTTGGCCAGGTAACGAAGGACAGTGTCGCCCGTCTGATGTCCCCATGTGTCGTTGACCCTCTTGAAGTGATCGATGTCGATCATCAACATCGACAGATCGTCGCCGCTATTCATGGCTTCGCCGGCTAACTTGCGAATGGTCACATCGAAGGATCTGCGATTTGACACACCCGTCAACCCATCCATTGTCGAGTCCAGGATGGCATTCTCCAAGTTGCGTTCGAGCGCCTCGATTTTACCCGCCGATTCGCGCATGCGCAGCCCGACGTAATCGCTTCTGCCGGCCATACTCTTGCTTTCCTGGACCAGGTCTTCAATCAGGTGCTTGAGATTTCCCAGGCTCTCACCGAGACCCTTTGAGGCAAGACCCCTTAATGTGTGGCCGAACTGCTGAGCGTCATCGCTGGCCAGATCGGCAACGCCGACGATCTCCTGCAAGGTTTGGAGAGCATGCATCGAGGTCTCGCGTACAGCTTGTGCCTCTTTGTCGGAGGTGAAGAAGGTGGCGTAGAGATCCTGGAGAGTGTTCTCGTTGAAGTTTGCGTTGTTGGAGATGAGCACGTCGATGGTTCGTTGCAGGTTGGGGCTCAAGCCGGCGTGGTATTCGTACCAGATGGCGTAGTTGGCTGGCGTCGCAGGAATCTGAAGCTTCTGCATCGTCGCGATGGCGGAGTCTGCGATAGATCTTGCTTTGACAACTTCCTCGACAGACATCTTCAGCCTCCGAACGTCCCTGGGGCGTTAACCGATCGTCTTGAACTGGGTTTGCTAGTCTTCATCGTCGCAAAATTCTCAGCGAGGATTCCCCTCTCAAATCTCCAAACCAGTTTGCCCAGCGCAGTTTTTGCGCCAATGCCGGCGATCAACCCTGATAGTCATCACCCTATGCCCTTCCCGCCCGGCGACAAAGCCGGAATCGTGAAGCGCGGGAGCCGGTCCAGTCGGGGACTAGTCCGGATTTGTTGTCTATCGGCGCATTGCGGTTTCTGAAACAGGGCCTTTTGAGAAGTTCTTGTCTTCTTTACGTTTCTTAACCCGCGGATTCACATTCGCTTTGCCGAAGCGACCTGCGCGCCAGAGTAAGACGGGATTGAATCCAGTTGAGAATGTGGGTACGATAGACTGAATCGGCCTGATAAGCTCTTTCGCAATTCGACGCATCTGTGATATGACTGTTCCTGCCATGTGCGTCCACGTCGCAATTCCCGAGCCGACAAGCAGCGATTCAGCTTACAATCAGCGGTCGTTGCCACCCTATCTGGCCGCCCTCCGTTCCGCCGGAGCGACGCCGATCATCGTTCCACTCCACGAACAGCAGGATCGAGTAGCTCGATTACTTGCCGGTGTGCAAGGCATCCTGCTGCCCGGCAGCAGATTTGATGTTGACCCACAAAGATATGGCGAGAGTCCGATTCCCGAGTGCGGGGAGGCCGATCCTGTCCGAACTGCGGTGGACGAAGTGCTTCTGCAAGAGGCGTTTAGCCTCCACAAGCCGGTTCTGGCCATCTGCCATGGTACGCAAAACCTGAACGTATGGCTAAATGGCACGTTGGTGCAGGATCTGAAGACTGCCGTCGACCACCGGCCGGGACGCGAGGTCGCGGAGGCCCATCCGGTGCGAATTACGCCGGGATCGCGGCTGGCTGGGCTGATTCCATTGGGCTATCCCGCTGAACCGCAGGTCAATTCGAGCCACCACCAAGCGATCCGTACCGCAGGCGATAGCTTGGTCGTGAGCGCTATTTCGCCTGGCGACGGCGTTGTGGAGGCGGTCGAGGCTCCCTTGTCCGAACACTTTGTCGTTGGGGTGCAGTGGCACCCTGAGCGAACCTACACGCAGAGCGCCTTCTCCAGGGCGATCTTCGCCGCATTTGTTCAAGCTGCAGTCGTGTGGCAGCCGCGGCGGATCGAGGAGTCGGTGGCGCCGGCGTGAGCGAGGAAGCGGCTAGTGCGGGAGCTCGGCTGAATTCACTGTTGGCCGAGGCTGGAGTTGAGAGGCTGAACGCGGATCTGGCCGGACGGTTTGAGATCTACCTTTCGCTTATTATTCGCTGGAATGCGCGGCTGAATCTGACTTCAATCCGGGATGAGGAGGGAATTCTCTCCCGGCATTTTGTCGAGTCAGTCGCTTGCGCTCGTGCCTTGCCAGCGGGAATCAGTACATTGCTGGACTTCGGATCGGGCGCAGGCTTACCAGGCATCCCGATTGCGCTCAGTCGGCCGGAGATCGCTGTTACGCTGGCTGAGTCGCAGGGAAAGAAAGCGGCGTTTCTCAGAGAGGCGGTGCGGGTGCTGGGTTTTTCCGCCAAGGTGCATGCGGAGCGTGCCGAATCGCTTCAATGCGAGTTCGACTGCGTAACGATGCGGGCAGTGGACAAGATGGAGACGGCCGTCCAGTCGGCGGCTAGGCTGGTGCGCCCCGGAGGCTGGCTGGCGTTAATGATCACCCGAGCTCAACTGGATCCGATGAGAGCTGCTGCCGGAGCTGAGTTCTCCTGGACCGATCCTGCTGAGATTGCTGGTGGCAGGGAAAGATTGATTGCGCTTGGCAAGCGCCAAGTTAGTTAGCCAGCTTGATCAGTGCCAACTTGCGAATCGCGGCTAGATCCTTCGGAGCTTTCACAGTGAGTCTCAGGCCGGTCCCTTCGGGGTAGCGTGGTGCCTCGTCGATGAGCTTTAGCGTGCTCTTGGAGAGGTTGCTCTGCCGGGCGGCTGCGACCGCCTTGTCGCCAAAGATGAGAGCTACTCGGAAGCAGCCGGTGCAGGGGGCAAGATAGATGATGTTTCTCTTTTTCACATTGAGGCTGAGCGACCAGCCCGACTTCGAAGAGTAGGCCTTCCACTCCTGCACGTTGGCTCCGTTTTCGGCGAGCCATTCGACCAGATCCTCCTGCAATGCATCCGTTTTGCCGAGAGCTGAGGCGACTTCCCCCGCCAGTTGGCATGGAAGCTTTCCCGATGAAGACGTTTGGATTGTCCATATCGCTCCTTGAATGAGTGGAAACAGTTTAGACGGTGAGGGACGGTAGAGCCCGGCGCAGCATCTCGGCCTGCTCTGCTGGCTCGTAGAACGGGTGCCCGCGGTAGACGCTGGCCGCGATCTCCATGTAGACGTCGAGCTGTTCTTTGGAGCGATGGGCCGCAGCCTCGCGGATCTTGCGGACGTGAGCCTGGGTGAACTCGAGCTTTTTGGGGTCCACGAAGCCGGCCTGGATGAAGGCGCGGCTCTTGCGAGCGCATTTGCAATCATTTGGGGGATTGACCAGGCCGCAGTTGTCGCGAAGGTATTCATAGAGATCGCGGCGCGCGCGGGAGAGGATCTGGCGGAAGTTTGCGGGAGTCACTTCAACAATCTCAGCACCGACTTCATCGCTGACCTCAAAGATCTCGCCGAGAATAAAGACAAGGCGCTGCCGGCCGTCGAGGCAGAGCAACGTGCCGATCATGCAGTTTGTCCCTGTCTCCTCAATCAGAATCTCTACCGGGACGGGCACCGTGCTCGGGTCGGGCGGGTCGAGGTCGGGGACCTGGCGCAGACCTGTGGAGGCAATGGCGAAGGAACAGATGGCATCGGAAGCGGCCCACTTGGGCTTCTTCACGTTCAGCAGATGGTTGACTGCAATGCGATAGAGCCAGGTGCTGAACTTCGCCTCTCTGCGGAAGCCTGGTAGCGCTCTGATCACTTTGAGCAGGATCTCCTGGGTGGCATCTTCGGCATCGGCGCGGCGATGGAGCATCCGGAGCGAGAGATTGAAGAGCCACGGGAGGTGGGGTTTGAGGAGGAGTTCAAGTTGATCGCGGTCGCCAGTTTTTGCGCGCGCTAGCAGCTCTGTCTCATGGGTGCAAGCGGATGTTTCGGAGAATGGATTTGGAATCAACTCAGATTCAGCATGCATGATTAGCCTCTGATGGATAGGACAGCCTTGAAACGGCTGTGTGACAGTTGCTCGAAGATCCTTTTGAATTGAGGGCTGGAGGAATTGTAGATTGAAGGACCCGGATTGGAGTGGCAGTCCTGTTCCACGTGAAACATTTTGGGAATTCTGACCGAACTGGGAATCGTTCCACGTGAAACATTCTGGAATCTCCGGCTAAACTGAGAAATCGCTCTACGTAAAACAAGGGAGATTCTGGTCCGAAATGGGCCTGGTTTCAGATCAGGATCGTCGAAAAAGTTTCCAGACTCTTAGCTGATTTCAGTGCCGAAACGCAAAAGTTTTCCACTATTCAACCCTATTTCGATCAGATCTTCCTCCTACCAGCAGAACGCCCGGAAGCTTATATATTGCATGGATTTGTCGTTGATTGGATCTCCTAGGAACATGCGGCTTTCCACAGCTTCGTCGCGTTGTCCACAATGCAAGTCGCTATCCTCAAATCGTCCGTCCCTTTACTCTGAAGTCCCATGAGCAAGATACTCGGTATTGTTAATCAAAAGGGCGGAGTTGGAAAAACCACCACAGCAATCAACCTGGCTGCTTGTCTCGCAATTGAGGGCCTGAAGGTCCTGCTGGTGGACTGCGATCCGCAGGCGAACTGCTCTTCAGGCCTCGGTTTGCAGCGGGACGACAACCGGCGTTCGATCTATGACGTGTTGATGGGTGAATCCCCGGCGGAGCAGGTGGTTATTCCTACAGAGGTTGCCCATCTTTCCCTCCTTCCCGGTTCGAAGAACCTGACTGGCGCCAATATCGAGCTGGCCTCGGACGAGGATCGGGCGCTGCGTCTGCGCCGTGCGCTGGAGCCGGTCCGGGAGAAATTCGATCTTGTGATTCTGGATTGCCCGCCGGCGCTTGATCTGCTTACGTTGAACGTCCTGAGCGCCGCCGATACGTTAATCGTTCCCATGCAGGCCGAGTATTTCGCCCTGGAAGGGATCTCCGAGCTGATTTCGACGCTCGAACGGGTCCGGGCCGCCTACAACCCCACGCTCATGATCGAAGGCGTCCTGCTGACCATGTACGACGACCGCACCAATCTTGCCCAGCAGGTGACCGAAACCTTGCGGGAGTACTTCCGCGAGCGGCTCTTCCGCACTGTGATTCCGCGCAATGTCCGGCTGGCCGAGGCCCCAAGTCATGGAAAGCCCGTGGCACTCTACGATGCGCGTTCTCGGGGGACAGAAGCCTACTTCGAGCTGGCGGGAGAGTACGCCGCGCGCAACGGAATCGACATCCCCCGTAAAAAGGGGCCGGTTGCTGAATCGCCGGAAGTCAAGGTCCGAGTATTGCCCTAGTCCAGACGGCGAGATTCGTTTACGCCGCCGTTGATCGAAGACATTCAAGTCAATGAATTGTTATATTCTCCGGGCGCATTCCGGAGTCAGAGGATCGTGAATCATGACCACCGTCGCTACTGCTACCGACATCAAACGCCGCGCCCTGGGCAAAGGCCTGGACTCCCTGCTTCCTCGCGTTCAAACCGCATCCGCTCCTTCCTCCACAGAGAATGAGGGAGGCAAGCCGAGGGAGGTTCCCCTCGACCTGATTGATCGCAACCCGTTCCAAACCCGCTCGCACGTTGACGAAGCACAGTTGGCCGAGCTGGCCGCATCGATCACAGCGAATGGGGTTGTGCAGCCGGTGCTGGTGCGTCCTCAGGCCAACGGCCGCTTTCAACTGATTGCCGGTGAGCGCCGGTGGAAGGCCTCGGAATTGGCCGGCAAGAAGACGATTCCGGCGATCCTGCGGCAAGTCTCCGACGAGCAGGCGATGGAGATCACCATCGTTGAGAACCTGCAGCGAGCCGACCTGAACCCGATGGAGCAGGCGCGGGCCTTCGAGCGGCTCTCGCGTGAGTTCCACATGACCCAGGAGCAGATGGCCGTCCGCACCGGAAAGGACCGGGCAACAGTCGCTAACTTTTTGCGTTTGTTGAGGTTGCCTTCATCGATTCAGGTGCGGGTCGAGGCGGGCGAATTGAGCTTTGGCCACGCGCGCACGCTGCTGGCCTTCGAACACGCAGAGGAGATGGAGAAGGCGGCAAAGCGTGTAATGGATCTTTCGCTTTCCGTTCGCCAAACAGAGACGTATGTGCAAGGCCTGTTGCATCCGGAGCGGGCGGCCAAGAAGGAGCCAAAGCCCGAGCCCCCGGTCGACCCCAATATCCGCGAGGTCCAGGAGCGGCTTCAGCGAGCGCTCGGGTTGAAGGTTCACATCGAAGATCACGCAGGGCGTGGCAAGGTGATCATCGAATATGCGCGCCTGGAAGACTTCGATGCGCTGTTGGAGACACTGGCGGGAGAATTAGACGGGGGATAGGGATTAGGGAATCGGTAAAGCTGGCCGATAGTTATCAAAAGTTAGAACGCAGATAACATTGTCTCAGTTATCGAAGCGGAGTAGCGTCGTATCACATTTGGATAACCAATCTGCCAGAAAAATGGATTCATTCCTATATTTGGTTGAACACATGCGTTTTGAAAGGGCACTAATTTACAGGCTGCGAAAAACCCCAAAATGGCGATTTCTTTGAAAGGGTACGACTTTAGTCGTGCCGCGAGAGAGCAAATAGAATTGCGGGCTTCAGCCCCTGAGGGATGTCCCCCGGTCATCTTAGTGGGACTTATGCAACCAATTCCAAGCAAGTCCATTTTAATAGGCTGATTCCTGAATGTAGAAGACTCAACTTACACTAACTATCGTCGCAATATTACTAACTCCATGCATCAATTCTCAGAAATCTGTGTGTTAGCTTGTAGTGAGTCACCAACTCGCTGACAGCGGCAATGGAAGGGGCGCGGTTGGCCGCGGGGGTTTGGTGGCCGCCGTCGTGGAGGACGATGTTGGCGGCGCGGCCGCGGCAGGCTAGCTTGTCGATGGCGCGGATGAGGCGGCTGGCGATTGCTTCGGCTGACGGATTCTCCCAGTCGGAGGTCATGGCGTTCCACATCACCGGGACCATACCAAGACGCCTTGCCACCCGCAGCACTTCAGGGCGGCGCGCGCCGAAGGGCGGGCGGAAGAAGCGGACCGGAGCGCCGGAGATCTCTTCGAGGGTTTGGCTGGTGCGGGAGAGCTCCCGTTCGATGCGGCTCGCCGAGGCAATGGCGAGGTTAGGGTGGCTCCAGGAGTGGTTGCCGATGAGGTGTCCGGCAGCGGCGATCTGGCGCACAAGGGCCGGCTCGGCCTGCGCGCGACTGCCCAGCAAAAAAAAACTCGCGTGAACGCTGTGGCTGGCGAGGATATCGAGGAGTCTGGGCGTCCAGGCCGGATTCGGGCCGTCGTCGAAGGTCAGCGCGAGCTCGCCGGGCCGGGCCGGGGCGATGAGCGTAGTGCCGAAGAGCTGCGAGGCCGGCCACATGGCCGCATAGGCGCAGCCGCCCGTAAAGCCAAGTGCGGCTGCCGCGCCTAAACCGGCTGAGATCCCTGTCGCCAGAGGTGAGAGCATCGTATCTCTCAGTGTGGATCGGCGAGGGGTTGATGGGCAAGTTGGTGTCCCACCTCCGTCGGAACGTGTCGCGTTGCACTAGGGTCCGGGTTGGGGCGTATACTCGGGTTGTTCGGGTCGCATCCTGAGTTGACGGAGCGGCACTGGAGGTCACAATGAGCGTTACCAACTTCCCCGGCGGAAGCAACCCCACTCTGCAGGGCGCGCCTATCACGGGCATTCCGACCACAAAAGTAACGATACCGGTGCTCGGCGAGATGAAGCGCCAGGGCAAGGCCATCTGCGCGCTCACCGCCTACGACTACCCAACCTCGCGGCTGGCGGACGAGGCTGGCGTCGATCTGATCCTTGTCGGCGACTCGCTGGCCATGGTGGTTCTGGGTCACGAAAACACATTGGCCGTCACCGTGGACGAGATGCTGCACCACACGCGGGCTGTTCGGCGTGCTGTGCGGCGGGCGCTGGTCGTGGCCGATATGCCGTTTGGCAGCTATCACGGCACAGTGGCCGATGGAGTGGCCAATGCGGTGCGGTTTGTCAAAGAAGCCGGCGCCGAAGCGGTAAAGATCGAGGGGCCGCGCATCGAGCTGGTCCGCGCGCTTGGCGAGGCGGAGATCCCGGTGGTGGGGCATCTTGGCCTGACGCCGCAGAGC
>Ga0181526_10000356_pt1 | contig 49359 bp, 27 predicted proteins | sample PEATcosm2014_Bin_35_FD_119750 | JGI IMG/M metagenome (GOLD analysis project Ga0181526, IMG submission 119750) | Peatland microbial communities from MTU Mesocosm Facility, Houghton, MI, USA - PEATcosm2014_Bin06_30_metaG | ecosystem: Environmental > Terrestrial > Soil > Wetlands > Peat | place...
GTCAGGTGAGAGAACGAGTCCTGCCCGCCGAGGTGCAGCACCACTACGGTCTGCGTCTCGGTGTTCTGCGCGTCGTCGGCAAAGCTTGATTTCACCAGCAGCTTCTCACCGACGAACTTCGCGGGCGCATGGCACGCCTCGCAGATCTCGCGCGCGGGGCGCAGATTTTTCACTGGGGACTCGATGGGCGTGGGGTAGTCGGGAATGATCTTCGGCGCCAGGTGCGCAAAGGGATGCGTGGATACTTCAATAAGCTGCTTCGTCCCGTTGATCTTCGCCTCGAAGTAAGAAGACACGCCGCTGCCGATGTGGCATTCCACGCAGGCCACATGCGAGTGGGCCGAAATCTTGTACGCGGCATACTCCGGGTGCATCACGTGGCACGACTGGCCGCAGAATTGCGGAGAGTCCATATACGACGCGCCGCGATAGCTGGCGATCGAGACCACCAACAGGTTCACGATTGTCGCCACCAGCACAATGTCGACGCCGTGCCGAAAGATGCGGTCGTTGAAATCTACCTTTGGAAACGCTGCTGGAATCTTCCCGGCCTTGAGAAGTTCGCGGCGCCGGATGTAGATGCCGACCGGAATCAGCGCCAGCCCCAGCATGAACAAGGCCGGCAGGATCAGAAAGAAGATGATGCCGAGATAAGGATTCGCACTGGAGCTGCCGATCAGCTCCACCAGCCAGTAGCCGATCATCGTCACGCCGGAGGCGGTCGTGATCGCGCCTCCAGCCAGACTGACGGGGTTGTTGCCGAAAAACAGCGCCGGCCTTACCCAGTTTTCACGGAATCTTTGAAGCGGTGCCACCTAAACCCCCGGGGGAGTAGAGAAGTGACCCGCCGCCAAAGCAGCGGGCCGTAAAGCCTACTTCAAACTACGGAAATACGTGACCGCGTCCTTGATTTGGGCATCGGTCAGCTTGCTGGCAAACGGCTTCATCTTGCCTTTCCCGTTCTTCACCGAATCGAACTCCTGCTCGGCTGTCAGCTTTTTGATGTCGGGATCGGACACCGCTTTCACGCCCATCATCTTGGCGATCCCGGGGCTCGGCGTTCCCGAGGTCCCGTGACAGCTCTGGCAATTCGCTTTGTATACCGCTTCGCCACTTGATTGTGCGAAGCCCATGGAACCGGCTACTGAAACCGCCGCCAGTACCAACATTGAACGCATGATCTTGGTCATTCCAAACTCCTTCAACTCTCGAGGCACAACCACACCCCATCCCCGTTCGTCGCACATGGATGAACCCGAAGAGCCCCTAAGGGGATACCGCAGGGCCCGTCGGGTTCAGCCAAATCAACTTCGTATCACCCCAGCGCCGATCACTTGCGCATCGGCGTTCCCACCAAGCCTACTTGATCAGCGTGCGGAAGTAGGCCACCGAGTCCCTGATCTGCGTATCGGTCAGCTTGTCCTTGTAGGGCTGCATCTTGCCCATGCCCTTCGAGACCGCATCGATCATCTGCGCTTCGGACATCTTCTTCACTTCCGGATCGGTCACCGGCTTCACCTTCATCGCCTTGCCCGCTCCGGAGTCCGTCAGTCCCGTTGCCCCATGGCACATCTGGCACTTCGTTTTGTAGAGGTCGGCGCCCGATTGCGCCAGCGCCGGCATCCCGATCGTGCTGGCAAGAAATAAGCACCCCGCCAGCTTTAGTTTCGTATTCACAGAGGCTCCTTTCGTTCTGGTGACCCCCATGTCTCGCATCCATGACCGAAGACCGGCCATGAGGTGCGTGGCAACAAGCATCTCACCTCTCACCGCTCGTTAGAACTCGTAGTGCACGCCAAGCGTCACGTTATTCGCATGGAAGTTGCGCGGCGCCGTCTCGCCCGCCGGCGAAATGCTCAGTCCGGTCTGATACGGCAGCGAAGTGCATGGAACCACTGCGGAGGTTAGAGAAGTGGAAAGGCTGCAATCCTGCGGACCCGAAGGACCGCCTTCCCCATATCCGTAGAAGTTGTACTCCGCCTTCAACGTCAATCCGGGATGAACCGCAAACGCCAGGTTGACGAAGGGCGATTGATACGTGGACACCAGCGAACCGTTCACGTCGCGCGCATCGTTGAAGAACCGGCTTCCATCCACGGAACTGATCCGGTAACCGAGATTCGATTGAATCGACTTAGCCGGAGACAACCGGAACGACACCGATCCATACTGCGTCGGCGCATCCATGTAATCGCGGCCGAACCAGTCGGCAAGCTGCGTCGTCGACCCTCTGGTAAATACGCCAGGGCAGACATTCGGTGCGCCGCTGCTGTTGAGCGAGGCCGTGCCAGGATACGTACTCGGCTTCGTGCTCGCATTCTGCGCGCCGTTGTCGAAGCAGATGTTGGTTGCCGTATAGACATCGGTGTAGGCATAGCTGAAGTCGAGCCCATAGTGCTCGTTGGGCAGCAATATGCCGCTTATGCTTGCAATCCTGGTGCGATCGATATGATCGAGCGGTCCCTCGTATGGATCGTCGCCCGCGGTCACCGCGGCCTGATTGTTATTCGTGTTGTTATGCCGCTCCAGATCGTTGAATGCGCCCGAGATCGTCGCCCAGGGCTTCGGTCTATACCGAGCGTGCACTCTGTAGTGCCACAGCTGACGCGGTGTCACCGGCGTGAGTGCGTTGTCGGCATAGGCCATTTCCACTGAACCATTCAGATCGAAGTTCGCGGTCGGCCGCACCGCAGCGGTAAACACTCCGGCGTTCTCGTGAATGGTTACCGTCCCGCCAACCGAAGCACCCACTGGTAGCGGAATGTTATGAGGGTCACCCTCCGCAACAACGTGATCCTGATAGCGGTAGGTGAGCGAGAGCGTGGTGCGCGAGGAAACATCCCATGAGCCCGTCAGATTGTTGGTGAGATACAACTGGCCCGTATAACCCGCTCCCGGCGCGCCAATGGCCGGGCTGCCTTCAAACGTCGAGGCCCCAGCGGCCGCGCTCGTGGTTTTCAGTGCGCCACCGTAGGTAATGGTCTCATTTGGATTGGCGGGCGTCGCCACCGTCGTCCCACTGGTGAACAACACCGTTCCCGGCTGGTGCATCGTGGAAAAGCTGATCTGGTCGCTCAGACTGAAGTTACTCGTGGTCTGCCATAGAGCGCCTAAGTCGGCGGAAAGAACCTGGCGTATCGCGTTCGCATTCCCGACATAAGTCAGCGCGCGCGTCGCCCCGTTCAATCCCTGATAGCTGTCGTAGTAGTTGGGCAGGTGCATGTTCGCGTTGGTAAACCGCACATTTCCATTGATCGACAGATTCTCGATGCTCGCGCTTTGCAGGCGAAGCACCTCGGTCGGGAAGATGGCGCGCGTCGGCTGCGAACGCAGATAACTGGTCACTACGGCGCAGGCCGGATTGATCACCGGCAGGCCGCCGGGTGTGTTGGGCGCCGAGAAGATTGTGTATGTCGTGGCATTCGTGTAGGCGGCGCCCATGCTGGCCGTATTGCAGGCGCCGATGCCATAAGGCGACAGGCTGTCGAAGTCATTGATCGCTACCGGTGTTCCGTCTGCCTCTTGCGCGATCAGAGAACTCGGTGCCAGCGTGAAGAATGAGTCGCCCTTGTAGTGCGTGATCTGCTCTTCATAGCTGAGCTGGGTGCCCCGGATCGGCTTCCAGTCGATGTCGCCCGTAATGTCGTCTGTGTTGTTGCGTTGATACTCCTCCAGCACGGCATTGTACTTCGCAAACTGATAGCCGCTGGGGCTTAGACTCGGCCCCTCCATCAGGTTCTTGGCATACGAAATCCTATAAGTCACCGTCGAAAGCGGCATTATGACGATGTTGAAATCGGTCATGCGCCGTACGGTATTGAACGTGAAGGGCGATTGCAGAGTCTGCGGCCATGCAAACGAGCCCGTAGGCGCGTTGGAAGCTCCGATCGGCATCGACTGGCCACTCGGAATATTTGGATTGCCGAAAAGGTCGTAGTCGAAATACCGGCGATCGCGCCGGAACGTCCCAGTGAAGTCATAGAGCTTGCCCTTCGATGCGCTCATCCGGGCAAAGTTGACCGGGTCGCCGCCGAAGCCGCTGCCCACGCCGCTGATCCTGTCGACCAGGGTGCTCTTCTGGCCCGGCAGAGCGTGCAACTCGAAAGTCTCATTTTGCACGCGCGGTCCGGATTGCAGATTCACCAGGTTGCTGTACATCGCCTGGCTGCCCGTGCGATTCGCAATGCGTCCGCCGAGGTCCACGCTCTGATGCAGAGCATAGCCCGTCGGGGCAGATATGGGTGTATCCGATGCCGGAGTCTGTGCGGCAGCCACGGCCCCCGTCATCAAGAGAACGGCGACTCCAATGCCGCCGGCGATGTACTGGATGATTGCGGTCGTCGGCTGCTCTTTGCACAGCCCGAAAAACCATCCTATCTTCTTCATCTGATGCCTCACTTCAAAACCCGTCTTTGTCCGATCTATCTCGAAATCCGCGTGCAAAGTCGGAGCGGAATCCTGACCGCGCCAGCGTGGTGTATTGGGCGCGCCAGACTCCATCGCTCCTACCTCAGAAACGCCACATTCATGTTCGAACCGTGAATGTACGTGTGGCAGTCCGTGCAAGGTGTCAGCTCGGATGAACCTGCGTTCACGCCATGCACGGTGCCTGCGGCCACCGGGCTGTGGCACTGATTGCACAGCACGTTGACATTCGGCATATTCAATAACCGCGCATTCTGCGAGCCATGCGGCGTGTGGCAACCCATGCAGCCCTCACCTTTAATCGGCGTGTGCTCGTAGACGAACGGACCGCGCATCTCGGCGTGGCACTTGGTGCAGATCAAATTCGAGTCGTTCCTCGACCTCAGGTTGCTCTTCTCGAACGTGCCGTGCACATCGTGACAGTCGCTGCACTGCACCAGCCCTTCGTTCACCTTGTGGTGGTAAGGCATATCGAACTGTGGCTTCTCGTCGGTATGGCACTGGTAGCACAGATTCGGCTGCGAAGCTTTCAGCAGGTGAGCCTTGTCCTCGCTCTGGTGAATGCTGTGGCACCCGACGCAACCAACGTTGGCCTTGGCGTGCGGCGAGCGTTCAAAATCCGGATGCGCCCCCGCATGGCACTTCAGGCAGGTTTCGTCCACTTCTTTTGCCGTGTGCTTCGCGGGATTGAATATCTTGGTCACATCGCCGCCGCCGTCTACGTGCGCCTTACCGGGACCATGGCAGCTCTCGCACGTCGCCCCCGCACCCTTGCCATGCAGCTCGGCAATCTTGGTGTGCGGATTGTCCGCAAACTTCTTTGCAGCCTCTTCGTGACAAGTCGCGCAGGTTTCGGAACCCACGAACTGACCTGGATCCGTCTGCTTCGCCTGTGTATCGGCCGACTTGCCGCCGTTGACTGGAGCCGCTTTCGCCGCAGCGCCAACCGCGAGCACGCCCAGCAAAATCAGCAAACATGTGCGCAGCATCGAAAACCTGGCCGCCGCGCCGTGGAACCATTGTGCTACTGGCCTTCCTTTGTTCATCAAGAACCGCCTCGGGTGCACTCTGTGCGGAGCGTCACCTCATGCGCTGAATCTTACGCACTCCTTCAATCGGGTACGGTGACCTCAATCACAGGAGTTCACCGTCTGCATCACACGCTGCAGTTTGTTGAATCGTAAGGACCTGTGACCGACGCCCCCTCTTCGACCGCATCGGTTCGTCACCAGCCCTTCGAATAACCAAAGTGCTTCTGGGATTGCGCGAAGAGGCGACCTCGATTCGTCGAAGACACGTGAGGCCGATCACATCCATCCCACCCACGATGCGCCACACTTCCAGAAGCAATATCTCTTTCCCGGAGGCCGGCAATCCTCTCTCTGCGGCTGATCTTCGGCCGTCGAGGGAGCCACCGTGGAAGGCCTGGGCCTTTACCGGCGGCAGACAGGCAAGACCGATGGCAGACATGCAGTTGCCGGTTGACAATCACAAAAGGCCAAAGAGTGCGGCACGACAGGCTCCCGTAGGGTGCGCCGCGTGCGCCAATCGCCGGCCCGGCTGGTTCTGTTCTCTGGGAAATGCAGTACTTGCAGACCTCGAGCTTGCCACCAGTACCATCTCTCTTCCCGCGCAGGCTTCGCTCTTCACGCAGGGTGAAGAAGCTCGCTGTCTCTACCTGATCTGTGGTGGTTATCTCAAGCTCACCGCTGGCCGTCCGCAAGATCGGCAGATGATCGTCCGCGTCGCCGGCCCAGGTTCCGTGCTTGGCTTATATGCTGTGCTGGCCCATGGGGTCTATGAAGTCTCGGCCGAGTCGCTGACTCCGGCGCAACTTCGCCCTGTCGAGCGTGAGCGCTTCCTCAACTTCCTGCGCAGCCACAAAGAGGCCCAGATGCGCGCCGTGCAATGCATCTGCCAGGAGTATCGCTTTGCCCTGCAGGATGCCTGCCGCATCTCTCTGGCCGAAACCGTCGCCGGGCGCCTCGGACGCCTGCTGCTCGAGCTGGCCCATCAGATTGGCGAACACCTCGACGGCGGCGAGTTCCGTTTCCCGCTTCTCCTCACCCACGAAGAGATGGCTTCGATGGCCTGCACCACCCGCGAAACCGTCACCCGGACGCTCGGCCAGTTCCGCAAAGACGGCTGGATCAGGATCGAAGACTCGCTGATCACCCTCGTCGATCCCCAGCGCCTCCAGCTTCTCAATTAGCCGTACGGGCGTGCTTTTGCCGCTCCCGCTCTGCCCTCCCCAAGCGTCCAAGAGATATCATGGAAGTCAGGAGTTTGTTCGAAAATGATCCGTTTTGCGGTTTGTTTTTCTGTCGTCCTTCTCTCTGCTTCTGCGATCGCTCAAAATCCGGCAGTCACCCCGGTGGCTGCGACCCCGACCACCACATCGACTGCCCCCACCGAAGTCACCCAGTTCCAGAAAATTGAGGACAACTGGTCCGAGTCCGTCAATGCCCGCGATCAGTACGGCCTCGAACTGGTGCTGTCTCCACTCTTCGTCGACGTTTCGGCCAGCGGGGACATCTCCACGCGCAATCAGCAGGTCGCCGACCTCATCGGCAATGAAGACAAGACCCTCCATCTCGACCAGAAGGTGATCACCGTGCGCCTGCTCGGCGATACTGCCGTCGCCAACGGAACCTATGTGCTTCACCACAAGACCCTGGCCGGCGTGGTCGACGAAAAAGGGGTCTTTACGCATGTCTTCGAACGCGTTCGCGCCGGTTGGCTCTGCATTAATTCCCAGCGCACCTCGGTACGCGCCGACGCGCCGGGAAAGCAAAAAAGGCAGTCGAACGCCGAACTGCCCTTCCACATCCCGCTCTTTACCAAGAGCGGCAACAGCGCGCAGTAAAGACCGGCCCTCGGCCTCACCGGTTGTATTTTTTCAGCGCCTGCTGCAGTCGATCGTGCGGCAGTGCGATGACCGTGCGTCCGTTGATCCCGGTCATCGGCTTCGCGCCTACCATCGCATTCACAATCGCTTCTTCTGTCGCCTCCACCGTCGCGGTGAATAACGGTGTGATGCGCTCATTCGACACCGTCAGCACCGGGTTCGGTCCCGGTGTCGCGTCGATCCGCTTATTCGCCGTCGAGAAAGCAATAAAAATATCGCCCGAGCCATTGCCTGAAACCGACCCTGTCCGCGCCAGACCCAGTGAGGCCCGCCGCGCAAGCCGCTTCAACTGATGCGGCAGCAGTGGCGCATCCGTTGCGATCACGATGATGATCGAACCCACATCGCTCTGCGCCTCATCGCCCGGCCGCGCATTCGGGTGCAACTCGGCGTAGGGCTCATTCCCATGGATCTCCCGCCCCACCGGTACGCCGGCAATGGTCAGCTGTGGTCTGCGCCCGCAGTTGCATTGCACCAGCACGCCCACCGTGTAGCCGCCGTCCGCTTTCGCCAGTACACGCGAAGCCGTGCCTGTCCCGCCTTTGAATCCGTAGCACACCATACCCGTACCGCCGCCAGTGTTTCCCTCCGCGACCGGACCACCCTTCGCCGCACTGAGCGCCGCAAACACGTCCTCCGGCTTCACATGAAATCCGTTGATGTCGTTCAGCCACCCGTCCCAGGTCTCGGCCACCACAGGCAGCGACCACTCGTCCTCATGCATGAATCCGGACTTGAGAGCCCACGCGATGATCGAATCGCGCACCACGCCCACACTGTGCGTGTTGGTGATGCCCACCGGTCCGGCCAGCAGGCCCGACTCCTCCACCCAGGTGGTGCCCGTCATCTCCCCATTGCCGTTCAGGCTGAACCAGCCCGCATACACGGGATCGGAATTTTTCGCACCGCGAGGAAGAATGACTGTGACGCCAGTTCGCACCGGTCCATCGCCCACGTTGAGCGGGCCGTCTCCACGAATCAGCGTCGTCTGACCGACCTCGACCCCCGCAACATCGGTGATGGCATTCAGCGGCCCCGGGGTGCCGTCAAACGGCACTCCAAGGTCGCGTGCGCGAATTTTTTCGGGATCGGACGTTTGCGCGGTAGCCAGGGCGCCACACAAGGAGAGAACCAATGCACTGAACAGAACCACGAATGTCCGCATCGCCTCACTGTACCGCAGCGCCGGTGGAACTCAACCTTTGGGTACCCTAACCTTCGAGCGGCTTTTGCTCGAAGAATGGGAAAGAACGAGACTCAATCCCTGGCGGACGTGACTCTCTGCGCTCCCTGCATGCGGCCCGCTCCTTGCACCCGTATGGATACATGCACCAAGCTCAAAGCAGCCGGCGTCACCCCCGGAATCCGGCTCGCCTGCCCGATCGTGCTCGGCCGCACCCTCTCCAGCGTCTCGCGCATCTCCCGCGACAACCCACTGATCGTGCTGTACTCGATCCACTCCGGAATCCGCACCGACTCGGCCGCTTTCAGCTTCTCAATCGATTTCCTCTGTTGATCGAGATACCCGGCAAACTTGATCTCCGTCTCCACCGCCCGCGCCTCATTACGCAGCATGGCGCGATGCATCGGCGTGTCCCGATCAAGAGCCGCAAACTCGGCCAGCAGAGGCTCCGCCCTCAACTGCTCATGGATTGCGCGCAAGACCGGCTCAATCGTCACCTCGGGCCGCTTCAACACCTGCACCCATGTCTGGCCTGCCGTCGCGCTCAGACCGTCCAGCCCCGCGGCACGCAATGCCTCGGCATCAACCTTCCCAGCGGTCAACAGCCGCTCCAGCGCCACCATCCGCGCCTGCTTCTGCTCATACTCGGCCCAGGCGGCATCGTTGATCAAACCCAACCTGCGCCCATGCGGCGTCAGTCTACGGTCCGCATTGTCGATGCGCAAATGCAGCCGGAACTCCGCCCGCGACGTGAACATCCGGTAGGGCTCGTTCGTCCCCTTCGAGATCAGATCGTCGATCAGGATCCCCGTGTATCCTTCCGTCCGGTTCATCGTGAACGGGGGCTCGCCCTTGAGCCACAGCGCGGCATTGATCCCCACCATGATCCCCTGACACGCCGCTTCCTCATACCCGCTCGTCCCGTTGATCTGCCCGGCGAGATAAAGGCCCTCCATGCACTTGACCTTGAGCGAACGGTCCAGCTCCGTCGCGTCGACACTGTCGTACTCGATCGCGTAGCCCGGCCGCAGCATCTCCGCGTCTTCGAGGCCCGGAATCGAGTGCACCATCTGCCATTGCACTTCCATGGGCAGCGACGTCGACATGCCGTTCACGTAGACCTCGCGCGTATTCAGCCCCTCCGGTTCCAGAAAAAACTGGTGCTGCGTCTTGTCGGGAAACTTCACGATCTTGTCTTCGATCGACGGGCAATAGCGTGGCCCAATCCCCTCGATGCGTCCTGAATACATCGCCGAGCGGTGCACATTCTCACGAATCAGGCGCAGCGTCTCCGGTGTCGTGAACGCAATGTGGCAGCTCACCTGAGGCTGCACAATCTTCCTGGTGCGAAAACTGAACGGCGTCGGCTCCGCGTCGCCCGGCTGCTCTTCAAACCTCTCCCAGTGGATCGTCCGCCCATCCAGCCGCGGCGGTGTCCCTGTCTTCAACCGGCAGGTTCGAAGCCCCAGGCGCCGTAGCGCTTCGCCCAACAGAACACTTGCGGGTTCACCCGACCGCCCCGCTGGATACCGCTCCTCACCGCAGTGAATCAATCCATTCAGAAACGTGCCCGTCGTGATGATCGTCGCCCCGGCAAGCAGAATCCGCCCATCGCGCAGCTTCAACCCCACCACGCGCCGATGCGGCCGCACCGGCCGCGGCAACTCGGTCAACCCATCCAGGTCCTGAGTCTCTAAGTCCCTCGTCCCTAGTCCCCGCTCTTCCAGTCCCTCAGTCCCTAGTCCCTTAGTCCCCGCTTCTTCGATCTCCTCAAAGACGAGATCCACGACCTCCGCCTGCCGAATATGCAAACCCGGCTGGCTCTCCAGCACCTCGCGCATCTTCACGCGATAGAGCGCCTTGTCGCACTGTGCACGCGGACTCCACACCGCCGGTCCGCGCGATGTATTCAGCAGCCGGAATTGGATGCCCACCGCATCGGCAACCTCGCCCATGATGCCGCCCAGCGCGTCAACTTCGCGCACCAAGTGCCCTTTGGCCACGCCGCCAATCGCCGGATTGCAGCTCATCTGCGCAATCAGGTCGAGATTCATCGTGATCAGCGCGGTCTTCAGGCCCATGCGCGCCGCAGCCATCGCCGCCTCGCACCCGGCGTGCCCCGCGCCCACCACGGCCACATCGTATTGTTCGGTAAAAGCCATCTCACCTTATTCTACCGGCTCATCAAATCCGAGCCCGCCGAAACGCGGAACCTGAGCTCGGCTGCTCTGCCGGCTCTCACCGCCCCACCAACCGCGCAATCCCACCAATGCAGCATTACTTCGCGCTATTCTCAGCCCCCACGCATCACAAGAATGCAATCAGACTCCGCGATAGAATCGAGTCGACTCCTAGACGCATCCCGTTCCATGTTTACCTGCTTGTGCGGCAACTCGGTCGATCGCGAAGGCGCCACCTGCGAGCGTTGCGGCGCCCTCCATATCCTCGGGCTCGATGCAAACGCCAGCTATAAGGAAATCGAGAGCACCTACCGCGTGCTGGTCAAGGTCTGGCATCCCGACCGCTTTCAAACCGACCCCAAGCTCAGAGAAGCCGCCGACGAAAAGCTCAAGTCCATTAATTCCGCGCACGCTTACCTCGCATCGCTCCCCCAGACCAAAGCTCGAAAGCGCGCGACCCGCAAGCCCGCGCCACAGGAGGTCGGCCTGCAGCCAACCGGCAACACTCAACGCCGCACCCTCTTCGATTCCGCTCTGGCCATCGGCATTCTGGTGCGTTGTGTGGTTCTCCTCATCATCCTCGGCGTCTCCGCCGCCCTGCTCATTGCCATGGACCGCACCCTCTCCTCCAATCCCGCGACGGCAAGTTTCTACGCCCAATACAGATCGCAACTCCTCTTCACGCTGCAGACTGACTTGACGGCATTCAAACAGCGACTGCCCCGCTCTCGATCCGGAACTGTCGCGTCCGCTCCCGCCTCTTCGCCGCTGCCGGCTCAACCCGATCCCTCATCGGCCGTGTCGGCGACCGCTCAGCCCGCGATCGTCCCGTCGCCGCACGTCCCCATGCCCTACGTCACCGTCGGCCTCACCAAAGACGAAGTCATCAGTGTCATGGGTTCTCCCGTCTCGTCCTCCGCCAACGCTCTCCTCTTTCGAAACGCGGCCTTCTACTTTCACAATGGCGCCGTGGTCGGTTGGAAGGTCAATCCCGCTCTGATTCCCCTGCACGTCAAACTCTGGCCGACCGGTCATCCCGACCCACGCGCCTCGAACTTCAGCATCGGCTCATCGAAGAACGATGTGATCGCCGTCCAGGGCACGCCTACCTTGCTCTCGGAAAACAAGCTGGCCTACGGCGCCTCCGAAGTGTTCCTGGAGGGAGGCCGCGTCATCGGCTGGAATGACAATCACGCCTCCGAACGCCTCCGCGTCGCTGCGCATTAGTCCCGCCGGCACTCACTCCGACGCGCACAGCGTCGGCCACAGCTACAATCCGGACGTATGGCTGAGCGCAACCGCAAACCCCAATCGCAACTCGCTCGCAGTGCGGTACGCCTCTTTGCCGCCAACGACCGCATGAACCAGATGCTTATCGAACACCTCGATCCTGCCGCCTGGAGCGCAAAACCCGCCGGCAAGGTCCGCCCCATCGCGGCCATCTTCACCCACATGCACAATGTCCGCACCAAGTGGATCCGGCTCAACGCACCGCATCTCAAGGTCCCGGCACAACTCAGCCGTACCCGCTGCACTGCACAACAGGCGCGCACCGCATTGGCCCAGAGCGCCGCACTCTGCCTCGAACTGCTGGCCGAAGCCCTCGGCAGCGAAGGCCGCATCACCAAATTTCGCCGCGATGGCTGGGGCGCACCTTGGCCTGCCGACGTCGAGATGCTCTGCTACATGCTGGCGCATGAGGCTCACCATCGCGGCCAAATCTGCCTGCTCGCCCATCAACTCGGCTACCCGTTGTCTGCCGCAGTCACGTCGGGACTGTGGAATTGGGAAAAGCTCTGGAAAGAATCCGAAGCGCTACGCCGTTCGACCGAAATGAACGCTCAATCACTTGCTAGGCCGAATCGTCGTTCCTCGCGTGTCTCGCGGTTCGGAAAAACTTAAGCTCGCGTGGCCCGAACTTGGGTATCGCACCTTGGAAACCCGACCCTGCTCGCGCATGCGCCTGGCCGCTTCGGTCCATGAGGGCAAAACAACGTCTTCTTGTCCCCAATGCGCCACCGAAGCCTCATCGCACCAATGGAGCAAGTGAGGCATCGCCTTCTTGTGCGCCCCTGAGTTCATGAACTGCCGCATATTCTCCTGCATGTCCCACGCCGTCATCGTCCAGAAAGTGCGCTCTCGATCGTTGAGCACCGCGCCGGTTTGAAATCCTGGCGCCCTGCTGACCTGCCGGAACGAGCGAAATGCATACACCGCGAAGAACGGCATGAAGCAAATCGACCGGATTCTCAAGCGCGTCAGGCTGACAAAGATCATCGCTCAACTTCCATGAATCGACATCGGAATTGGTCTCGCCTGCTCACGCTTTCAGCATGACATCGGCGAACATAAACGGCAAACGTGGTAAAGTTCCTCCCAAGTGACGAGCCCTTCCTGGAAACGATCTTCCATCTGCGATCCGCTTTCTTGAAGGGTTGGAAAGGCGCAAGTGCGCGTCCCTCGGATCGATCCCGCAATCTGAGGCCGCCACCAAAATCCCATGCAGAGCCCCGAACAGATGCCGAGTTTCGATGCATGGCGCGAAACGCCGCGCAAGTCCATTGTCATCCTGCTGCTCTCGGTTTTCCTTTTCTTCACCACCATCGGATTTGCCAACGACATCATCGCCCTGGGACGCGAGCCCTTGGTCCGCTTCGCGCTCGGAACACTGCTGTGCGGCTCCTTCGCTGTTTTGTACGCGGTCGTGAGTATCTCCCTCCGCCAGAACTGGTGGAAGGCGGTCCTGCCGATCATCGTGGTGCAGATCGTGTCGATGAGCTTTTTGGGACACTGGTTCCCGGATCTTCCGCAGCTGATTCCCATGAACGCAGCCGAATTGGAAAACCTGCGCTCGCGCCTGACCTTCGACAGCATTGCGACCATGACAGCCGTCAGCCTGGGCTACACAGGCTTCTTCTATGTTTTGGTGCACGAAGCGCGGCGCTATGTGAAGACGCGCACTGAAAAGGCGCTGCTCGAAAATGAAATGGCCGCCGCCCGCCAGGTGCAACGAGTCATCCTTCCGGACCCGCACCAATCGTTCCCTGGATTTGCCGTTGACTCCGTCTACAAGCCGGCGCGCGAGGTAGGCGGCGATTTCTTTCAGATCGTCGCGATGGCAAACGGCGGCCTGCTTTTTGTCGTCGGCGACGTTGCCGGTAAAGGCCTTCCAGCTGCGATGCTCGTGGCGCTGCTGATTGGATCGATCCGCGCGGTTGCCGAAGACACACGCGACCCCGTTTTGCTGCTGCGCAGCCTGCACGACACGTTGATCGGGCGCGCTCCGGATGGATTCGCTACTGCCCTCGCGGTCCTGATCACGCGCAACGGTCTCGTCACCCTCGCCAATGCAGGACACTTATCGCCCTACCTCGATGGACAAGAGATCGAACTCCCGGGCGCGCTGCCACTGGGCATCAGCGGGGGCGGACGGTACGAAGCCACGATGGTCGAGCTACGGCCTGGCAGCCGGTTGACGTTCCTCTCCGATGGCGTTGTGGAAGCGCAGAACGAGAGGGGCGAATTGTTCGGATTCGATCGTGCCATGGCGATGTCGAGGGAACCCGCTGCAACGGTAGCAGATGCGGCCGTCCAGTTCGGACAAGACGACGACATCACCGTGGTGACAATCGAGCGCCGTGCGAATGCCTGAATGGGCTCCGACCGCAACTCACAGTTGATCGCTGCATTTCTTCGCAACACGGCGCGCTCCAAAAGTAAGGCGACGGAAGGGCGAAATGTTCCACCTGGAACATTTTTGGGCGCCGGTCGGCTACGCCTCCAACTGCACAGTCAACTCTTCCCACTCGGCGGTGAGCGTCGCGAGTTGAGCCCGCAACTCGGCAGCGAGATCGCTCAGCCTCTGCGTCTCTGCGGCGGAGACAAACACGCCCAGTTGCTTCTCGGTGTGCGCAATTGCAGCCTCGATGCGCGGAATCTCTTCTTCCAGGAACGCGCAGCGGTCTTCCATCTGTTTTTGCTTGATCGGATTCAGGCGTCGCGCGCGATTGCCATTCGAAGAACCGGAGGCCGTGCGAACATCCGGTTCATCCGGATCGCTGTCGATTGGGCCGCCTTCAATGACAATCGTTGTTCCGGTGAGTGCAGATGCAGGCGTAGTGACGGGTTCGGGGTGGGCGGGCTCTGCGGCGAGTTGCTCCTTCTTGCGTGCGTAGTCCTCGTACGTGCCTTCGTACATGGTGATCGCGCCGTTCTCGACTTCGAGCACGCGGGTACCGAGGCGATCGATAAAGTAGCGGTCGTGTGAAACAAAAATCACCGTCCCGCTGAAGGCGGCCAGCGCGTCCAACAAGACATCTTTCGCCCGCATGTCGAGGTGGTTCGTCGGCTCATCCAGCAGCAGGAAGTTCGAGGGCGAGACGAGAATGCGCGCCAGCGCAAAACGATTGCGCTCGCCGCCCGAGAGGACTCCGAGTTTCTTAAACACGTCGTCGCCGGAGAAGAGGAAGCAGCCGAGCAGCGAGCGCAACGCGGACTCGGGAACTTTCACGGCGGCGCGGCTGATGTCGTCCAACATGCGCGCGTCGGGGTCGAGCACCTTATATTGATCCTGCGCGAAGTACTCGCTGACCACGTTGTGGCCGAGTTTGACGGTGCCTTCGGTCGGGGCTTCGACGCCGGTGAGCAATTTAATGAGTGTAGACTTGCCCGCGCCGTTCACACCGACGAGCGCAACGCGGTCTCCTCTATCGATGGAAAAACGCCCATTGCTGAACACGCGTTTCGCGCCGTAGCTCTTGCTCAGGCCGTCGGCTTCAACGACGAGACGGCCGGACGGCGGAGGCTGCGGAAACTTGAAGTGGATGACCGGCTCTTCTTCTGGAATATCGATGCGCTCGATCTTTTCGAGCTCCTTGATCCGGCTTTGGACCTGCTTGGCTTTCGTCGCCTGATACCGGAATCTGCTGATGAAGGCTTCGAGGTGCTCGATCTGGTCGCGTTGGTTCTTGTAGGCGGCGACGAGTTGCGCGCGGCGCTCTTCCTTTTGCGAAAGGTATTTCGTGTAGTTACCGTGGTAGATGGTGAGGCGTTTGTTCCAGATTTCGACGGTGCGATCTACAGTGACATCGAGGAAGTAGCGGTCGTGGGAGATGAGAATGTAGCCGAAGGGGTAGCTCTTGAGATAACTCTCGAGCCAGTTGCGCGTTTCAAGGTCGAGATGGTTGGTCGGCTCGTCGAGCAGGAGCAGGTTCGGCTTGGCGAGCAGCAGCTTCGCCAACGCGATGCGCATCTGCCAGCCGCCGGAGAACTCATCGGTCTGGCGCTGCCAGTCTTCTTTGGTGAAACCCAGTCCTGTCAGAACCGCACCGACTTGCGCATCGAGCGCGTAGCCATCCATGACATGGAAGCGTTCTTGCAAGGTGGAATAGCGCTCGGCGGCGGCCTCGTATTCAGGGCTCGCGTGGTCGAGATCGGCCATCTGTCCCGCGGCTCGCTCGATTTCGCCTTCCATCGCGCGGAGCTCGTCGAAGACCGTCAGGCATTCTTCAAAGATGGTGCGGCTGGTGAGTTGCAGACCTTCCTGCGGAAGATAGCCGAAGCTCATGCCGCGGGTTTGCTGCATCGCGCCGTAGTCGAGCGACTCGAGGCCGGCGAGCACCTTCATCAGGGTGGATTTGCCGGTGCCGTTGGCGCCCACGAGTGCGGTCTTTTCGGTGCTGCGAATGAGCCAGTCGGCTTCGAGAAAGAGGATGCGCGGACCGAAGCGCTTGCCGGCGTTTTGCAGAGAGAGCATGCAGCTCTATTTTCGCAGGCATTGCATGGAGCGGACCGGCGCGAGACGAATCACAAGTGCGGGAAATTCTTCGCAAGGAATCTGTGGAAAAGAAAAATATCGGAGGGGGTGGGGGGTCCGAGCTTCTCCTCTGAAAAAAGGCGAAGGAAGAGAGAATCGACCCCCGGGGTAGGGGTTGCCCTGGTGAGGTACAGAACGGGGGATAGCTGACAGATTGCGAACCTGTCTGCGTTGGTTTACCCGTCCTTCTCATTGTGCAGGAGAATGCAAGTGGAGCTCGATTGAAAGATCGCGAGAAGCAGATCCTTCGCCCCGCTGACCCCACATGCACTCACGTGCATGTGGGGCCCCAGGCGTGCGGGTTCTCAGGATGACACGGTATTGGCAAGTAGAAGACAGTGGACGAAAGGCGAGGTAGGGCAGACTCTGCGCACTTTACTGGACCGGCGCGGAGAAGCGCGCGGCGATTTCGGCGGTAGCGGCAAGCAACGGATCGAGAGCGATGGACGGGACCTTGGCTCCGAGCGCGCGCAGGGTGGCGATCAGGATTTCGGTGGGGATGTTGCCGACCAGAGCGTCCTGCGCGAAGGGGCAGCCGCCGAGACCGCCGAGGGCGGCATCGAAGCGGCGGCATCCGGCGTCCCAGGCGGCGCGAATGCGGGCAGGTGCGTCGTCGCGGCGCGCGTGGAGATGGACGCCGATTTCGAACCCTCTATGCGCGGCGAGCACTGCGCCCAAGGTGGCGGAGATCTGCGCAGGCGAGGCGAGCCCTACGGTATCGGCGAGCGAGATGGCGCTTGCACCAGAGTCGATCAACAGTTCGCAGGCGGTGACGATTTCGTCGGTGTTCCACAGCTCGCCGTAGGGATTGCCGAAGGCCATGGAGATGTAGGCGACGGTGTCGAGGCCTGCGTTGTGTGCCGAGGAGACGATGGATTCGAAGGCGTCGAGGGACTCTTCGAGGGTCTGGTGCTGGTTGCGCTGGAGGAATTCGGCGGAGATGGAGTAAGGAAAGCCGAGGGTTTGAACAGCGCCCGTGGCGATGACGCGCTCGGCGCCTTTTTGATTGACGACGATGCCGATGATTTCGATGTGTTCGGGCGGCGCGAGGAGTTCGATGACCTGCTCGGAGTCGGCCATCTGCGGCACGGCGGCGGGCGAGACGAAGCTGACCGCGTCGATGTGGGTGAAGCCGGCGGCGATGAGCTTGCGCAGGTAGTCCGCCTTTTCGGCGGGCGGGATTTGTTTGTGCAAACCCTGCCAGGCGTCGCGCGGGCACTCGACGATTTTGACGGTGTCGGGCATTGGTTTCAGGGTACAGGGATCAGGGGTCTTACTCTAGCGGGAAGCATTCGAGGTCATTCGCGAATCGGATGGGGCCGGAAAACCGGCGTCTGATTTGGAATTGAGTTTCCTCTTCTTTTCCCAGAGTCCGCAGCATGCGATGCGACAGCACCAATTGCTTGACATGCGCATTGGCCGCGATTGCGCCGATGACGGAGGGAGGCATGTGGAGCCGTCGCTCCACTCCTGTAGCGCCCTCGGGGACGGCATTATGCGCAATGAAGATATCGGCGTTCGAGGCGAGCTGAGTCAGGCCCTGACCCTCTCCATTGGTGTCCCCGCCGAAGACGATTTGCTTGCCGCCGATTTCCACCCGCCACGCTAATGCGGGAAAGGCGCCATGCCCTACGCTCACTGCATACACAGCCATATCGGCATTGCGAAACACGAGGGCCGGCACCGAAGCAGGCGCGACATTATGCGGCTGCAGTTGGTAGGTTCCCTGGGGATTCGGCTCGACCATGTCGCTGAGATAGCGCCAGGCGCCGCGTGGATCGCTGAAGAGGTCACGCACGAACTCGGTGGTGGAAGGCATGAAGTCGTTGCCCGAGGGCCCATAGACCGGCAGGGGACGGCTGCGATCTCCGAACCAGGAAGAAAAGACCAACGCCGGGAAATCGCTGCTGTGATCGACGTGAAAATGACTGAACAGAAAGACGTCGAGCTGCGACATCTTTGCTCCACTCTCGCCAAAGCGGAGCGCGCTGCCTCCGCCTGCATCAACGATGACGCGCGAGAGCCCGTTCTGCCATATCAAATAGCTGGTTGAGGCCCGCTTACCTTCGGTTTCCGGGCCTCCGGAGCCAAGTACCTGTACTGCCAAACCTGACGAGCCACAGGATTGCGCGTTTGCAGGCTGAGGTGTGCAGGCAAGTGAGGCGGACACAAGAGTGAGCAACGCATAGATCGGCGGTCTGAGGCGGCGCATCTTCGAACCTCGGGCGGCGGCGATGCGCCTGCACAGGCGGTCGCCCCTGTGCTCAGGCGGAATCTGCGCAGGCAGACCCTGCCTGGCGTCGCGCGGGCACTCGATGATTTTGACGGTGTCGGGCATTTCAAGTTCAGGGTAGAAGATATGACGGTCTGCTTCTTCGAAACAGCCCATCCTGCGATGGTGCTAACCTCTCTGTCGTGGTTGCCATCCGCGTCTCTTCGTCTGTTTTGTGAACTTTTGCATCGGCGGCATCGTCTTGGCAGTCGTCCTCGGCGGATTTCTCGCGCTGATGGGCCGAATGCTGGTGTCCAACACAGCTCCCGACAGGACGCGATTCCTCTGGGCCTGCTTCAAGCGTCCGTTCCTTCTGATCCCGTGGACCCTATTTGTGTTTATTGCATACAGCTATGCCAACGGGATCATTTTCCATCGTGACAACGGATTGGGCGTCAATAGCCATGTTCCTCTATCCAGACGGCCATCCTTCGGGCAGCATAAACTACAATCCCGGTTACATCCTTACGCCTGAAACCACCGTTGGCAAATTCCCCAATCCGGGCTCTGGCGCCATCGATCGTGTAACAGAGTTGCAGGTTGCGGGGCCATACATACTGGGAAACAGTTATCCTCCCTCGGGAACGGAGTTTGATCAGTGGCGATCGGCCCAGGGCAAGTACTTCCTGCTCGACACCCGCGCAAGGTCTATGGAGACATTTTTTACGCTTGACGAGCTGCGAAGCGCATCCGCCTCAAAGGGAATCAACCTGTCGCTTGAAAGTCCGATCGATGTTTATTCAAGGTACAGGCGGACCGGTTTGACTGGTTCCTTCCTGCTGTTTCAGCTCTCGGCCTAGCTGGCCTGTTCGTGTCATTGTGGCTGAAGGCCAAGCGGATTCGCCGTCAGAGCGATTGCACTGACGAAATCCACGCCGTCGGCGCGTCTGCCTGAAGGTCAGATTCCCCGAAGGAGCGGTTTGCCTGGACGGCGAGTCTCTAGCCACGGGAGGGGTGGACTTTGAGGATTTCGCGGGCGATGACCATGCGCTGAATCTCGCTGGTACCTTCGCCGATGGTGCAAAGCTTGACGTCGCGGTAGTACTTTTCGGCGGGGTAGTCCTTGATGAAGCCGTAGCCGCCGAAAAGCTGCACGGCTTCGTCGCAGATGCGCACGGCGACTTCGCCGGCGAAGAGCTTGGCCATGGAGGACTCACGCGTTGTGCGGTGATGGGCATCTTTGAGGACGGCGGCGCGCTGGGTAAGCAGGCGCGCGGCGTCAAGTTCAGTGGACATGTCGGCGAGCTTCCACTGAATGCCCTGGAACTCGGCGATGGCTTTGCCGAACTGGCGGCGTTCCTTCACATATTTGAGAGCCGCGTCGAGTGCGCCGCGGCCGATGCCCAGAGCCAGGGCCGCGATGGAGATGCGGCCACCGTCGAGGACGCGCATGGCGTCGACGAAGCCTTCGCCTTCGGCGCCGATGAGATTTTCGGCGGGGATCTCGCAGTCTTCGAAGATGAGTTCGCTGGTGTCGCTGGCGCGGAGGCCGAGCTTGTTTTCTTTTTTGCCGGGGCGGAAACCTTTGGTGCCTTTTTCGACGAGGAAGGCGGAGAGGCCGTGGGTGCCCTTGGTCTTGTCAGTAACGGCAATGACGACGGCGACGTCGGCATAGTGACCGTTGGTGATGAAGGTCTTGTTGCCGTTGAGAAAGTAGCGGTCGCCTTTTTTGACGGCGGTGGTGCGCGCGTTGCCAGCATCGGAGCCGGAGCCGGGCTCGGTGAGAGCCCAGGCGGCGAGCCATTCGCCGGTGGCGAGCTTGGGGACGTATTTCTGTTTCTGCGCTTCGGAGCCGCAGAGGAAGATGTGATTCGTACCGAGAGAGTTGTGCGCGGCGACTGTGATGCCTATTGATCCGTCGACGGCGGAGAGTTCTTCGATGGCCAGCACGTAGTCGACGTAGCCGAGGCCCGCGCCGCCATATTCAGGCGGGAAGATGACGCCGAGGAGCCCCAGCTCTCCGAGCTTCTTCACGGTGGCGAGGGGGAACTCGCTCTTCTCGTCCCACTCCATGATGTGGGGTGCGATTTCGCGGGCGGCAAAGGTGCGGATTTCGCGGCGGAGGTGTTCCTGCTCTTCGGTGAGGACGAAGGGGTAGAGGTTGTGGGCGGATTCGGCCATGGAGGGCTCCTAGGTTAAGTTCGATGCGGGTATCCGCGACCGGTTCGTTCCTATTGAAACGGGGTGAAATGCAGATCCTTCGCCCCGGTTACCCCACGAACAACTCACGTTGATCATGAGGCCCCAAACTCGCGGGTTCTCAGGATGACACCTCTCAGGAAGGCGAAAATACCTTCCGGGGCTAAAGCCCCCACTAAGAAACGTTGCATTTCAGGGGCCTGAGGGCCCCTGCTCCCTCCGCCCCCGCCCCCCTCCAGATAGAAGCTCATGTTTGCAGGACTCCGGGGTTGAAGCGCGGAACGTCGGGGTTGAGGGCGCAGGCTTCGAGAGCGGCGATGAGGACGTCGCGCGTCTTGGCCGGATCGATGATGGCATCGATCCAGAGACGTGCAGCGCCGTAGCGTGGGTCGGCCTGACGGTCGTAGTCGGAGCGAATCTCATCCGAAATGGCTTGGCGCTCGGCGTCCGTGAGAACTTTGCCGCCACGCTCCATTTGCTTGGCGCGGACTTCTGCGAGAGTGTTGGCGGCGGATGCTCCGCTCATGACGGCGTATCGGGCCGTGGGCCAGGCAAAGAGGAAGCGCGGATCGTAGGCTTTGCCGCACATTGCGTAGTGGCCTGCGCCGAAGCTACCGCCGAGAATGACGGTGATTTTAGGGACGACGCTGGTGCTGACGGCGGAGACCATCTTGGCGCCGGCGCGAATGATGCCGGACCACTCGGCATCTTTGCCGACCATGAAGCCGTTGACGTCGTGAAGAAAGACAAGGGGGATGAGGTTCTGATTGCAGTCCATGATGAAGCGGGCGGCCTTTTGTGCGCCCTCGGTGTATATGACGCCGCCGACCTCGATCTTCTTTGCGCCAGCGGCAGGGCCCATGGCGACCGTTTGCATCTGATTGATCTTCTGGTTGGCGACGATGCCGACGGCGTGACCACCGATGCGCGCGTAGCCACAGAGCACGGTGCGACCGAAGTCGGCCTTGTATTCGTCGAAGGCGCTCTTGTCGGCAAGACGGGCGATGACCTCGCGCATGTCGTACAGGTTGGTGGAAGTGGGGTCGGGGTTGATGAGGCCGTAGAGATCGTCGGCGGAGTAGAGCGGGGCATCGGTGGCGGGATCGTAGGGGATGCGGGAGAAAATTTCGGGCGTTGGGGCGGATGCGGTCGGGCGGGCGCCCATTTTTTCGACGAGGGAACGCAGCCGGGCGATGCAGAGATGGTCGTTGGGTTCTTTGAAGTCGACGGTGCCGGAGATTTCGGCATGCATGGATGCGCCGCCGAGTTCTTCGGGGTCGGTTTTCTGTCCGATCGCCGCTTGCACGAGCGAAGGGCCGGCGAGGAAGAGGCCGGAGCCTTCGGTCATGAGAACGGTGTCGGTCATGACGGGGAGATAGGCTCCGCCGGCGACGCACATGCCCATGATCGCGGTGATCTGGGGGATTCCCATCGAGCTCATAACGGCGTTGTTGCGGAAGATGCGGCCGAAGTCGTCGGTGTCGGGAAAGACATCTTCCTGCAGAGGGAGGAAGACGCCGGCGGAGTCGACGAGGTAGAGGGTGGGGATGCGGTTGTCGAGGGCGATGGTCTGCGCACGAAGGACCTTCTTGGCGGTCATGGGGAAGAAGGCTCCGGCTTTAACGGTGGCGTCGTTGGCGATGACCATGCAGAGGCGACCAGCCACGCGGCCGATGCCAGCGACGACGCCGGCGGATGGAGCGCCGCCGTATTCCTGATACATGTTGTGAGCGGCCCAGAGGCCGAGCTCGAGGAAGTCGGCGGGCGCGTCGAGGAGGAGGTTGAGGCGTTCGCGGACGGTGAGGCGGCCTTTGGCGTGTTGGGCGTCGACGCCTTTAGGGCCACCGCCGAGACGGATGGTGTCTTCTTCGGCGCGCAGAGAGGCCAGGAGCGCGAGAAGCGCCGTTCGATTGGCCTTCAAACGAGCCGACTCGGGATCGAGCGCGGAAGGCAGTTTGTTGTGGACGACCTCGGGCATGGAGCTTCCGACGGGCTGGCCGAGTCTAGCATTTTGGACGGCGGAGCGGTCCAGCACGTTTTGGTGCAAATGATTCGGCCGGAAGCCGGAGGATTACTGCGATTGGCCGAAGACACGACGGCCCTCCCTGAAGGAAGGGCCGCGCGCTTTGGTTGGGTTGATGTTTAGTTGACGGTCACGGTGAAGGTGGTTGTCGCTGTGGTCTTGGCAGGATCACCGCCAGTTCCAGTCACGGTAAAGGTGTAGGCGCCAGCGGCTGTGCCGGGGTTGCTGGTGCCACCTCCGCCACCGCCCCCTCCTCCACCGCCGCCGCCACCGCAGGCAGCGAGGCTGCCGAGCGTCAACAGCAGGACGAACATTCCCAGCAGGGCGCGGAAGGCGCGTCGTTGCGCGGGGATGCCGAGAAGAGCGAGCAGAGCGAGAGCGGCGAGGCCGAGTCCGGCGAGCGCTGTCCTGTTCCGGCTGAACTCGGGCCGGATAAGCGCACCGGTTGTGGCTGCCACGGTTGTGACGGTGGCCGTAGCGGTTCCGCCGACGGCGACTGGGGTGGACGGGATCGTGCAAATCGGCGCGTCGCCGGATTGATTGGTGGGACCACCCGAGTTGAGAGCACAGGTCAGTGCGACGGTGGCGGAGTAGTTGGTCGTGCTCGACACCGAGATGGTCGACGCGGCCGAACTGCCTCGATTAATCGCGAGCGGCGCGGTTGCACTCAGCGCATAGGTAGACGCTGTCACGGTGACGCCTGCAGTGTTGCTGCCGGAGGTGTAGACGTTGTCTCCGCTGTAGGCCGCGGTTAAGGTATCCGTGCCGGCAGCGAGCGAGTTGGCTGGAATGGTGAACGAATAGCTGCCGGAGGACAGAGCCTGCGGAGCCGAGGTGTAACTGCCGCTGGTGAGGGTCACGGTTCCCGTTGGCGTGGTTCCACCGCCAGTAACAGCAGCTGTGACCTGCAACGACTGGGAGGTATTCACGCTGGTGGAGGCGGGTGTCACGGCGACCGTGGCAGTCAGTTTGGTGACGATCACGGAGGCTGAGTTGCTGGCGGTGAGATAGTAGCTATCGCCGCTGTAGGCCACCGTAAGAGTGTCGGTTCCCGCGATCAAGCTGCTGGCGGGAATGGTGATGGAATAGTTGCCGCCGATGAGGGCGGTTGCGGACGACTTGTATCCGCCGCCGGAAAGCGTCACGGAGCCGGTGGGCGTGGGACTGCCGGACGGGAACGTAATGGACCCGGTAACGGTAAGGCCGGCATTCAATGCGATGCTCGATGGATTGGGCTGGACCGTAATGCCGGTGGGAGCGATCTGGATGACGTTGACCGTCCCTGTGCCCGAGCCGGCGGCGTAGGTTGTGTCTCCGCTGTAGGCAACGGTGAGGGGCACGTGACCGGTGGCGAGACTGTTGGCGGGAATGGTGAACGTGTAACTACCGGAGGACAGCGTCTGTGCACCCGATGTGTAAGTGCCGCTGGTGAGGGTCACGGTGCCGGTGGGGCCCGGCGAACCGGCTACGGTCACGGTCACGGAGAGCGGAGCATTGAACGCAACACTGGTGGCTCCGGGAGCGACGGTGATTGTGGCTGCGGACTTGCCCGCACTGGACGTGACGGTCACGTTCGCGGTGCCGGGTGTACCGGCCAGGTAGGTTCCATCGCCGCTGTAGGTGGCGGTGAGAGTGTCGGAACCGACGCTCAAGCTGTTTATCGGGATGGTGTACGAGTAGGTGCCGTTGGAGAGAGCGATGGCGGTCGAGGTGTAGGTGCCACTGGTGAGGGTGATCGTGCCGGTGGGAGCTGGACCGCCGGCAGCGCCAGTAACGGCGCCGGTGACTGTAAGGGTCGCACTTGCCGCGACACTCGAGGCACTGGGGGCCACGGTGATGACGCCCGGCGCAACCTGAGAGACGGTCACACTGGTTGTGGTGTTCAACAACGCATAGTTGTTGTCGCCGCTATAGGTGACGGTGAGGGTGTCTGGGGTCGCGCCTCCGGTGAATGAGAAGGCCGGAACATTGAATGTGTAGGCACCACTGGCGAGAGCCTGTGGAGTGCCGGTATACCCGCCACCGGTCAGCGCGACCGTGCCGGTCGGAGTCACACTGTTGGCTCCGGTGACGGTGACGGTGACGGTAAGGGGCTGGCTGACCGAGATGCTCGTGGCCGAGGGAGTGACAGTCTCGGTGGTTGTACCGGCTCCGGTGACAGACGTCCACGCGTTCACGACATTGGCGACGTTGAGCGAGCCGAGGCCGGTTGCCTGGTCAAAGCCGGCAGCAGCGCCGAACCCGGGCAGGACGGCAACGGAATCTCCGGTATGGGAGACGGTGCAGTTGGCGGAACCCGGCTGGCAAGGCATTGCAATTGTGCCGGTGTCGATGTCGTTGAAGTAGCAGCTGTTGCTGACAGTGCCGGTTTCTGTTGTGCAGCTGGCGTAGGTCTGTTTCGAGGCAAGCTCGTAGAGTTCGGCGTTGGGGCTTCCCTGTGTCTCGCCCGCCTTCTGGTTAATGAGAGCCATGACGCCGGCCATGGCGGGAGAGGCAACGGAAGTGCCGCCGACTTCTTCGGCGGAGATCTCCTGCGTCGGAGAGTAAGTACAGGAAGTGGTGCCGGACGGCAGCGTAGCAGAAACGCAGATCAGATAGGCGCTGCCCAGGAAGCCGTTGGATGCGAAGAACGACACGTCGGGCAGATCGCGCACTCCGTCGGTGGGAATACCGGCGACGCCCGTCTGCCAGGAGGGCTTGGCATAGCCGCCCGCGCAAGTCGCCGCCGCCTGCCCGTTGCTGGTAATGCAGTTGCTGGCGCCTCCACCTCCGCCAACCACATCGACAAAGGGCGCGAGGTCGACGTTAAAGGTGGTCTTCACGGTTTGATACCAGGTAAGCACGAACTGGCAGGCAGATTCGGCGTCGGTGGGGCTGGTCGGGCTGAAGCCCTTGCCCTTGAGAGCGGGAACGACCTGGCTTTGCAGAAAAGATATGCTCAGCGGATTGGTGCAGGTGTCGTTCCAGGGCACCTCGGGCATGTAGCCAGCCGCGCTTGCGCCGGTGGTGGAGTTGGTCGCGTTCCAGTACGGGGACGCCGTTGAACCCCAGTTCAGATCGGTTCCACCGACGGCTGTGTCGTACGGCGTGGAGGCTATGCCACTGACGGACAGGCCATACAGCGCTTCGTAGGGAACGCTGGCATCCAGCCCCTGATCGCAGGTGGCCGATCCCGCATCGCCCGCAGCGACAAACACGGCGATACCCTCAGTTGTTGCGGTTTGCCAGAGGTTGTTGTAGGCCTTGTTGCCGCTGGTTCCCTCGCCCAGTTCGCAGAGACCGTAGCTCACATTGAGAATGTGGGCGTTGACGAGGGGAGACCCGGAGACACCTACGCTGTCAACGATGTAGTTGGCCGAGTCGAACACCGTATCGTCGGTGCTGGAGAGTTGGCCCGAGGTAACAAGGACGACCTGCGCGCCGGGGGCGACGGCGCCGGACCATTCGACGTCGAGAGTGTTCTCAGTCAAATCGTCGATCGTGCAGTTGCCCGTGGTTCCTGTGCAGATGCCGGGATCGAGTCCATTGGCGCCTTTGACCTGGATGGGAGTCAACCCCGCGGGAAGGCCGAAGGCCGAGCGGAATGCCGCGACGTCGGAGAGGTTGATGTCGGTGGTTCCGACGACGGCGATGATCTGACCGGCGCCGTTGATGGGAGTTGCCGCATTCCACAGCGGAAGGACGTTATAGATGGTGGCGAAATCGTAGGGTGCGACGTCCTCAATCAAGACCGCACTGCTGCCCGATCCGGTGATAATGCCGAAGTCCGGATGGGGAGCATCTGCGACCGCGGTGAGTGCCGCGGGATGCGTGAGGAGCGAGCCTGCGTCATTTCGTTGCCACTTGCCGGTCTGGCCGTTGAATGTAGCGGTGGAACCGAGCCGATGGAGCGGCCGGGGGCGGAAGTCGTGGAGGCCTTTCACGCCCGCCACCACGGGAGCGAGAGCCGCGGGAATCTGGGGATCGCTCATGTTGGCGATGTGTTTTTCGCCGCGCACGGAGAGACTGTGCATCTCCAGATGGAAGGCGGTTTCAACCTGCGCCGCCGTGCCGCTGAAGCGGATGGTCATCCGGTCTTTGGAGACGCCGGCGACTGAGAAGCCCTGGCCCGCGAGCCAGTTGGAGAGGGTCGCAATGTCGGCAAGGGATGGCCCGAAGCGCTCGCCGACTTCGGCGGGCTGCAGCCAGCGATGGTAATCGGGCGAAGAAGAGTCGTACTGAGCGGCCACGAAGCTGTCGAAGGCGGTCTGGAGCTCGGGGCTGCGCGTCAACACGAGCACGACGTTGGTCATGGCGAGGTTTGGATTCACTCGGCCGAGGTCGTTTTCAGCGTTGGCGACCGGGAGCGTATTGCCCTTCAGGGTCACCAGCTGATCTGCGTCGATTTTGTCGACGATTCTCGCGGCAGGTGCAGGCGATTGCGCTAGGGCCGGCATTGAAACGACGTTGGCAAGGCAAAACAGACAAAGGGAGAGAGTACGCAGGAGACGCATACCTAATGTCCCAGAACCTTTCTCGGAGAGCGAGCCCCGAACTACTCATGTGTGTTGATGGTGTAACCAAATAAGACGACTGAAGAGGACAGGCGAAACTCTATCACTATTGATAACGAAAAATCTCTCGAACTCCCGTCAGCGGTGACGACATCGACATTATGTACTGAAGTGGCACCGTGCGCAGCTGAACCGACTTTGCATTGAAGCGGCTGTTTCCATCTTCGGTAACTCTAACGCCGAGCGCGTGATGCTTCACGCCCGACGCGAAAAAACTGGGTACATCTTTTGTTGTAGTCGCAAATATCCGAACGCTTATTTCAACTGCAACAACGACTGGCGTACAATCTGGGCAAACTTAGAAGACTGCATTTCCCCGCAGACAAGCCACCGATGAGTGGTTCTTCAGGCTTTCCGAGTACGAAGGGAAGGTTATGAAGGTTATTGGAATCAGCGGGTTGGAAAATGCAGTGCCTTTCAAACGGGCGCACTGGCCTGGTCTCGACGAGCGCGAATATCGCATTTGCCAGGGGATGGATGCAGCCGCCGCGCTCGTGATCGACGGCAAGCTGGTGGCAGCCGCCGAGCAAGAACGTTTCAGCCGCAAGAAACACACCGGCGATTTCCCGATTGACGCGATCCGCTATTGCCTGCAGAAGGCTGGTATCTCGATCGACGAGATCGACGAGCTTGCGCACGGCTTCGATTACGAGCCGTATCGTGCGCTGTATCGAGCCGATGGAACGTCCGATGCGCTGTACGATCAGGTCTTTTCGCGCGAGGTGCTGCTGGCACAGGTACGGCGCGACCTGCCGGGTTTCCCCGAAAGCAAAGTTTTCTCGGTCGGGCATCATCTTGCCCATGCGGCGAGTGCTGCCTACACGTCAGGTTGGGATGAGTGCCTGGTGGTGGTCAACGATGCCATGGGCGAGGTGGAAAGCATCAGCGTCTACGACTTTCACGATGGAAAGCTGGAGAAGCTGAGGACGATCGGTGCAAACGATTCCATTGGAATTCTGTATTCGCTGGTGACGCTGCATCTGGGGTTCGACTTCAACTCCGACGAGTACAAGATCATGGGCCTGGCGCCCTACGGCGACCCTTCGCGGTTCAGGGCATTCTTCGAACAGGCGGTGGAGCTGCGCGACGACGGCTCGGTACGCATCCCGATTCTGAAGCTGAATCAATCGCGGGACGAACGGGAGAACTATCGCGCGACGCGGGCGTATCTGGACGAACATCTGGTGCCGCGGCGAGCGGAGAATCAGTCGGTCAACTCGGTGCACGAGGATGTGGCGGCGGCGTTGCAGGAGTGCCTGGAGCGCGTGGTGATGCACGTGTGCGAGCACTTCGGCAAAGAGACGGGGCTGCGGCGTATCGCGCTGGCCGGAGGCGTAGCGTTGAACTGCACCGCCAACGGGAAGCTGGTTCGCTCGCGTCTGTTCGACGAGGTGTACATTCAGCCGGTGGCCGGGGACGACGGTGCAGCGTTTGGCGCGGCGATCTATCGTACCTCGCTGGTGCAGCCGATCGAGAATCGCCGCTTCCCTGTTCCGCTGTTTGGGCCGAGCTACAACGAGCACGGCGTGCAGGCGGCGTTGCGCCGTTTCAACGGAAAGATTCGCTGGAGGCGTTTCGACTCTCTGGGAGATACAAGCGCGTGCGCGGCGCGCCTGATCGCGGATGGACGTGTGATTGCGTGGTTCCGAGGCGGCATGGAGTACGGACCGCGCGCGCTGGGCAACCGGAGCATTCTCGCCGATCCGCGGCGGCCCAAGATGCGCGACCAGATCAATGCAATGGTGAAGAAGCGCGAGGCGTTTCGGCCATTTGCGCCGGCGTGCACAGTAGAGGAAGCGCATCGCTGGTTTGAGGTGGCTCCGGGCACGCAGTTGCCCTACATGATCAGCATCGTGGATGTGCGGCCGGAGGTGCGCTCCCAGCTGCCGGCGATTACGCACGTGAATGGATCGGCCCGCCTGCAAACCGTTTCGAGAACGGACAATCCGGATTTCCATACGCTGCTGGAGGCAGTGGGCGAGGCCACGGGAAGCCAAATGGTGCTGAACACGAGCTTCAACGTGAAGGGCCAGCCGATTGTGAATACACCCGATGAGGCGATAGAGACGTTTCTCGGAACCGGCATCGAATTCCTATTCGTGGAGAATTTCTATGTCACGCGATCTGCCTGAGGAGATTCATGGCGCTATAGACGATTCGCCGCGCGCGGCCACGATTGCCGGACTCTTTATGCGGCAGGCGATGCGCACGCCGGAGGCTGTTGCGTTGATCGCGCAGGATCGCCGGCTCACCTATTGCGCGCTGGACGAACGATCGGGAGAGTTGGCGGCGCATTTGCTGGATCTTGGTGCCGAGCCGGAGACATTGATCGGCGTGGCCATGGAGCGGACTGAGACGTTGGCCGTTACGCTTCTGGCGGTTTTGAAGGCTGGGTGCGCATATGTTCCCTTGGATCCCAGCTATCCGAAGGATCGACTTTCGTGGATCATCCAGGACTCGACGATGCCGTTACTGCTGACCACGGCGGCGACGCGGGGAAAGCTTCCGCCGGAAGCGGCGCATTGCAAGGTGATTGAGGTCGAGAGTCTTGAGGAATCGGGGGCCGATGCGCAAAGCGTCGCGCCGCGTGGAAAAGGCGAGGATCTGGCGTACGTGATCTACACGTCGGGCTCGACGGGCAAACCCAAGGGGGTGATGGTCGAGCACCGGAATGTGGTGAATTTTTTCGCCGGGATGGACCTCGCGATTGGCTCAGAGCCCGGTACATGGCTGGCGGTGACGAGCACGAGCTTCGACATCTCGGTGCTGGAGCTGTTCTGGACATTAACGCGCGGATTCACGGTTGTGCTGCATGGCGAAGAGGATTCTGTCGCCGATGAGATCGAGCGCTGCGGTGTCACCCATCTGCAGATGACGCCATCACTGGCGCGCATGCTGACGTTCGATGCGCGCGCGTTTGCGGCGCTGGGCTCGCTGAAACAGATCCTGCTGGGAGGCGAGGCGGTTCCGGCGGCGCTGGTGCGCCATCTGCGGCAGGTTTTCAGCGGCGAACTCTACAACATGTACGGACCGACGGAAACCACAGTCTGGTCGACGGTGGGACGGATCGAAGACGTCGACGCGACGGTGCCGATTGGCCGGCCGATCTTGAACACGCAGGTCTTTCTTCTCGATGGCGAGCAGAAGCCGGTTGCGGAAGGCGAGATCGGTGAGCTCTACATCGGCGGAGACGGGGTGGCGCGCGGCTATTGGAATCGGCCCGATCTGACGGCGGAGCGATTTGTGACGGTTCCCTCGCTCGGCGGCGCGCGGTTGTATCGGACCGGGGATCTGGCCCGTTTTCTGCCGGATGGAACCATCGACTTTCTTGGCCGGGCGGATTATCAGATCAAGCTGCGCGGGCATCGCATCGAGCCGGGCGAGATTGAGGCGGAGCTGGAGAAATGCCCCGGAATTCATCGCGCGGTAGTGGTGTCGCGCGAAGACCGAGAAGGCGACCAGCGGCTGGCGGCGTATGTGCTGGCGGATGCGGCGAAGGGTGCGACGGAGGCTGAGCTGCGCAGTACGCTTGGATCGAAACTGCCGGAGTTCATGGTGCCGTCGAGTTTTGTCTTTCTGCGCGAGCTTCCGCTGACCGACAACGGCAAGATCGATCGCAAGGCGTTGCTGAAGATGCCGCTGCCGAGCCTGTCGCCAGCGGTGGAGCACGTGAACGGCGGGCCAACGACGGAGATTGAACGCACGATTGCGCGCTTGTGGCAGGAAGCGCTGAGCCTTCCGAGTGTGGGGCTGCATGAGAACTTCTTCGATCTTGGGGCGCACTCCCTCACGGTTGCCGAGGTACACGGCCGCCTGCAGGAGGCGCTGGGGCGCGAGATCGACCTTGTCGATTTGTTTCAGTTTTCGACGGTGAGCACTCTGGCCGCGCATCTGGGAGGTGCGCAGGCCGATGGGCGTGCATCGGATCGTGCGCAGCGGCGACGGATGGCGATGCAGCGCTGAGGAAAGCAAATGATGTCTGCGATTGCAATTGTCGGCATGGCAGGAAGGTTTCCGGGGGCCCGCACCGTCTCTGAGTTCTGGGAGAATCTGCGCCACGGGGTCGAGTCGATTCGCGATCGCAGCGACGAGGAGTTGCTTGCGGCGGGAGCAACGGCCGAGGATCTGGCCAAGCCGGCGTATGTAAAGCGGGCGTCGATTCTGGAAGGTGTCGCGCTGTTCGATGCGTCGTTCTTCGGCTTCAGCCCGCGCGATGCGTCGATCATGGACCCGCAGCACCGGCATTTTCTGGAATGCGCGTGGGAGGCGCTGGAGGATGCGGCACACCCGCCGCAGAGCTTTGACGGATCGATAGGTGTGTTCGCCGGATCGGGCTTGAATTCGTACCTGATCTTCAATCTTCTGGCCAACCGCAGGACGGTCGAGAGCGCAGGCCTTTTCCAACTGAAGCAGACAGGCAACGACAAGGACGTACTTGCAACGCGGGTTTCGTATCAGTTCGACCTGCGCGGACCCAGCATCAATGTGCAGACCGCGTGCTCGACATCGATGGTCGCAGTACATCTTGCCTGCCAAAGCCTGTTGAACTACGAGTGCGACATGGCGCTGGCCGGCGGCGTCACAATCGAGATTCCGCACGGGCTCGGCTACATGTACCGCGAAGGGGAGATTCTCGCGCGCGACGGGCACTGCCGATCGTTCGATGCTTCATCGAGCGGCACGATCTTCGGCAGCGGCCTTGGCATTGTGGTTCTACGACGCCTCGAGGAAGCGATCGCTTCGGGCGATCACATCCACGCGGTGATACTCGGCTCCGCGATCAACAACGACGGTGCACGCAAGGTTGGCTATCTCGCGCCGAGCGTCGACGGGCAAGTGGAAGTGATCAAGGAGGCAATGGAATTTGCCGGGGTCAAGCCTGCAGATATTTCGTATGTTGAGGCGCATGGGACCGGCACTGTGGTCGGCGATCCCATCGAAGTGCGTGCTCTGACCCAGGCGTTTTATCATCCGGGGACAGAGAACCATTGGTGTGCGATCGGGTCGGTCAAGTCGAACGTCGGGCACCTCGACGCCGCCGCAGGAATAGCGGGATTGATCAAGACGGCGCTGTCGCTTGAACATGCGCAGCTGCCGCCGAGCCTGCACTTCGAAAAGCTGAACCCGCGGATCGATTTGAAGGGCAGCCCCTTCCATGTGATCAGCAAGCTCGCGGATTGGCCGGCCGACGGGAGACATCGCCGCGCCGGGGTCACGGCGCTGGGCATTGGGGGGACCAACGCTCACGTGGTGCTGGAAGAAGCGCCGCCGCGCAAGCTCACGCGCAAAGCAAAGCCCTGCGAACTGCTCACGGTTTCCGCGAAGACTGCGACGGCCGCGGATCGCGCGCTTGCGAATCTCGTCAGGCATCTTGGGTCGCATCCGGAATTGGATTTGGCAGACGTGGCGTGGACGTGCCAGGTGGGACGGCAGAGTTTTGCGCATCGGCGCGCACTGGCGACTGAAAACTCGAAGCAGGCGATTGCGGCTCTCGCGCAGAAGGGCGCGAAAGCGTCTGCGTCGGGGATTGTGGCGACATCGAAGCCGCGAGTAGCATTTCTATTTTCAGGACAGGGCTCGCAATACGTTCAGATGGGCTGCGAGCTTTACCAGCATGAGCCGGTCTTCCGCAACACGCTCGATCTTTGCGCGCGCCTGCTAAGGGCGCATCTCGGGATCGATCTGATCGAGGCGCTGTATCCGGCGGACGGGGACAAAGAGGCAGCAACAGAGAATCTGAACCAGACATGGTTGACCCAACCGGCGCTGTTTTCGATTGAGTACGCGCTGGCGCAGTGGTGGATGTCGCTGGGTGTCGAGCCTGCGGCGATGGTGGGCCACAGCATCGGCGAATATGTTGCGGCTTGCCTTGCCAGCGTCTTCTCGCTGGAAGATGCGCTGGCCTTGGTTGCCGAGCGGGGACGGTTGATCTATGGGCTCCCGCCGGGGTCGATGCTGGCGGTGCCTCTCGCGCCCGACAAGCTGGATCTGGGGGATTCGATTTCGCTGGCGGCCATCAACACTCCGGGCATGTGTGTGGTGTCGGGACCGACGGAGGCGATCGCGGATTTCGAGCGAAAGATGGCAGCGCAATCGATCGAGTGCAGGCCTCTGCATACGTCCCATGCTTTCCACTCGGCGATGATGGAGCCGATGCTCAGCACGTTTGAGGAGCGCGCGCGGAAGATAGGCCTCCGCGTGCCGCAGCGGCCGTACCTCTCGAACGTGACCGGAACGTGGATCAGGGCCGAGGAGGCGACCGATCCCGCGTATTGGGCGCGGCACATTCGACAGACAGTGCGATTCGCCGATTGCCTGGCTGAGCTTTTGCGTACACCGGAGCAGATTCTGGTGGAGGCGGGACCGGGCAGTGTGCTGACTTCGCTGGCACGTTCGCAGGGTGAATCGTCCGCCAAAGCGTACCAGTCTCTTCCACACCCTCGAGAGAACGTCTCCGATCTTCGCTGTGCACTGCAGACAGTCGGCCAACTTTGGGTTGCGGGCGCCGAGATCGACTGGAACAAGCTGCGCGCCGAAGGATCGGCGGCCCGCGTCTCGCTTCCGACGTATCCGTTCGAGCATCAGCGATTCTGGGTCGAGCCCGATCGCGTGCGTACTGTGGCGGTTGAAACGGAACCCGCTGCGGCGAAGCACGAGGAATCCGGCCTGCGCACGTACCGGCGCGTTTGGAAGCCCGCGCCACTGACTAGCGCGGCTCTGGGAGCAAGCGGCCCGTGCATCATCTTTCGCGATGCCTCCGGACTTGGGGATGAAATTGCCGCGCAATTCAAGGGTGGGTATCGGCAGGTCATTTTGGTCGATGCAGGCGCGCGGTACAGACATGCGGGCAATCACTACACAGTACGGCCAGGGGCGCGCGAAGACTACGACGCGTTGATCAAAGACGTTGCTGCGCTGGGCGCTGGCGATATTGACATCTATCATCTTTGGCCGGTGACTCCCGCCGAGGAGGAGCGTTCAGTCTACGAAGATTTGGAGCGCAGTTTTTTCAGCCCGCTTTATCTTGCCCAGGCACTAGCCGCTGCCGACGTTGCGCATGCGAAGGTGCTGCTGGCGTCGAATCAATTGCAACAGGTTGCCGACGAGCCGGTGCGCGATCCGGCGCGGGCCGTTTTGCTGGGACCGGCGGGCGTGATTTCGAAGGAGCTGCCGAATATCGTTTGCGGTGCGGTCGATATCGATCTCGGTCCCGCCAAGGCACACGAATTCGCAATGCAGCTGGTGGAGGAGATGGGATCGCTGCGCGCAGGGAGGCCGGTCGCGCGGCGCAGCGGAAGGCGCTTCATCCAGACTGTGGAGCGGTACGAGCCTGGGCGGGCGCAGGAACGGCGCCGTCTGAAGCGAGGCGGGGTCTACCTCATCACGGGCGGACTTGGCGGACTTGGTCTGGCGGTTGCGGAGCAGCTGGCGCGGGAATTCAAAGCACGCCTGGTGCTGGTCGGACGTTCCGCGGTCGTACTTGAAGCAAAGTGGGACGCGTCCCTGGACGACGTGACGGTGAGCGCCGAGGACAAGGCACGTATCCGCAAGCTTGTTGAGATTCGCGCCGCGGCCGGCGGCTTGCTGGTTGCGCAGGCGGACGTGACGAACCGGCACCAGATGCGCGTCGCGATCGAGCGGGCACGTAAACAGTTTGGCAAGATCGATGGTGTATTTCATGCGGCGGGTGTTCTCGACGATGGACCGGCGTTGACGAAGACAGCCGATGCGGCGATGCGGGTTCTCGATCCCAAGGTGCGTGGAACGCTGGTGCTCGAAGAGGCTCTTGGCCGAGCTGAACTCAGCTTCTTTGCGCTGTTCTCTTCGATCAGTTCCGTTGCTCCCCCCCCGGGGCAAGTGGATTATGCAGCAGCGAATGCCTTCTTAAACGCGTTTGCCGAGTGCCGCAAGGGAGCGGTCACGGTCATCAACTGGGATGCCTGGAGCGACGTCGGGATGGCGGCGCGGGCTCTTGCAATTCATCCTTTTCTGGAACAACGGCTGCTGGATTCTCCCAACGAAATCGTCGCAGGGACCGAGTTGCGCATCGGCAAGCAGTGGCTGCTCTCCGAGCATCATCTCAAGACGGGCCGAGCGCTGATTCCGGGCACCGGGTACATGGAAATTGCCGCGGGCGCTCTGGCAAGCGGCCGTGCGCGCGGGCCAGTCGAGCTGCGCGATGTATTCTTTCTGGTGCCCTTGTGGGTTTCGGAGGGAGAGAAGAAGGATCTGCGCGTGCTGCTTCGGCGCGAAGACGGGAAGCCGCAGAAGAGCGACCCCTTCGCATTCTCGATCTATGCACGGGATTTTGAATCCAAGAGCGACGACGCGTGGGTAGAACATGCGACGGGCCAGATCGCGCGCAGCTTCGCCAAGCCGACCGCCAATGCCGATCGCAAGGCGATTGAAGAACGGTGTGCAAAGCGCGAGATGATTTTCGATTCGACGCATCGCACACGACAGGAAGAGTTCTTCGCTTTCGGGCCGCGCTGGCAGTGCCTGAGACGTTTGCGCATTGGGGATCGCGAGGGTCTGGCAGAGATCGAACTGGATGCGCGTTTTGCCGCGGAGTGCCCGTCGTTTCAGTTTCATCCTGCGATGCTGGATCTGGCTGCGGGATGCGCGTTGTATCTGATTGACGGATACGAATCGCTGAACGATCTGTATCTTCCGATCTCATACAAGAAGCTGTGCAGCTACCGCAGCCTGCCCGCAAAGTTTTTCAGCCATGTTCGCTCGCGGCAGGAGAACAGGGCGCAAGGCGATCTGGCGAGCTTCGACATTAACCTCTTCAACGAGCACGGTGAGGTGCTGGCGGAGATTGAGGGTTTCGCGATGCGGCGGATTGCCGACCCCGCACGGGCTGCCGACGACGCGCCCGCTCCGCGCACGAGGGCAACACACGTGTTCACCGATCCAGTTTCCAAGCAGAGGGGGATTCTCCCTGCGGAGGGCGTGCGAGAGCTGATCCGCATCCTGCAGGTGGAATCGCCTGGATCCCTGATTGTTGCGAAGCGCGAGATTGAGCCTTTGCCGGGCAAGGAAATGGGAACTGCGTTCGCCACGGTATCGGCGCCCGCGCAAGTAAATGGAAACGACAGCCGCGATGTGGAAGCGACCCTGTGCACATGGTTCCGCGATCTGCTGGGCGTGGAGACGGTCGATCTGGAGGACGACTTCTTCGCGCTGGGGGGGCATTCTCTTGTCGGCGTCCGGTTGTTTGCGAAGATCCGCGCCACGTACGGAGTGGATCTGGAGCTTGGAGCTCTCTTTGAATACAGAACAGTGCGCGCGCTCGCGGCAAGGATCCGTCAATCGCAGGAGCCGGCTGCCGTAAGTGTTCCCAGTGGGAACTGTCTGGTGGCGATCCAATCCAAAGGATCGAAGCGGCCGATCTTCTTTGTTCATGCGGTCGGCGGAGAGGTGTTGTACTACGAACCGCTGACGCGGGCGCTGGGAGACGATCAGCCGTTTTATGCGTTCCAGTCGAAGCTGGCGAACCAGGAGCGGATCGAAGCGACAACGATCAAAGAGCTGGCCGCAACGTACATTACGGAGTTGCGCGCGCGTCTTCCGCAAGGGCCTTACATTCTGGGCGGGCACTCGTTCGGAGGACTGGTTGCTTTTGAGATGGCGCGTCAACTCAATGCGCAAGGAATGCAGCTTCACTCCCTCATCCTGCTCGATGCCTATATTCCGGGCTGCACGGAACAGCTTGCGCGGTCAGAGCAGCTGGCAAGCCTGCGCGAGAATCTGCGCAAGGACGGTATCGCCTATTTGATGAAGAAGGCTGAGGCGAAATACGCGTATCTCAGCCAGAAGCTCTGGCGCAGACTCAGGCTCATGACGTGCACGGGATATCGCATGGCGCATCGGCGTCTGCCCGCGACCCTGCGCTATTCGCTGGTGGAGGCGACGCACATGCAGGCGTTGTCGAAGTACGACTTCCCGATGTACGCCGGAGACATGCAACTGATTCGCGCCATCGATTGCGGCGTGGGGAGCATCAGCGAACGGCGCGATGCCGACCTCGGGTGGGGCAAGATCGTCCAGGGCAAGCTGTCGATTTACGATGTCGATGCGGATCACTCCAACATCGTCTTCGAGCCGCACGTGCAATCGGTTGCCGATCAGATCAGGTCGATTCTTTCGCGAGCGGAAACCACGACGGACGCGAGTGCTCCGGGAGCAAGGAAGGGACCTGGAACGGCCGCAGCTCCCGCACCTCAAGACGAGGTTCTTGCCGGCGCTCAACCATAAGAGCGACGCGGTGACCGGCGCGATCGAGCAGGCAGAACTTCCAGCGCGCAGCGTCGTCGCCGAGGGCGGAGTCTAGTTCGAAGCACAGGCCTTCCGGCGGGCAACGCACGAAGGAAAACTTCTGCAAGGGCAGTGAGAAACCCATGCCTCTCGATTTGCAATAGGCCTCTTTGAGGGTCCAGAGCGAGACCGCATGGTCGAGTCTGAGGTCTGGGCTCATCTGATCCAGTTGCGCGAGTTCCTGCGCGGAGAAGACACGATGGGCGATCTCGATGATTTCCGCGGAGCGTTCGATGGATTCCACGTCGACGCCAACGTCGCATCCACGGACGACGAGACAGGCAACGAGTCCGCGACGGCGAGACAAGCTGAAGGACAAGTTGGAGGGCGGATCGACGAAGGGCTTGCCGTACTGGTTGGTTTGAAAGAGCCAGGATTCGGGTGCATGGGGCGTGCAGTGCGAGAGGGCTGTGCGGGCCAGGAGATGCGCGGCGAGATACTCGCGACGAGAGGATGCGAATTTGAAGCTGCGCATGCGGGAGCGTTCGTCCTCGGAGAGTAAGGCGGAGGCGCGCTCAAAGATTTCCTTGTCCTCGAAATCGTCAGGGCGTCCAAACCAGAGGTAGAGCGTCTCGTTTTCCATGGCGGCTGGCTAACGCAATAGTATGCGCAGTGGAGCGCCCGATATGCACGCCGCAAGAGCGAGAAGCCCGCCGCGGAGTTAACACAGCGGGCGGTGGATCGAAGGACTGCTCTCAGTCTGGCTTTTGATCGCCGGCACTCGATTTTGCTCCCGAGGCCGAACCGGTGCCGGACTTTTTCTTGCTGGCTGAGCCCTTTGAAGAACCGCCGCCTGCGCCACCGCTTGCTCCGCCTCCCGAATCGCCGGATTGTGCGACGCCGGATTGGGAATTCAGAGGATTGACTGCGATGTGCATCGTGGCATAGGTGACGCCGGGGATCGCCGCTGCCGCGCGTGAGGCAATGGGAAGGTCTTTGTTGGCGTCTTTTCGGACCAGGTAGCCCTGGTTGAGCTCGAGATTGGGAAGTTCGATCGCGAGTTCGTCGGTGTGCTTCTGGGGAACCATGACGTAGTCGCCGGAGACCAAGCCGATGTAGCGGGAGTCGTGCTCTGGATCGGCCAATGCCTGTTGGGTCGCGATGGCATGGACCAGGTTGCCGTTCATGATGAAACGGGTGCGGTCTTCCCAGTAGGCGAAGGCCTCGCTGAAGGCGTTGAGGGCGGGAACGCTGATGGCGGGGAGCGTGACCAGCGGAGCGACGACTTTGAGGCCGGTCATCATAACCTTGAGCACTTTGAGGAAGCCCGAGTCGTTGGGCGCGCGAGAGATGTTGACAGCGAGTTTGCCTGTGCCCTTGGTGAGCAGAATATGGCTGGTGGCGGTCATCGGCTCATCTGGTTTGAAACCGAGCTGATCGAGACTGGGCATCTTGCCGGCTTTGTCGGGCATGAGCGAGGCGATGGCGGTCCAGGCGAGCGGAGTGAAGAGATTCATCAGCGGGCTGGTCTGGGTGGCATCGACGCGCAGCTGCGAGGCCTGGTCTTTTTGATCGCCGGTGCCCGGGCGGAACTGGGTAAGCGCGATGGTTGCGCCAACGTCGCCGTCGTGATCGAGGAGCTCGGTCTTTTCGATGTCGGTGGCATAGCGAAGTCGGCCGAGATCGGAGTGATAGTGGAGGTACTGGGTCTGCAGGGAGGCGTCGGCAAGACCGCCGGTGGCGCCGCGGCCCGCGGTTCCGTAGCTCGAGCTTTGCGGATCGACGGAATCGTAGAAGCCGCTCCAGAAGTCGAAGGAGTCGTGAGGAGCATCGGCCGGCTCCGATGTGGCTGCCGGCTGCTGGGCGAGTGCAGATGCCGCTTCAGGCGGAAGCAGCGACGAGAGCAGACCCAGGGCAAGACTGTTGCCCACAAAATTCCGGCGTGTTACGGACATGATCGATCGACCTCGCTTGGCAGGTTCGGTTAGTTGGTGAAGATGTATGAAATCGTGCTGAAGAGTGCCATCAGCATACCCTCAACGCTGCGGTTTCGCCAACGGGCGGCGGCGCTTCCAGCGGGTGGTTTTCGGCGCGCCGGGAAGATGGGCGCATCGTCGGATAGGGGCTCGAAGATCTCATGGAGCTGCCTTCGGAACGCTTTCGAGGCCGGTGATACTGACGGCCCAGTTGGTTGGGACTGCGCCGAGATCGAAGCCTCGCGTGCCGCTGCTGGCGTTGGAGAGCAGCCGTTCCAGCGGCGACTGCGGACCGATGCCCCCGCGCGTAGCGACTCCTTTGAAGTTGAGGCTGTAGGGGTCGGAGAGCGGTTCGCTGGTGCTGATCATGAGGACCGTATCGAGGCCGAAGGGGGGGCCGACCTTCAGCGTGAGCGCGCCGGGCAGTTCGATCTGCCGCTGATCGTTGGCATCGTTGGGAAAGCGATTCTCGGAGTAGTTGAGCGGGTAAATAAGAGTGCCGCTGCCGTGGCAGTCGATGTCGAGGATATAGACCCAGCGCTTGTTCAGCACGCGGGTCGATGAGGTAAGGACCATCTTGATCCCATCGCCCTGCTGCGCGGATTGCCCTTCCCCAAGCATGGTCTGATCGTCGGCGCGCATGAAGGCGAGGTGGTAGTAGTCGTCGTCCGAAGTGCCGGGGCTGGAGGGCAGACGCAGCCAGCCTGCGAGCCTGGCGAGACGTGCGGCGTAGTCGTTCAGTTTGCCCGCGGAGTCGGTAATATCGGCAGGGTCGGCGATGGCGACCCAGTCGGTGCGGACCGGGTAGTTGGACGTGGAAGAGCAGCCCGGACTGTGGCGCGGAGCCTTGGGATCGGGCGAGCCTTTCTCGAATTCGGCTTTGTGGTACCAGGCCCAAGCGGGGCCGTCGGGAGTGAGTGTGCCCGTGAGCACGTAATCGGCAGTCGTGACGTCGCTGACTCCCTGAACCATACTGTCTTTGTCGTGGAGTGCGAGCTTGCCGCCAAGTTCCTGCGAGGGTGGGAGATTCACCCAGATCTTTGCGCCGGGTGGCACATGTTTTTTGAGTGTGCCGACGGTGAGAGTCCAGCCGAGTTCGTCGCCGTCGGTTGTGCCGGCGCGCTGCAGAATCCAGCTGTTGCTGTTCCAGAGAAGAATGTGGGTCCAAGGCTGCTCGGCGGGATCGGCGACGGTGTCGATACCGGACGCGCGAATCTGAGCAATCGCTTTTTCGAGATCGACCTGAGCGATGGTGGAGGGCCAAATCCAGAAATGGAGAGGATCGGAGGGTGCGGGGACCCACTTGTCGATTTCGAAGACCGCGCCTACTGCAACGTGGGCACTGGCGGGGCTGACGACGGTCGCTTTAGAGTGAGCGACGCCGGCAAGGTCGGTCACTTTGAGTGTGACGATCTTGGTCTTGTCTTCCACGCCGAATGAGACAAACGTGGAGCCGGGGCCGACTCCCGCGAGACGGCCGGAGTCGAGTTCGACGGTGCCATCGTCGGAGATCGCAGTGACGGCCGCACGCAGCTTACCGCTTTGATCTGCAGCTCCGCCGAAGAGGGGCTGCTGACGGCGCGCGCCTGCGGCGTCGAGCGAGGGCGTCTGGTCGGCAATGCCGTTGCCCTCAAGCTGGGCGTTCACCTGCTGATAGACCACAGAAGCCGGCGCGTCCGCGGGAAGCACTTCGAGGGCTTTGATCAGTGCAGCGGTGAAAGCGCCATGCGGCTCGGGAACGCTGGCCGTGGTGGGAGATTCTTTTGCGGTTTGATCCTGTTGAGCGGCAGAGAAGACGAGCGCGGGGTTGTCGGTGCGCTCCGCGGGCTCCTGCTTGTCGTCGGGTGTTTCATTGATGTCCCGCGGATCGTAGGGCAACATGCGCTCGCGCACTTTGGGGCCGAGAGGAATACCGCGCGTGAAAGCGCCACTGTGGCAGCTATCGAGAATGACGGTCAGCTTGATGCCTTTGTCGAGGGCCGCGTTGAAGATGCGGGTAATCTCCCGATCGCGCACGTCATAGCCGCCGGTCCACGCATCGGAAGGGACTAGTGTGCTGTCGGCGTGCACCTGCTTGCCATCGACCATCAGGGTCAGTTTGTTGCCTTTGGTATTGAGGCGCAGAGAGCCGTGTCCGGCGTAGTAGAAGACAACGGTATCGCCTTTGTGAGGCTGATCGACGAGATACTTCTGCATCGCAGCTAGGATGCCGTCGTGGGTGGTCTGCACGGCAGGGAGCGAGGCATACGGGAGCTGGGCGGCAGGAAGCGCGGGATTGGTGAGGACAGCAACGCTTGCGGGGGCGAAACCAAACTTCGGGCTGACGAGCAGATCGCGCATCGCGGCGACGTCGTTGACAGCGCCATCGAGGTTGTCGAAGGCGGGGAGATCGCAGCGGCCGCCGGAGCAGCCCTCTGGATGTTTCGCGGTGGTTTGGGGAGGCTGGTAGATGTTGATGCCGATTAGCAAGGCGCGCCGGGCCTGTGCCTCTGCAGCGTGCACCACACAAAGAAACAGCAAGGCTAAGAGCGTAAGGCACAGGCGCATCGAGAACAACTCCGGCATGGTGGACGAAAGTCTAAAGGGAAGGATACAGGGGAACGAAGGACTTTTTGGTAACGCCGCGCTATTAGGGGACAAAGAAAACCGGCGCAGATCGAAGGATCCACGCCGGTTGAGTCTTGGCAAACGGACTTAGAACTCGATGCGTCCGGAGACCTGGATGGTACGCGCACCGCCGAAGTCGGAGGGTGCGCCGCCAGTCTGGTTTCCAACTACGCCTGAGATCAGGCCGAAGCTCGCCGAGCTGACGTTCATGTTCGGATCGCCGAGGTTGATGTGGTTGAGCAAGTTGGTGGCTGTGCCTTCTGCTTTGAAGTGAACGCGCTCGGTAATCGCGATGCTCTTGCTGATACCGGTGGAGAGGTTAACCAGGCCGGGGCCCTCGAGGGAGCCGATCTGGGCGTTGCCGAAGCGGCCGATTGGGAGCGGAGCGGGGCCGGAGCCGCTGCCGGTTGTGCAAGGGGTTCCGGGCGTCCATCCGGCATAGCCGGGGCAAGTGAAGGCGCTGGGGTTGATCCAGTTCAGACGAGTACGCCCGCCGCTCGGGCTCGTGCCGGCTCCCGCCACGAGATCGGGACGCTGATCGCGGTGACCGGGATCCCAACCGGCTGCAGTGGAGGTAAGGCCTGAACCCGTACCGGAGGGATCACCCTGTCCGTTGGGGAAGAAGGGGGATTCGTAGGGGCCCGTCTGCACGGTGAGGATGGAGCTGAGGCGCCAGCCGCCGACGACCGCATCCTCCATGCGATTCATCGAACCACCGAACATCTTTCCACGCCCGAAGGGCAGATCGTAAAGAGCGGTTGTATTCCAACGAAGCCTGCGGGTTCCGTAGTCATTGCCGAAGTCCGCATGGCGGTCGAGGATGGAGCTGGCACGTGCGCCGCCGCCTTCGCCTCCGAATCCATATCCGGATGGGCCTTCGTTATCCGCAAGATTTTTGGCCCAGGTGAAATCGGAGTGGAACTCCAGACCCTGCTGCAGGCGATGGCTCGCCTCAACCTGGAAAGAGTGATAGCTGTCGTTGGCGCCGGTGGCTCGAGTGTTGATGCGGCCCCAGTTGGGGAAGAGGAGAGCCGAGTTGGGCTGATTGTAGGCCGACACCGTAGACGAGAAGGGCAGCGTGTTCTCGTCGGGCGCCCAGACGAGCTGATGGGTCTCAGACCCGATATAGGAGATACGGCCTGCGAAGCCGGAGCCGAAGTCGTGCTCGACGCCGAGCGACCACTGCTCGGTGTAGGGGTCCTTCCAGATGGTGCTGTTGGCGGTGCCGAAGTAGTCGGTACCGTAGGCGCCGACGCCGGCTGCGCCGCCCGTACCCGAGTCGATCACGGGCCACTGATAACCGATGGCGTGAGTCGCAGGGTTATAGCTGTTGTTGAACTGCTGGGTCTGAGCCTGCACGGTGCCGGTGAGTGAGTAGAAGCTGGACCCGAGCATGGTGATGTTGTAGAGGCCGAACCCGCCGCGGATGGCCCACTTGTCATCGCCGAAGGGGCGATAGGCGAAGCCGGCACGCGGCATGAAGCGCAGGTGGGGATACTTCTTCAGGCCCGAGGGGTAGCTTGCAGTCGAATTGCCCTGAACCTGCATGCAAGGAGCGCCGTTGACTGTAGCCGTGTTGGTGGCGTCCACGCCGTCGGGATCGCAGGCGTTGGCGGCAGCAAGGAAGGACTGAGCCAAGAGGGCCTGCTTGCCCTGCGGATAGATCACGCGGCCTGCGAGGGCCACGCTGGGATCAAAGTTGCCGATGTCACCGTAGCGGTCGAAGTAGCCGGGGTGCAGCTCATAGCGCACGCCATAGGAGAGCGTGAGCTGCTGGTTGAGACGCCACTCATCCTGCGCGAAGAAGTGATAGTGATCCGAGAGGCCGTCATTGTCCTGGCGCACAACGTCGTAGAAGGTTGCGTCGGGAATGCCGAGCAGGAAGTCGGCGAAGTCGACTCCAGTGAAGGCGCCCTGACTGCCATTGCCGTCGGTGAAGGTGTAGGTGCCGTAGTTGTCGGAACCGTTGAAGCCGAGCGGCGTGATGGCTTCGAGGTGCTGGATGTCCGCACCAAACTTGAAGGTGTGGTTGCCCTTGGTCCAGATGAGGGTGTCGTCGTACTCGTATGTCAACGATCGAGTGAGGCCGGTCAAGCGGTCCGCGTTCAGAGACTGGATATTGTTGAAGTCCATCTCTGGGATGCCGTTGTAAAAGAGGTTCTGCAAACCCTGCCAGCCCTCGCCCTGCGTCCACGCCTGACCGTTGAAACTGTCGCTTTGGCCGTTGGTGTAGCGCGTGAAACCGAAGCCGCCTTCGTTGATGAGGTTCGGCTTCAACGTCCAGTTGGTATCGACCTTGAGGGAGCGGTTCTGGCTATTGTTCACGCTGGAAGGAACGAGCAGGATCTCCTTTTGCGAGATCGGGAAGTTCTTCCAGGTGAACTTGCCCCAGAGCAGGAACTTCTGGTTGGAGCCGAAGTACTGGTCGCCGCGAATGTCGAACTGATCGGAGTGGCCGCTGGCATCGACGTTGGCCTGGTAGTTGGCCACGTCGTTATCGGTATAGGTTGCGGGATTGCCGATGTTGGGGTCGGGGTAGAACTGCTTCAGCGTGTCGAGAGCGATCTTGTTGATCGAGCCGGCCGGGATGGCGGTGCCGTAGGTGCCGCCCGTGAAGGGATTGTAGAGGCCGGCAAAGCTGTTTCCGCCGGAACCATTGGGCTCGACGTAACTGGAGAAGTCGCCCTGCTTCATGGAGGTGCTGGGGACGACTTCGTTGAGGGTGGCCTGTGCGGGATGGCGCCAACCCTCGTACGCGCCGAAGAAGAAGCTCTTGTTGTGGCCGTTGTAGAGGTGGGGCAGGACAACGGGCCCGCCAATGCTACCGCCAAAGGTCGCGCCGTGCACGTCGGGCTGAGTCTTGGTCGTCGGATAGGTATAGGCAATCGCGTCCCACTTGGAGTCCTGGTAATACCAGAAGCCCGAACCATGGATGCTGTTCGTGCCGCCCTTGGTGGTGACAACGATCTGGCCGGGATCGCCGAATTCTGCATTCGTCAACACGCCGTCGGCGCGAATCTCGGAGATTGATTCGGTCGAGGGAAATGCGTCATTGATGAAGACGCCGCCGGTGGCGTTCTTGGAAGTGACGCCGTCGACGGTTACGTCGACCTCGAAGGGCAACGCGCCCTGCAGTGAGATGCCGGAGCTGTCGCCCTGCACTCCAGGCAACGCGGTAAAGATGGCAGCAGGCGTTGTGCCGCTAAAGCTGGCGCGGGTGTTCACCGGGAGGTTGTCGGCGTCGTCGGTGGTGAAGGTGCCGCTAATGGTCGGTGTGTCGGTTTCGATGGCACTGACGTTTTCGCCCGTGACCTGGACCGACTGCTGCACGGCGCCCACGGCGAGCGCTGCGTCGAGACGCAGTTCCTGACGGACGTCCAGAGTGACAGCGGTCGCGGACCACTTCTCGAATCCCGGAGCATCTACAGTCATCGCGTAGCGGCCGGCCTTGACGTCGAGGAAACGGTAGTCACCCACTCCGTTCGATTTGGTGGTGCGCACGGTGCCTTCGTCGGTGTTGGTCAATGTGACCGATGCGTTGGGAATCACGGCGCCGGCCGCGTCTTTCACTGAGCCGATGATGGCGCCTTGCGTGGCCTGAGCATGCGCGTAGACACCGGCCAACACAAGTGTGAAGACCAGAGCGAGCGGAGCCAAGAGCGCGTGAAGACGCCCTTGTGTCAATCGATGGGAATGCTGAAACATGAGTCACCGTCTCCTGAAGGGCTGCAATTCGTAAGTGGGTTGTGTTGCGGGGGCCGCGTGAGTTGGCGCCGAAAAGGTCCGCAGAAAAGGAGCCTTGCGGATGCGCCACGATTTGTAGACTGTGCTCGATCCCCCGGTCTTTTGTAACCGCATCTCGACGGCAGGAGGAACGGGACGGAGTTGACAGCGGTCAACGTCCTGCCTGGGATGACTTGTGGGGATCCTTATTCGAATTCAGCGTACTGACATTCTGTTAAAGAGCGCGCCGCACAAGGTTACAGGACCATTAAAATCACGGACGGCATTGAGGATATTTGACGGTATAGAGGGTCGTCGCAGCATGGTCGAGCTACTGAAATCGAAGCGAGCCGTCGGTCCCAAGCTTCGATGCGGGATTCCAGGCGATCTCCCAGGCGAATCCATCGGGGTCTGCAAAATAGCCGGAATAGCCACCCCATACGGCATCGTGCGGCTGCTTGAGGAGGGTTGCACCGGAGGCAACCGCAGCTTCAATGAGGCGATCGACCTCGCCTTTCGAGCCAACGTTGTGACCGAGAGAGATGGGCGCGCGGCCAAAGGAGGCCGCGTCGGCATCGAAGTCCCTGGCAAGCTGGGTGGCGAGAAACCGGGCCGAAGACCATGCCGCCCACCTGGAAGAAGACGATTTGCGCATCCTCGTAGACAGGTTGCCATCTCAGGCCGTCGACATAGAAGCTTCTTGATCGAGCCAGATTCTTGACGCCGAGGGTCAGGACACTGAGGCGCTGTTCCATAAGCGAATTCTAGGCCGAGCGATCAGTCCGTATCCGATGGTCGATGCAAGTGGGAAGCCGACTTTTCCATTTGTTTTCGGATTTCGTCGGAGTCGTCGACATCGCGCAATTCGGCCGCTTCTTCTTTGGTTTTGGGTTTAGCAAAGCGCGCTTTGGCTGCGACGAAGACGCGCGGGTCGGACGGTCGGGCGGCGAAGGGATCGAGGTGAGGCTGGGTATCGAAGACGCCGGAGATCTCGCCAGCGAGCGCATCTTCAAGATTGAGCGAGCCGAGATCGAGCAGCTCGTCGATGGTGCGCGCAATGGAGCCCATGCTGCTGTGTCGATGGGAGACCGCACCGGGCTTGACCCAAGGGCTGGCGACCAGCAGGATGCTGCGATGGGCGTCAACATGGTCGACCCCGCTTTGCGCATCGTCTTCGGTGACAAAGAGCGCTGAGTCCTTCCAGATGGAGGTCTTCGACAAGAAGGCCACGATGCGCCCAAGGGCGAGATCGTTGTCAGCGACATAGGAGGCGCGGAAGGGATAGCCATCGGCCGGTCGCGGCTCCATGGTGTGATCGTTGGGCAGGCGAATTACGATCAGACCCGGGACCTTGCCCGCGGCGAGCTTGCGATTGAAGTCGCGTTCGAATTCCTGGACGCGGAACTGGTCGGAGATGCCGAGGTTGAAGGTTGGAAAGCGACGATCGGTGGATTCGAAGACGGGTTTCGGCAACGGTGAATTGAGGAAGAGGCGCTGGCCTTCGGGTTGGGAACCGGGTAGCTCGGCGTTGCCTTCGATCTCGAGGCCTTCGCCGTAGTTGAGGATGCCTTTGCCGCTGGCGGCGATGTGCTCCCAGAGGGAGCCGAACTGAGGCTCGTCTTCGGGCATGGGTGCATCGGCTCCGCCGAAGAGTGCGCGACGGCCAGGTTGGGGCGAGCCCGGAAAATCGTGACGGCGGCCGCCGTAGCCGGACGACCAAGCGGTGTTGAAGAAGGGTGTGGGGTTGATGCCCATGACCCAGCGGTGGCCGTCGGCGGAGACATCGGAGTCAACGTAGAAGTTGTCGCTCATGGCGTAGCGGGAGACCAGAGCGTGGAGATTGGGCGTGATTTGCAGGTGGGTGAGGGACTGCGGTCCTTTGGGCGTGGAGCGATGCGTGCGGACGGTAGCGTTCTCCTCGGTCCAGCCATCGAGACCAAAGCGCGCGAGCGAGGGATCGCCGTTCGCGCCTGCAACATCGCCGAGGACTTCGTCGTAGGTACGGTTCTCGCGGATGATGAGGAAGCAGTGCTTGAGATGCGGAAGGGGCGGACGGTTGGCGATGTCCGCGGTGTTGGCCGCGAGAACAGCTTTTGTGGATTCGCCGGCGGGCGTAAGACTGTCGAGAGAGATCGCGCTGAGACTGCCGTATTCGAGCGAGCCGACGTACGTGGGGGATTTCGGATCGTGGCCTGCTCCGGCGTTGGGCCCTGCGCCCTTGCCTTTGGTGTTGACGACATAGAGTGTTTTGCCGTCCGGAGATAGAGACACGGCGGAGGGATTCCAGCCGACCGGGATATGGGATACGACCTGCATCGTAGAAGCGTCGATGACACCGACAGCGTCGATGCCGGATTCGGCCACGTAGACACGGCCATCATGAATAGCAAGACCGCTGGGCATGACACCGCGCAGTGCACGGCCTTGTGCATCCTGGAACTGTGAGCCTGTGAATGGGGAGAGAGTGGCTTGAGCCAGGAGCTGGACGCCGTCAGGGCTAATCTTCGCGACAGCGTCTTCGTGGGCGAGCGAAACGTAGACGGCGTCTGTTGAAGCGGCTATGCCGGTCGGCGCGGCTCCTCCGACGGTCTGTCCACGCTCCTCGACGATCTTTGTGCCGAGGCGTAGCTTTGCGGCGATTGCCGGATGCTCACGGTCACGAATGTCGTAGGTCCAGAGCGAGCTGCCGCGGGTGGAGTTCTCGTCGCCCAGGCCGGGGATGCTCTTGCGTTCGACGGTTACGCCCTGGCGTGCGGCTTGCGAGGGATAGCCGAAGGGTGGGAAGTGGAGGCCGGTGCCGAGGGGATTGTCCTTGTCCGCGCCGGGGATGGTGGTGTACTCGAAGAGACCGGTGTTCGTGACGTAAAGACGCGTACCGTCGGGCGAAAGAGCGAGGCCAAAGGGATAGGTCCCGGTCTCGATCGAGGCGACGCGCTGCATCGACGCAGTGTCGATGACCACGACGCGCCAGTTGCCCTGATCGAGTGCGTAGATGGTTTTGCCGTCGGCGGAGAGGACGAGTGTCGCGGCGAAGCTGCCCGAGTAGTCTTTGTCCCCTGTTGGGCCATCGAGGGAGAGTTCGCCTGCGGGTTTCCAGTCGGAGACGTGGTAGGCGCGAATCTTGCCGGAGTCGCCGGTGGCGACGTAGAGAAGAGATCCGTCCGGCGCATAGGCGAGACCGGCATGGGTCTCGATGGCGGGATCGTTCTCTTCACCAGCGGGCATTCGCTGGACAGAAGGCGTCGGACTGGCGGGATCGGCGACGACATTCAGGGCAAAGGGAAATCCTATGGAC
>Ga0181526_10000357_pt1 | contig 49346 bp, 43 predicted proteins | sample PEATcosm2014_Bin_35_FD_119750 | JGI IMG/M metagenome (GOLD analysis project Ga0181526, IMG submission 119750) | Peatland microbial communities from MTU Mesocosm Facility, Houghton, MI, USA - PEATcosm2014_Bin06_30_metaG | ecosystem: Environmental > Terrestrial > Soil > Wetlands > Peat | place...
CGATGTCGGTCGAGCCGACCTCGAACTGCACGGTGCCGGGGGCGGCCGGGCTCACGGTGGCGTTCAACGTCACCGAGGTCCCTGACACCTGCGGGCTCGCCGGAGTCGTCGAGAGCGTCGTCGTCGTGGCCGTGAGGGTCGGCGCCGGGTAGACGACGGACCACGTGCTCCCGGTGACCTCGATGTCGGCGGCGTCATAGCTCGTGGTGGCGGACTTGCCAGTGGCCGAGGTGTAGAGCCTCAGCGCGTACATGCCGGCGTAGCCGTCGCTCGAGGTGTCCGTGTTGGGGAAGTCCGCCTCGAGCGTCGCCACGCTCTCGTCGCCGGCGCTGCCGGTCACGAGGGGAAGGGGCGAGGAAGCAAGGGCGGAAGGAGCCGAGGCATTCGGATACGTCGTCGAGACGCTCAGCGCCTCGCCGCTCCACTCTCCCGGCGCCTGTCCGTTCACGGGGAGGAAGCCGAACAACGTCGCCGTCGTGTCGCCGGACCGTATCGTCGTCGACCCTTGCACGTAGGCAGCCAGCGGGGAGGAGTTGATGCTTCCACCGGTGATCTGCTGGCCGGCCGAGTTGTAGAAGATGAGAGAGCCGACGTCCGGCGGGTTCGACACCGGCTCCCACGGCGGGTTGTCGGCGGCGTAGGCGCTGCCGGCCCAGCCGACGGCGAGCGCTCCGCTCGCAACGGTGGCCACGGCGACGGCCGCGACAGATCTGAGTAACTTTTTCATGTGGTCTGTTCCAGTCCTTTTGTCGAGGTTTGCTGCGGGCACCCGTCGTGCGACACGACGGGACGGCCAGTTCTGGCCGGGGCCACTCCGGGCTGGGTGGGCGCTTGCTCCCACCCAGCCCGGCACTAGCCGCTGATCAGGAGGAGACGTCGCCGAGGTCTTGGTAGTCCGGTGTCACACCGGAGGCGGCGATCAAGGCCTGGCCTGACGCCTTGTCGACCAAGGCGCTGGCGGGGTTGCTCGGATTGGAGAAGAGCGTCTCGACCCAGTTGCGAGAGCCGCCTGGCTCCATCGGTGTCGTCGAGGTGGCATCGCTCTGGCGGAAGATGACGTAGTCCGTGATCGGGCTTGCGTAGACGGGATTGCCGTCCGTGGGCGATCCGGTGAGGAGCTTGACACCAGGGGTGAGCGGCGACGAGCTGCCCGGGAAGGGCGTGGCCGGGTTGTGGAAGTAGCCGGCGTTCCACAGCGCCAGTCGGCCGGCCGAGAACGGCACGATGGCATCGGCAGGGGTAGCCGCTCCGGTCACCGCCGTGGGGTCGTTCTGCTCCACCGTCTTGACGCTGGCCGAGAGGGTGGGGGCGACGTTGCCGTTGGCGGTCGTGAGGTCGGCGATGAACGTCTTGTAGATGGACGATCCCGACGGGGGAATGAGCGGAATGATCGTGTCCGTCGACCCGGACGAGTTCCCTGGCAGGGAGTTCCACGTCGTGTACTTGCCCGTGTAGATGCCGAGCAGCTCCGCTACCGAGAGGCCACCCGATGGGGCGTTCGTGGTGCTGTCCGCGGCGATCTGGACCGAGTCGGTTCCGATCTCGACGACGTGCAGGTAACCCCAACCGTTGTTACTGGCCGTCGTCTGCTGTGCGGGCGTGGGCAGGCTGGCGCTGAACACGAAGTTGATCACCTCGGTGGAACCGGTATCCGCCAAGAGGGCAGTGATGGCGTTGCCGCTGCTGCTGACCCGCTGCACCGGGTAGGTGCCGGCGCGAAGGACGTCCGTTGGGTTGAGCGCCACCGATGGCGCACCCGTGGTGACGCTGTTCGTGTAGGCCGAACGGCCATTGGCGTCGGCCGTGGCGTCGAACACGACGAGCCGGTTGTAGGCACCGGCGGCGTTGAAGCCGGCGGCACCGAGGTAGTCCCCGTCCGCCAGGAACGAGAGGGCGTACTGCGGCGTGTCGCCGCCGACGCCGACGATGTCGCCCGGTTGCGGGGCGTAGTCGGCTCGCGCCGTCGACGCTCCGACGAAGGTCAGGCCGATGGCGATGGACGCCACCAGACCGAACCTGAGTCCTGTTCTGGGTTTCACAGGTTTCCTTTCCCTGCTCGGTGGATTGCCTCGTGATGAGCACCCAGCGCGGAGGAGCCCGGCTGAGTTGAAACAGTGTTTATACTAATCCGATGGATTTTGTCAACATTATCCACGGCACGTAATTTATCGCGAATATCGTGATTAAGGCCAAGCCGGTCGTCGAAGTGGCGTCGCCAGCGATCTGGGAACCCCGTAGTCCGCTGTCGAACCAGGGGCCCGTCAGGCCGAGCGGTTGTCAGAGCTCGCTTAGGTTGGCCGATCGGTCGCGAGCGGTGACGTCCCAGACGTGGTGGACGGTGTCGTGAATCATGTAGCGAGCGATCGTGGCGACGGTGAACGACGCGCCGTCGCTCCGCCGGCCGGGGCGCTGCCAATCGGCCTCGGACAGCCCGCCGAGCCGACGCGCCAAGGTGGCGGCGTTGGCCTCCAGGTCTGCCACCGCAGTCACCGGGTCCTGCTCGCCGTAGCGCTCCTCGACGGCTGATGCATCTTGGTCCCAGTTCTGGAACAACGGGTCCTGCTCGGTGAGCATGCGGACGATTCGGTCGTCGTAGCGCCGGTACACGTCGCGAACATGACAGGCGTACTCGAGCGGTGACCAGGTGGCATCATCCGGCCGGCCGGGCGAGACGGCGCCCTGCAGCAGCAGGTCGTGCCAGGCGGCTGCGTTGGCGCGGACAAGGCCGGCAACCGAGTCCGCCGCACAGTGGCTGGCGTCGAACCCGCACTCAGGGCAGGCCCGACCAAGGACCCAGGTCCAGTCTTTCGTGTCCGGCGTGAGCATCATTTCAATGTAGGTCAGCTTGGGACGTCCGCACCGGAGCGATGGCCATGGATGCCACGACTCGGGTGCGCCCCTAGGAGGATCGCCTCCCGTCGAGACGGATGGTCCAGGGAAGGATTGCCTCGATCGTCAGGTGGGTTTCGCTCCAGGGATCGCCTGCAAGTGTGGCGCGCACCGTCTCTTCCGAGTCCGCCGCGATGGCGTGCACGACGCGGTGCTCGTCGGCGAGCGGCCCTCCGAGCACGAGGAAGCCGGAATCGACGAGTCCGTCCATGAAGGCGGCGTGCGCGAGCCACTCGGACTGCTCCTCCATCGGCCGCCCCGCAACCCACAGCGGGCCAGAACGACGGAGCTCCACGAGGAACATCGCCACCGGCGAGGTTCTAGCACGGCGCTGTCGCTGATCGAGGCGGAATCGGATGGCGGGGCCGGCCCCTCGTCCCCTCCGCTCGTTTAGGCTGCCGGCGTGGCTGACAAGAAGCCACCTCGGCTAGAGGGTGACGAGCAGGAGACGCTGCAGGCCCTCCTGCAATACCAGCGTGAGTCGCTGGTCCGAGAGGTCGTAGGCGTCGGCGAGGACGACGCCCGGCGCGCTCTCGTGCCAAGCGGCACGACACTTCTGTGGTTGATCAAGCACATGGCGCAGGCCGAGCTGCTCTGGATCGTGCATCGCTTCGCCGCGGAACCGGTGGAGCTTTCCGATGGTTCCCTCGCGATGGGCGACACGGTTGCTGGCTGCGTCGCGGCCTACCGGCAGGCCTGGGAACGCGTCGATGACGGCGTGGCCGGGGCCGCAGGCCTCGAGGCACCGTGCCGGCTCGTGGGCGACGAGGCGCCCGTCAATTCCCGTTGGGTCCTGATGCACTTGTTGGAGGAGACGGCGCGCCATGCTGGCCACGCGGACATCCTCCGCGAGCTGGTGGACGGCGAGACAGGCCGTTAGCTGGATCCCCTGGCATTCTTCAAACGGCAACGGTCTCTCGAAGGCTCGGCGACGCTCCGGCCGACCCGGCTGGCACGTGCTCACGGCGTTGCTCCACCCGGCGACGGGTCCTCTCAAACCCTCGCGTCGTCGCCGGCCTCCGTGCCGTGCGTGCCGAATGCCTTCGCAGGTGCGGCTCGCGCTGGGAGCGGCTCCCGGCTGACTGCGTAGGCCTCCCGGCTGACCGCGTAGGCGTCGTGCGAGCCGACGCGCAGGATTGAGGCGCAGTCATGCGGTAGTGACGGCAGCGTCGTAGCCTTCGAAGAGGAGGTAGAGATGCGCTGCCCAGCCTGTGGAGGCGAGACCCCCGACGGGAAACGGTTCTGCAAGCACTGCGGCGGCTCGCTCGCTGCCGTCTGTCCAGCTTGTGGGGCGCCCCTCGAGGCCGACAACCGCTTCTGCGTCGACTGCGGAGCGGCGATCTCTCCAGCCGTCTCCTCGCTCGAGGCTGTCGAGGGCCCGGTGGCGGAGCGGCGTCTCTGCTCGGTGCTCTTCGTCGATCTCGTCGGCTTCACCTCACTGGCGGAAGGGCGCGACCCGGAGGAGGTTCGTGAACTGCTCTCGGACTACTTCGAGCGCGCCGCCGGCGTCATCTCGCGCTACGGCGGAACGGTGGAGAAGTTCATCGGCGATGCCGTCATGGCCGTCTGGGGGGCGCCGGTGGCCAAGGAGGACGACGCCGAGCGGGCCGTGCGGACCGCCCTCGAGGTCATCGCTTCGGTGAACGAGCTCGGTGCCGAGAGAGCTCTGCCAGGGTTGTCGTCCCGGGCGGGGGTGGTCACCGGTGAGGTGGCCATCACCATCGGCAAGGTGGCCGAGGGCATGGTGCTCGGTGACACCGTCAACTCCGCCTCCCGCCTGCAAAGCGTCGCCCCGACGGGGGGCGTCCTCGTGGACGAAGCCACGTTGCGGGCCTCCACCCGGGCGATCGCCTTCGCCGAGGTGGGGGAGCTCTCGCTGAAGGGCAAGTCCCAGCGCGTCAAGGCCTGGCAGGCGCTTCGCGTCGTCGCCCAGCGCAGAGGTGTCGGGCGATCCGAGGGCCTCGAGGCGCCCTTCGTCGGCCGGGCCGAGGAGCTGCGCCTCATGAAGGACCTGCTGGCGACGACCGAACGCGAGCACCGTGCACGGCTGCTCTCGGTCATGGGCGTCCCGGGCATCGGCAAGACCCGGCTCGTCTGGGAGTTGGCCAAGTACACCGACGGGCTCGCCGAGGAAGTGCACTGGCACGAAGGTCGCTCACCCGCCTACGGGGACGGCATCACCTTTTGGGCGCTCGGCGAGATGGTGCGCATGCGCGCCGGCATCGGCGAGTCGGAGGAGCCCGCCTCCTCAAGGGCCAAGCTCTCGGCCTGTGTGGCCGAGTTCGTCGCCGAGGAGAGCGAGCCCCGCTGGGTGGAGGCGTCCCTCGCTCACCTCCTCGGCCTCGGTGAGGCACCGCCGGGGGACCGCAACGAGCTCTTCTCCACCTGGCGTGCCTTCTTCGAGGCAGTCGCCGACACGGCCCCGACCGTCATGGTCTTCGAGGACCTGCAGTGGGCAGACGTCGGCCTCATCGACTTCGTCGAGTCGATCCTCGAGTGGTCCTTCAACCACCCGATCCTGGTTGTCACCCTCGCCCGCCCCGAGCTGCTGGAGCGACGGCCCACCTGGGGAGCTGGGCAGCACAGTTTCACGTCCCTTCACCTCGAGCCGCTCCCTGACACCGAGATGGGCGAACTCCTCCACGGCCTCGTGCACGGCATGCCCGGCGACGTGGTCGAAGCCGTGCGGGCACGCGCAGAGGGCGTCCCCCTCTACGGCGTCGAGACCGTGCGCATGCTCCTCGACCGGGGCGTCCTCGGCGCGACGACGGCAGCTACCGCCTCAGCGGGGAGCTCGGCTCCCTCGAGATTCCCGACACCCTGCACGCCCTTGTCGCCGCCCGCCTCGACGCCCTCTCTCCCGAGGAGCGCGCCGTCTTACAGGACGCCGCAATTGTCGGGCGGACCTTTCCCATCGAGGCCCTCGTCAGCCTCCACGCTGGAGAGACCGCCGCCCTAGCGGTCGAGCTGCGAAACCTCGTGCGAAAGGAGTTCCTCTTCGTAGAGACCGACCCCCGCTCACCGCAGCGGGGCCAGCACGGCTTTGTGCAGGGGATCATCGCCGAGGTGGCGGCCGCCACGCTCTCGAGGCACGACCGCAGCGCCAAGCACCTCGCCGTCGCCCGCCACCTCGAGTCCCTCGGCGACGAGGAGCTCACTGGGCTCGTGGCCGCCCACTACGTCGAGGCGCAGCGAGCCGCTCCTGTAGCCGAGGCTGCCGAGCTTGCCGCTCCTGCCCGTGGCTGGCTCTCGCGGGCGGGCACCCGTGCTCTTTCCCTCGGCTCTCCCGAGCAGGCGCTCGACCTCTTCGAGCAAGCCTTGGACCTGACGAGAACCGGGGCAGAGCGTGCTTGGCTGCTCGAGGCCGCCGGCGAGGCCGCCGAGCGCGCCGCCGCCTACGGCGAGGCGCTGTCGCATCTCGAAGAGGCCGTCGCTTACCACGAGACAGCCGGAGACGTGAACGCCATTGGCCGTGCCACCGCTGGAGTGGTTCGCGTTCTCGGAGGCCTCGGTCGCCACCACGAGGCCATCGAGCGGTGCGAGCGGGCCCTCGAGGCCGTCGGCGACGGTGGCGATGAGCGTGTACGGGCCGAGCTTGCTTGCGAGTTGGCCGGGTCATACGGTCTCGAGGGGTCGTGCGAGTCCGCCCTGCAGTGGTCCGAGACGGCCCTGAGCCTCGCCGAGAAGCTCGACGACATCGCCTTACTGGCTCGGTCGATCGGTACCAAGTCATATGCGCTCTTCAATCTCGGACGCCACCGGGAGGCCGTCATGCTCGCCCGGGGGCAAGTGGCCCTCGCCGATGCGGCCGGTTCCCTCGTGGAGCAGGCGTGGGCTCGGAGTTGGCTGGGGCTCTTCGCCTTTGGTGAGGACCCCAGAGAGTCCCTGTCTGCCTTCACCGAGTCAGCCGAACTGGCTAGACGGGCCGGGGACCGACGCCTGGAGCGGTTTAAGCTGAGCGATGTTGCCGAGCTCTCCATCTTCGTCGGAGCTTGGAGCGAAGCTCGGGCTGCCATGACCGAACTTCGAGAGCGAGAGATCCCGTTGTGGGAGGGGGAGGCGTTCCTCAACGTCCATGAGGCGATGTTGGCGGCACTCACGGGGGATCCTGTTGCGGCCTCAGGGCTCCTCGAAGAACAGAGAGCAGGCATGGCCGGTTCTGAGTTTCTCGCCGCACGAACCACGTACTTCAAGTGCCGCTCCCTCGTTTACCTCGCAGCTGGCGACCTCGAGGTGGCGCGGCGGTCGGCGGCCGAGGGTGTGTCTGCTGACCCGATGGGGGCTGACAGTCCGAGTGCTCTCTCGGTTCAGGCGCGCGCCTGCCTGTGGCAGCGCGATGCTGAGGGTGCTCGAGAGGCTCGCTCGATGATGAAGGGATTTGGTGGCAGGTGGATGACGGCTCAGCGCTGCACGGTGGAGGCCGGTCTGGCCGCCCTCGAGGGCCGTGAGGAGGAAGCGGCCGAGGGCTATCGGAAAGCCGTCGAGGCCTTGCGGGCGCTCGACTGCACGCTCGACCTAGCGCTCTGCGAGCTCGACCTCGTGCTCCTGCTCGGCCCCGACCATGGGTCCGCAACCGTGGCGAAGGAGGCTCGGGACATCTTCACCGAGCTCGGAGCCAAACCATTCTTGGAGCGGCTAAACGACGCCGCCGGGCTCGAGCAAGTACAGGACTGAGGGTCAGGGCGCGCTCCTCGCAGCACCAAGCTGGCCTCGTTGACGGGTCTTCAGGGCGAGCAGGTTCTGCGCGAGCTGTGTACAAGCGTGACTCGGGCGCGAGGTAGCCTGAAACCTGCAGGTCACCAGCTGTATCAAGCCCCCGTAGCTCAGTTGGACAGAGCAGCTGCCTTCTAAGCACTCCAGGCTGAACGTTGTGCTTGGTAGCTTTTGACCAGGACACACGCGAGCGGCGGCCGCTCACTTATCTGCTGTTCGACATTGTGGTCGGTGAAGACGCCGTCATCCTCCAGTCGGACTGGCGGGGCTGGAGGTCAGGCGCGGACCGCAAACAGTCTCCACATACCCGGAACACCCTTGAGTTGATATTCGCCGCGGTCGACGAATCCAATGCCGGAACCAGCTACCAGGTCCCTTACGGTTCGGGAGACAAGCACCTCGCCTGGCTGAGCCTCCGCCTCCACGCGGGAGGCGATGTGGACGGCGATCCCACCGACGTCGTCGCCCCGAGCTTCGATTTCACCCGCGTGCAGTCCCGCTCGAATAGGGATGCCGGCGTCGCCCAAGGCGGCAACCAAGTCCATGGTGCAGCGGATGGCGCGAGCAGGACCGTCGAAAGTCGCGAGGAACCCGTCGCCGGTCGTCTTAACTTCCCTGCCGCGGTGGCGCTCGAGACGGACGCGCACGATGTCGTCGTGGAGATCGAGCAAGTCGCGCCAAGCTCGATCGCCCATCGAGCTAGCTCGCTGCGTCGAGTCGACAATGTCGGTAAACAGCACTGTCGCAAGCTGGCGGTCCGACTCGCTCGAGTGCCGTACCCCCGTAAGAAACTCCTCCACTTCGTCGAGCCCTGCGTCGGAGTCGCCGTACCAGGGCAGATGATCCAGGCCTGCCAGTTCAACGAATCGGGCGCCAGGAATCTGCTCGGCCAACCACTTGCCCGCCCGGCGATTAACCACACGGTCGCCCCGACGATGCAGCACCAGCGTCGGCACACGCACCGATTGAAGCACGGCGCGAACATCGACGTCGAGAAACATCATGTAGAGCTGCGCGAGCGACCCAGGGCTGACGCCCGAGCGCCGGTACCTGCCTAAGCGTTCTTTGGCTCTCTCGTCCTCGGCGAGTGACGGAGCCCAAATCTCCATGTCCTCGCCGGCGAAGAATCCAGGCTCGATCAAACCTGCCGCCTCGAGAATCGCTTCTGCCGGAGCAGCCCACGGATAGTCCGGTGCCCAGGTCGACCTTGCCATTCCACCGAAGAGAATCAACGCCTCCGTGCGCTGCGGATGGGTGGCTGCGAACAGGATCGATAACGGCGCGCCCTCGGACACGCCGAACAGCACCGCTCGGTCGGAACCGGCCCCATCCATGACTGCCCGCACATCGTCCATGCGCTGCTCGAGTGTCGGGACGGCGCTGACGCGGTCTGAGACGCCGACGCCGCGCTTGTCGAAGAGCAGCAACCGAGTGAAAGAAGCCAGCCGTCGACGGAAGCGCGCGATATGCGGGTCCTCCCACGCAATCTCGACGTGGGTGACAAAACCTGCCACCAGGACGACGTCGCGCGCGGCGTGCCCGAGCACCTGATATGCGACGTGAACGCCATCATCGGTCAGCGCGTAGCGCGTTTCCGGTATCTCCGACACCAGTTAAGTCTGCCCAATCGCCGCCACGCCCGCAGGCTTCGGCTGGGCGGCGACGCCGAGTATGCAATTGATCAACTAAGGCCCGCGCTGCTTGCACGCGGACTCAGCTTCGCATGCATCAGGGGCGCCACCCGAGTGATCCCGAAGTCGGGTGTCAGGGCGCGCGTCGCCTACGCTTTGTGCGGTGAAGAGTGGTCATGACCGGGACCCTCCGCGGCTCTCAGGCCGCTGTCAGGGCGCTTCCGGCGAGCGCTGCTGACCAAACACTCTCCGGCAGGAGGACCCAGTATAAGTGCAGGTCAACGGTAGTGTCATTGCCCCCGTAGCTCAGTTGGACAGAGCAGCTGCCTTCTAAGCAGACGGTCGCAGGTTCGAGTCCTGCCGGGGGCGCTGTTGCTGCCGTGGGCGCAGGCTGCCGGGGGCGCAGGTCAATCCGCCCGCTGCGGGAGGTCGGAGTGACTCTTTCCCCAGCTAGGGACTTGTGAGCTGTGTGATGATTGTCTCGACCAATGATCTGGGCACGACCGCACCCGCCGGCTTTTCTCGAGGCTGGATCGCGACCAAGGGGTCCCGCCCGTCCGGCGTGGCTCAATCTGAGGGCCGGCGTTGCGAAAAATGGGGGCGGTCACCGATGTAGGCGGCCCGGAGCCCGCGTACCGTGAGCATGCAGCGACGATGATCACCGCAACTGCAAACGCGATGCTCGGCACCCAGGCCCTGGGTTACCGACTTGAACAGGGAGCGACCATGGAACGCGAGAAGGCTGAGACGACAGAAGCCCGGGAGACACCCTCGACGACGCGAAGGGCGCTCCTGCTCGGGGGGACCGCTGGGCTCGCCGGGATCGCAGCCTGCACCTTTGCCGGCGCTACGCCGGCAGGGGCCGCATCGGGGGACGACATGGTCCTCGGTGCGAGCAACGACGCGGGTAGCTCTGAGACCGACATCACCAGCTCGGTTGATACCTGCACACTCGGCGCCGTAAACAGCGGGGCGGGCTACGCGATTCAGGCGAGCGACGGTGCGGCCAGCACTGGGGTCGGCGCCGGTGGCGCAACCGGCACGAATGCCGCGATCTTCGCGCAGCTCAACAACCCGGCCAACTACTCGGCCGCCGTCGACGCCACTACAGCGGGCACCGGAAATGCGCTCCTGGCCCAGATCAGCAACTCCGCCAGCGTCTCTGCCGCCATTGAGGCGTCCACAGTTGGACGCGGCAGCGCCCTTTCCGCGTTCACGACCGGCGTAGGCAACGCCATCTACGCCAGCATTGAGAATGCCGACAACACGAGTGCCGCCATATTCGCCGAAACCGACGGCACCGGAAGTGCGGTTCTGGCGATTTCGGAGGGATCGGGGCCAGCGATCACGGCGCAGGACAACTATACGTTGATCGGGAAGGCGGTGACGCCATCCCTCATCTATTACGGCACAGGGTCGGGCGTTGTTGCACAGCTCGGCAACCCGGCTAACGACTCCGCTGCAGTGTTGGCATCCACAGCAGGCACCGGGAATGCGGTCCTGGCAGAGATCACGAATACGAAAAACAAGAGCGCAGCCATCTCCGGAACAACTCAAAGCGACCGCGGAATAGGTGTCTCGGGTTACAGCAAATCGGGCATCGGCGTCCGGGCGGCGAGCACGTCCGGTGACGCCCTCGTCGTATCCGGCAAGGTCGTCTTCTCGACGAGCGGGCTTGCGACGGTGGCCACGCACAAGACGAGCGTCACCGTCGCCCTGGCAACTGTCACGTCCTCGTCCATTGTGCTCGCAACGCTGCAGACTGACGAGGGAGCCATCGCTGTGGCGAACGCCGTTCCAGGATCCGGCGAGTTCACCATCAACCTGACGGCGGCGCCGCACGCACACTCCGTGAAAGTCGCCTGGTTCGTCATCGGGTAGGCCTCGACGACGTAGCGTCGGGCCGAGGCGCACTCCCGGGGCGCGGTCTAGTCCAGGGAAAGTCCTGCTTCGAGATGAGCCATGGCCTCGTCGAGCAACGTGGGGAGATCCGTCGAGGGATTCTCGGTGATGGCGAACATCACGGACATGGCGACGCCGACAACAGCTCCTGCCAAGGTGCGAACGCTGGCATCGTTGACAGGCTTGCCGGCGCGCTCGGCCACCACTTCGCTCAGGAGCTGCATGGCGGAGGCGAACTGGTCGAGCATCGCCGCTCGCAGCTCCGGGACCGACATGACGAGAGCCATGCGGTCGCGCTGCTCCGACTCTTCCTCGAGGCTGAGCTGGGCAAAGGCCAGCCGAAACGCTGACCGGAGCGCTTGAATGGAGCTCAACTCGCGGGGCTGGGCTCGGAAGGCCTCGACGATGACCGGGTCGAAGTCGTCGGTGAGCGCCACCTCGGCCTTGGTGGGGAAGTAGCGGAAGAACGTGCTCTCCGAGACCTCGGCCTCCTCGATGATCTGCTGCACCGTGGTTGCGTCGTAGCCCTGCTCGCGAAACAGTCGCATGGCGTGGGCCCGGATGGCCGCCCGCGTCTTGGCCTTCTTGCGTTCCCGCAAACCTGTTGCCGCTACCTCAGGCGACGTCAATGCTGGCCTCCGCGTGCTGAGGAACGCCTTGCCCCGCGGTCCGGAAGCTGCCCTGGGGAAGGAAGACGAGGGCGAGGACCATGCCGGCGGCGGCGAGACCGGCCGAGACGACGAGGGCGAGATCCATGCCATGTACGAACGAGGCGCGCACGTCTTGCAGCAGCGCTGCCGAACCGATCTGGTGGGCGACCGCCAGCCCGCCGAAGACGCTCGTGCGGGCGGCGGCGGCGAGCGGCCCCGGGAGGCCGGTGAGATCGAGGCGGGCGAGATAGGCCGAGCTGAGCACGCTGCCGAGGAGGGCGCTTCCGAACGGGCCGCCCACTTTGTTGAGGGCCTGCAGGACGGCCGAGCCCACGCCTGCGCTCTCCTCGGAGAGCTCGGACAATGCTGCCGAGGACGCCGTCGCCATGGCGAGGCCGAGCCCGAGGCCGGCAACGGCCATCCACAAGGCGACGAAGCTCGTGCTCGAGCTGAGATGGGTGGCGCCACCGAGCAGCAGTCCAGCCGCCAGGATGCCGAAGCCGAGTGCCACGGCAACTTTCGCACCGGCGACGCGTGCCACCCGGTCAGCGGGAACCGCACCCAGCACGAGGCCGCCGATGAGCGGGAGGAGTCGAAGCCCCGAGCCCATGGCGTTGGTGCCGAGCACGCCCTGGAAGTACTGCGGCATCGAGAAGAGGACGCCGATCATCGCAAGGACTCCGACGGCGGCCAGCACGACTCCCCAGGTGTAGGAGGGCGATCGGAACAAGGCAAGGTCGAGGAGGGGCTCGCCGTCGGGCCGATGGTTCATGCGGCGCTCCCACGCAAAGAAACTCGCCAGGACGCCGACTCCGGCCACGATGAGAACCCAGGCGCTGGCGTCGCTCCATCCGTATTCGCCGGCGTCGATGAGACCGTAGGTCACCGTCACGAGGCCTGCCACGGACGCCAGCATGCCGACCGGGTCGAGGCCTGGGCGCCGCGAGGCACGGGACTCCGGCAAGAGGGCGATGGTGGCGATGAGCCCGATGACGGCGACGGGGACGTTGAGGAGGAACACCCATCCCCACCAGTAGTGGGAGAGAAGCCAGCCACCGAGAATGGGGCCGATGGGCGTGGCGAGGAAGTTGGCGGCCGCCCAGATTCCGACCGCCTTCGGGCGCTCTTCCTCGCTGAACAGCACCGTGAGACCGGAGAGCGCCATGACGATGATTCCTGCGCCCGCCAGGCCGAGCAGCACCCTGGCAGCGAGAAACTCGCTGACGGAGGTCGAGAAGGCGGACGCCGCCGAACCGAGTGCGAAGAGCGAGAGGGCCGCGATCATGACCTTTTTGCGGCCGTAGCGGTCCCCGAGGATGCCAGCCGGGATCATGGCCGCCGCCAGCACGAGGAAGTAGCCGGAGGAGAACCACTGCAGGTCAGACTCCGAGGCGCCGAAAGCTTTGGCGAGGGTCGGTATGGCCACGCTCAGGACCGTGCCATCGAGGCCGACGACGAGGACGGCAAGGCTGAGCGCTCCGAGCGCCCACCACCGGCGCCGCCCGCTCGTGTTCATGAAGGATACCGCCAGACGACAGTTACCATGTATTGAAGGTTACCATCAGAATCAGGCACCCTCCAGGGCCGGACGACCCTCATTCCAAGTAGAACGTGAGCGCCGGCAGGAGGAGGTCCATGATCTCCTCGTGGCTGGCGCTGGCGAGCGACTCGACTCGCACGACATGGCGGAGCACGGCAATTCCGACGAGCTGGGCGGCCAGCAGGGAGGCCCGCAAGGAGGCGTCCGGTCGATCGCTCAGGGCGGCGATCCGGTCCAGCAGCTCGGTCGTCACGAACTCCCGCAGCATCGTGGCGGCACGCTCGTTGGAGACCGCTGAGCGCACGAGGCCCAACATGGCGTTTCGGCTCTTGTCGCTGTCGATCGCGTGCAGGTAGGCGCCGGCGAGCGATGCCACGGCTTCGCCGAGGTCGTCAGGGGAAAGATCGCCGTACAGCTCGGACGGCGCGAAGGCGAAACCCATGGCGGCGACGAAGAGCCCCTCCTTCGACCCGAAGTAGTGGATGAGGAGTGCCGGGTCGACGCCTGCCTCGGTGGCGATGGCACGGAGCGATGTGGCGTCATAGCCGCGTGTGGCGAAGCGGCGTCGTGCGACGGCGAGAATTGCTGCCCGTGTCCCGGGAGTGCCGGGTCGGCGGCCGGTGCGGCTCACGAGACCGAGCCTGCTGTGACGACGGCGACGAAGGCCTCCTCCAGGTTGGCCGGAACGCTCCGGCTCCGCGAGGCGATCCCCTCGTGTGCCAGCAGCGCGGTGACGTCCTGCGACGAGGCGGCCACACGCAGCGTCCGGCCGTGTGCCTGCACGCTGAAGCCTGCGGCGTCGAGGGCGACAAAGGCCGCGTCCCAGTCGTCACACCGCACTTCGACGACGCTGCGACCGGCGATGACCTCTGCAACGGTGCCGGCGGACGCCACGACGCCGTCGACCATGATGAGCAAGCGATCGCACTCCTCGGCCTCTTCCATGTTGTGGGTGGTGACGAGGACACCGGCCCCCGCCTCGGCCGCCTGGCGGATGTCCTGCCAGAGCCGTGCGCGGCCGAGCGGTCCGACTCCCGAGGTCGGTTCGTCGAGGACGAGGAGCTCCGGTCGGTGGGCCAGCGCCACGGCGAAGGCGACCCGGCGCTGGGTGCCGAGCGGCAGGGCGCCGACGAGCTCGTCGGCGTGGGACTCGATGCCGGCGGGGAGCCCTTGGCGGGGGGAACCGAAGGCGGCCGAGGTGAAGTGCCAGTTTTCCGCCACGGTGAGATCGGTGTAGAGGCCGAGGCTCTGCGGGACGTAACCGACGCGCCGTCGAGTGCCGACGGTCGGAGGGGCTTCGAAGAGGCGTACCGTGCCACCGCTCGGCCTGAGGAGCCCGAGGAGGAGGCGGATGACCGTCGTCTTTCCGGCTCCGTTGGCGCCGAGGAGCCCGACGACCTCACCCTTGTCGACGGCGAGGCTCACGGAGTCAACGGCGGTGAAGCTCCCGAAGCGCATCGAGACGCCGAGGGCACGTGCCAGGCTCCCCGTCATGACGACACCGCCATCTCTGAGGCGAGAGCGGCAATGACCGCAGCGTCTTCGAGATCGGGATCGACCCGCGTGACGCCGGGCGGAAGGTCGCCCGTGGGCGCCCAGACGCGCCAGTCGGCACCCCGCCGCCATGACATCGCCGTCGGCTGAGAGACGCCTCGCACGCGACCGAGCGTTCCGGGAACCTCGCCCACGATGCCCTCGGGCGCACCGCTGATGAGCACGCGGCCTTCCTCCAGGAGCATGGCGGCGCTCCCGCGTGCCGCCTCGTTCACATACGTCGTGGCGACGACCACAGCCGTCCCCTCGGCGCCTGCCCGCGAGATGAGGCGCCACAGCTCCGCCCGGCTCACCGGGTCGACGCCGGTCGTCGGCTCGTCGAGCACCAAGAGCTCGGGCGAGTGCACGAGCGCCATCCCGACCGCCAACTTGCGCTGCATACCGCCCGACAGCTGCCCACCCAAGCGGTCGCGGACGCCGTCCAGTCCGACGAGACCGAGGATGCGGCCCGCCCGCCCTTTGAGCTCTGCTCCGGAGAGCCCGTATGCCGTGGCGGAGAACGCCACATTCTCGTCGACGGTGAGGTCGGCATAGAGGCCGGCGGTGGCCGGGACGTAGCCGATCTTGGATTTGGAGGGCCTCCGCACGCTCCCTTCCTCCACGCCCACGAGACCAACGAGCGCACGCAGGCACGTGGACTTGCCGGCGCCGTCACCTCCCACGACGACGGTGACGCTCGCCGGCTCCACGGGAAGCGTGACCCCGATGATGGCGACGCGGCCACCGAGTCTCACGGTCACGTCATCGAGGCCCCACCTCACGGGTTCGCACCCTCGAGCAGGCCTGCCCCTTGCTCCGCCGTACCTCGAAGGTTCGGCGCCAGGTCGCGGCGGAATCGAAGGATGGCGAGCCCGAGGACGCCGACGGCGAGGACGGCCAGTAAGCCGATGGGTTGCCAGAGGGCGGAGATCGGCGTCCCCTTCAGCATGACGCCCCGACTGATCCGGATGAAGTAGGTGAGGGGCAGCACGTAGGAGATCCAGCGCACCCCGGCCGCCATGGAGGCGACGGGGAAGATGAGGCCGGAGAGCAGCACCTGCGGCAGCAGGATCATGAAGGCGAGCTGGATCGCTTGGCCTTGGTTCTGGGACACCGTCGAGATGAGGACGCCCATGCCGAGCGTGACGAGGAGGAAGAGGGCGGCGCCGAGCAGGAAGGTGGCGACGTTGCCTACGAACGGGACGTGGAACACGGCCATGCCGACAACGATGATGACGGCGAGATCGAGGGCCGCCACCATGAGGTAGGGAACGATCTTGCCGATGATGACGTCCCAGGGCCGGAACGGCATGACGGCGAGTTGTTCCAGGGTTCCGCTCTGGCGTTCCCGCACGACGCCGAGGCTCGTGATGAGTGTGCCGATGAACACGAGAATGAGGCCGGCGAGGCCGGGCACCATGACCCAGGAGGTGGTGAGACTCGGGTTGTAGAGGATCTGCACTCGCACGGCCGCTGCCGTGAATCCGGCTTCCCCCGGCGTGCGGGCGTTGCGCGCCAAGGCCGACTCGGCCGTTTGCACGGAGAACACTTGCGTCCCGTCGAGCAGGACGAGGACTCCGCTGTCCCTCGTGACCACACCGACGACGGCGGCGCCGACGAGGAGCCGTTGCTTGGCTGTGGACTCCGTGCCATCGACGTCGACGGCGACCACCTGGAACGGCGCATGCAGCAGGGGGGCCACGAGCTCGGCGCGGGGACCGACGACGATGGTCGGGATCTCCTTCACGCTGAAGCTGGCGGCGTCGCCGAAGACGACGAGCAGCAGCACGGGCAGCACGATCATCATGGCGAGCGTCCGGCGATCGCGCCGCAGCTGGCGGAACTCCTTTGTCACCATCGCCCACATATGCTGCCTCCCCGAAGTCAACAGTCATTGAACTCTACGACCGTTGAGTTCATGCGTCAACGAGGACGGGGCCGCATCGATCATGCCTCCGGCGTGCCCCCGCCTCGGCGCTACCCGGAACCGGCGTCGCCTCCTGCCACCTCCCGCAGGCGCCGATGGAGGTAGCGGCGCTCCGCCTCGGTCGTGGCGAGCAGGATGGCCTCTCGATAGGCCGCCGCCGCCTCGTCGCCGCGGTCGAGTCGCCGGAGGAGATCTGCCCGCGTCGCCGGCATCAGGTGGTAGCCGGCGAGCGCCCCGGAAGTCTCCAGGGCCTCTACAAGCCTCAGACCGGCAGCTGGTCCGTCTGCCATGGCGACGGCGACGGCCCGGTTCAGCTGAACGACGGGGGAGGGCAGAAACGCCATGAGTCGGCCGTAGAGGGCGGCGATCTCGGCCCAATCGGTGTCGGCGGCCGAGTCGGCGGCGGCGTGGCAGGCGGCGATGGCGGCCTGTATCTGGTAGGGACCGGGCCGTCGCTGTCGCAGCGCCAGAGCAAGGACGTCGAGACCCTCGCCGATCGAGTCCCGGTCCCAACGACTGCGGTCTTGCTCCTCGAGGGGAACGAGATCGCCGTCGGCGTCCACACGGGAAGCCCTGCGCCCGTCGTGCAGCAGCATGAGGGCGAGCAAGCCGAGTGCCTCGGGCTCGTCGGGCATGAGGCCTGTGAGGAGGCGCCCGAGTCTGATCGCCTCACGCGACAGGTTGGTTCGCATCAGCTCGGCACCGGAGGTCGCCGCGTAGCCCTCGTTGAACAACAGGTAGAGGACACCCAGTACCGCCCCGGTGCGCTCTGGCAGCATGTGAGCGGGCGGCACCCGGTAGGGGATGGCGGCGTTTCGGATCTTCCGCTTCGCCCGCACGAGGCGTTGCGCCATGGTCACCTCGGGGACGAGAAACGCCCGGGCGATCTCGGCGGTGCTGAGGCCGGCGAGCGTCCGTAAGGTGAGCGCCACCTGGGCCTCGGTGGACAAGGCCGGGTGACAGCACGTGAAGATGAGGCGGAGGCGGTCGTCTGCCACGCCGCTCTCGTCGCCGTCGGATGGTTCGGTGGGAGTCGACAACACCGCCACCTCCTGCAGCTTGGCGGCGCCTGTGACGGCCCGGCGGAGGCGGTCGAGGGCGCGGTTGCGGGCGGCCGTCGTGAGCCAGGCGCCGGGGTTGCGCGGGACACCGTCGCGCTGCCAGCGTTCCAGAGCCAGCGCGAAGGCATCCTGCGCGCACTCCTCGGCGAGGTCCCAATCACCCGTCATGCGGATCAAGGTGGCGACGACTCGGCCCCACTCACCGCTGAAGGCATCGACGACCGCTGTGGCGACGTCGGGCCCTACATCTCCCAGATGGGCCTCACTTCGATCGAACCGTGCTTCGCCCCAGGGATCTTCGAAGCCACTTCGATGGCCTCGTCGAGGTCCTTGCAGTCGACGACGAAGTAACCGCCGATCTGCTCCTTGGTCTCGGCGAAGGGTCCATCGGAGGCCAGGGTCTCACCGTTGCGGACTCGCACGGTCGTAGCATCGCTCGCCGGCCGCAGGCGCTCACCGCCCCGCAGGACGCCGCGTTGTCCCATCTCGTTGCCGAAGGCGTCGTAGCCCGCCAACATGGCGGCGTCGTCCTCGGGCGTCCAGCCGGCCCTCATAGCTTCGTCGTCAGCGATCAACAGCAGGTAGCGCATCGGTCCTCCTCGTAGTGACTCGTCTTCCCCTACGACGAACGACCGTGGGCGAGATCGACGCCCACTCTCTCAGAATGTCGTCGCGCCCTGAGCAATCCTCCGGCGAGAGCCGGCTCTCAGTCGATCGTCCTGATCAAGGCGCCGGTGACGGCGTTCATCTCGGTGAGCGAGTCGCCGGGCAGGCCAGCAGATCCTTCGTTGACCACCCAGAGCGTGGCGTTTGCGACGACGAGCGCTTCAGGGTTGCTGAACTTGTAAGGCCCGTTCGTGTTGCACATCATCCACGGCATCGGGACGTTGGCGGTCGGCTTGATCTGCGTGATCATCGGCGAGGCACCCGGCGGGCTGGCTGCGAAGAAGAAGCCGTCGCCGAAGGTGATGGGCGCAGGACTCGGCAGGTTGCCCTCGTAGTTCCCGATCACCTTGTCGACCTTGCCCGTGCTGGCTGAGATCTCCGTCAGGGATGGCCCGGCGTAGTTGGTGACCCAGACGCCGCCACCGTGAGCAGCGATCCCCGTCGGCTCGTCAAAGCCGTACTGGCCTCCCTGCAGGACGTGCGGCTGCTTCATCGTCCCGGCGTTGATCTCTGTGACGGAGTCGCTGCCGCTGTTCGTCACGAACAGCTCCGTGCCGACGGCGACGATCGCCGTCGGTCTGTCGAACCCGTACTGGCTCCCGGAGGCGATCCCGCTCGGCTTCCCGCTGCTGGCGGAGATCTTCGTCACCGCACCCTTGGCGCTCAGCACGTACAGGTAGCCGTCGTCGGCTGCCAGAGCCCTCGGGTAGGAGAACCCGTAGCCGCTACCCCGCAGCGTCCGAACGAGGGCGCCGTTGCTGGTCGTGACCTCCGTCACCCCGGCCCGCCAGTTGGCGACGAAGAGGTCCGGGCCGATGACCTGCAGGGCTGTCGGCTCGCTGAAGTCGTAGCGGGTGCCGAAGATCGTCCTGACGTAGACGCCGCTCGAGGCGTTCAGCTCCGTGAGCGAGTTGCCGGCCCGATTGGCGACGAAGAGGTCGCCGCCGGCGACGGCGGCGGCGTCCGGCGACCGGAAGCCGTAGCTGTGCGCGTGCTTGGCCCCGCCTGCCCCCGTGGACTTGGCGGCGGCAACAGCGGGTCCGGCCGCCAACAGCGCACCCGCCAGCGTGCCGACGGCGACTGCTGCCACACCGATCGTTCGCCGGGAGCGCCGCCGGCGGCCGTCCGAGCGTCCCGTCCTTGGATCCGACATGTGCCGTGTCTCCTTTGCGTCCGATTCCCCGACCCCGTGGCCGCAGAGCCCGCCGCAGCAACGGTAGCTCAGCGTTCCCGGTGCCTCGCGCCATTCCGGCGGACACGCCCTCGGCAGGAGACGACCGCGCATTGACGGCGGCGTCGTGGCTTGCCAATCTCCAGTCACCGTCTGGATGCCCGGCGGACGCCGAGCCCGCAGGAGACGCACAGCATGAGAAGGAGCCTCCGATGAGCGTAAGCATCGAAGCGGCCTATGCCCCATTCATCGCCAGCCTCCGGGCCGGGTCGTTCAGCGCGCCAGACGAGGGGTGGCCGGCGGAGCTCATCGGCGCCCATGTCGCCATGAACAACGACCTCATCGCGGCGTTGGCCGAGAGCGTGGCGGCGGGGGAGGAGCCGAGCTACGACAACGAGGTCGGCGTGGACGACGACGAGCTGCGATCCTTCGTAGAGGCCGCCGGCGGGATCGCCGGCGTTGCGGACGCCGTCGAGCGCTCGGCCGTCCGTCTCGCCGCTGCCTACGACGCCCTCGGCGAGCGGTCGGGCACGCTCGTGCCGGTGGTGATCCGGGACGGCGGTTCCATCGTGGCCGACCGCCCGATGGTCGTCGGCGCCTTCTGCGAGGGGAACGCCAGCTTCCATCTGGACCTGCATCGCCAGCAGCTGGACGCCCTCGAGATCGTCCCGACAGGGCAGGCCCCGGAGGCCTTTGACCGCTATGAGCTCGTCCTGCTCGTGCGGCGATCCGATACTCCCGAGCCGTCCGAGGAGGAGACGGCCGCCGTGATGAGCCTGCACCTCGGCTTCTTCGCCAAGATGCAGGCGGCCGGCTACCTCCTGGCGCCGGGCCCGCTCAGGGGCGAGGAGGGCGAGCAGCTGGCGGGGCTCGGCCTCTATCGGACCGGTTCGCGCGAGAAAGCGCGCCGGCTCGCAGAGAGCGATCCGGCCGTGCGAGCCGGCTGGTTCTCCGTGGCGGTGCTCGACTGGTACACAGCCAAAGGCGCCCTATCCTTCGGAGCGTGATCATTCCGGCGGAGCCGCAGAGTCCGCCGTTTCGGGTGGCCATGAGAGGACCCCGGCCGGAAGCGCGGACACCCGCCCCGGCCAAAGTAGGCTTGGGGCCGTGGGCGAACCGACGCCCGAGAGCGAAGGCTCGGGCGGCACATCAGCGCAGATGGCCCGGTTGGACCTTTCGCGCCTTGACTCGGGTGGCAACGGTGGTGCTGGGCTCGTGAAAGAGGGCGTTGCCCTGCAGCCGCTGCTCGAGATCGGAGACCGCAGCGCCGTCGGCTACGAGGTGCTGAGGCGGCCGCCGAAGAGCCGGCGTGATCCTGTCGCCGACTTTGCGCGCACGCTCGAGATGGTCCCGCTCGTGAACCCCGCCGTCCTCCTCGTCCCGGCCGACGAGCAGCTCTTCAGCGAGGTCGGTGACACGCTGCTGGCCATGACGGCGGCTGCTGGCGTCATGCCCGCCGAGCTCGTCTGGCTGATGCCGGCGCAGGAGACGGCCGGCGAGACGGGCCGGGTGATCGAGCGCGCCCGCTGGCTCACCCAGAATGGCTTCGGGCTGGCGCTCGACGGTTTGGGGATCGCCTCTCTGGCTGACGCCAAGCTCGCCGACCTGAACCCGAACTTTGCCATGCTCTGGTCGGGCTTCGCAGAGCGCCTGCTCGCCGAGCCGCGGGCGCGAGCCGAGGTGGCGGCTCTCATGTCGTATTTCGGTCGGCTCGGCACGAGAGTCGTCGTGCGCCGAGTCGACGACGAGCGCGCCGCCCAACTCTGGCTCGAGCTCGGCCTGCAGGTCGGTATCGGGAACTGGCTGCATCCGCCGGTCGTGCTCGACCCCTGGATCGCCGAGCCGGGCGACGAGGTCGTCAACCGCTCATGGTTCCGCGAGCGGGCGGTGCGCGTGCTCGGCCGCCACGGCGGCGAGCGGATCCCGGTGTCCTTCGCGCCGCTGCCGACGGGTAACGCCGCGGCCGACGACCGTGAGTTCGCCCGCGCCCTGGCAGAGGCGGCCCGCAGCCTGCAGGGCGAGCATGACTCCGGCGCCATTCTCGACACCGTGGCCGACCTGCTGCCCCGCGTCGTCCCCGTCGACCGCCTGGCGATCTTTCAAGCGGACTGGGACAGCTACACCTTGCGCCCACTCGTGGTCGTCGGGGAGGGCCTCGAGGGTCTCGCCGACGTCGACGATCTCATGGGGGCGGGCATCACCGGTTGGGCGTTTCTCCGGGGCGAGCCGTACAACTGCGGCGACACCTTCGCCCACGCCGAGGCAGCACATGTTCCCGGCAGCGTCGGCGGCCGTTACGACGAGTCGCTCCTCGTCATCCCCTTGATCGCCGGCGATCAGCGCCTGGGCGCCCTCGATGTGTGGCGGGACGGCCTCGATCGCTTCAGCGAGGAGGAGGTCGAGCGCTGCGCCCTCATTGGCTTCCTGGCGGCCGCCGCTTGGCGCAACGCTCAGCTGTACTCAGAGCTCGAGCAGCGCGTTCTCACCGACAAGCTCACGGGGCTCCTCAATAAGCGGTGGTGGGACGAGCTCGCCCCCCGCGAGGCGGCGCAGGCGCTGCGCACCGGCTCGGAGCTGGCAATCCTCCTCGTCGATCTCGACCACTTCAAACGCGTCAACGACACGTGTGGCCATGCCGTCGGCGACGTCACGTTGAGAAACGCCGCCCGTGTGCTTGCCGGCGCCGTGCGTTCCGGTGATGCCGCTGTGCGTTTCGGGGGCGACGAGTTCCTGCTCGTGCTGCATGGAGCCGACGCCCGTGGGGCCGAGCGCGTCGCCGAGACGGTGCGCAAGACCCTGGCGGACCTACCAGCGACCTGTGAAGGGCTCGGTGCCGTGACGGCGTCCATCGGCGTGGCGCTCTTCCCGACGCACGGGCCTTCGTTGGACGAGGTCGTGCATGAAGCCGATCTCGCCATGTACCGGGCGAAGGCTCGTGGTCGCGACCAGGTCGTCGTCTTCCGACCGACCTGAGCGGGCGGCGGGGCCGCCTGCGTCGAGGGACGGCCGGTGGACCGTTAGCGAGACCGCCGTGCCCCATCTCGTCACGTCTGTGGCGACAGCAGCACCTCCGGCAGGGCAACATGGGGCGATGGACGTACTTGTGATCGCCGGCCGAGCGACGGTTCCCGACTTCCTCCTCGCCCGTAACTCCCGCGTCGTCGACCTCGCCGACGCCGAGGTGACGCCGGCTGTCATGGTGGATCTGCGCGCCCGACTTCCGCGGCGCGTCACCGTCGTCGGCCCGTTCGGCGCCGATGTCGCTGCCCGCTTGCACCGGGCCGGCCTCCCCGTCCGCCTCCACACCGATGAGGACGTCACGGGGCGTCCGAGCCTTGCCGGCGTCGAGGTCCTGCCGCTGACGGATCGGGGGGCGCCCATGGACGTCGTGGCTTCCCTGCTCGACCTTGTCGGTGACACGCCACTGGTACGCCTCGATCGCATCGGCCGGGATCTTCCCTGCCCCTTGCTCGCCAAGCTCGAGCTCCTCAACCCTGGCGGCAGCGTGAAGGACCGCCCGGCCGTGGCCATGATCGAGCAGGCGGAGCGAGACGGCCTCCTGAAGCCCGGTGGCACCATCGTCGAGGGGACGTCCGGCAATACCGGTGTCGGCCTCGCCATCGTGGCAGCGCGCCGCCGGTACCACTGCATCTTCGTGATGCCCGACAAGATGGCCCCGGAGAAGATCGCCCTCCTGCGTGCCTACGGGGCACAAGTGGTCGTGTGCCCGAGTGCGGTGGCGCCGGACCATCCCGACTCGTACTACTCGGTGACGGCACGCCTCGCCGAGGAGATCCCGGGCGCCTATCACCCTGACCAGTACCACAACCCGGAGAACCCGGAATCACACGTGCGTACGACAGGCCCGGAGATCTGGCGCCAGACGGCCGGTCGCGTGACGCACTTCGTCGCCGGCATCGGCACGGGCGGCACGATCAGCGGCATCGGCCGCTATCTCAAGTCCCAGAACCCCGACGTGCAGATCATCGGGGCGGATCCGGAGGGATCGGTCTACTCCGGCGGCTCGGGCCGCCCGTATCTCGTCGAGGGCATCGGCGAGGACTTCTGGCCGACGACCTACGACCCCGACGTCATCGACCGCGTCGTCATGGTGCGCGACACCGACTCGTTCATCACGGCGCGACGCGTCGGCGTCGAAGAGGGCATCCTCGTCGGCGGTTCGACCGGGACGGCGCTCTGGGCGGCGCTCCACCTCGGCCAGGAGCTCGGTGCCGACGACGTCGTCGTCACGCTCATCCCGGACTCGGGCCGCGGATACCTGTCGAAGCTGTACAACGACGAATGGATGGCAGACCACGGCTTCCTGCGCGAGACGGGTCAGACCGTGGCGGACCTCCTCGAGCGCAAGGGGGCGACGTTGCCCGAGCTGATACACGTCCATCCCGACGACACGGCGAGGGAGGCAATCGGCATCATGCAGGAGTTCGGCGTCTCCCAGCTCGCCGTCGTGCAGGCGGAGCCGCCCCTCGCAGAGGCCGAGGTGATCGGTGCCGTGCACGAGCGCGACCTCATGCAGCGGGCCTTCCAGGATGCGTCCCTTCTCGACCGGTCCGTGCGCGAGGTGATGAGCCCGCCCTTGCCGACGGTGGGCAGCGGCGAAAGCGTCGAGTTGGCCGTGCACCGGCTGGAGGAGGCGCCGGCTGTGCTCGTGATCGACCACGGTCACCCGGTCGGGGTGCTGACGAGGACGGACGCCCTCGGGTTTCTTGCCCAGGCCGGCAGGGCAGGCGAGACGGCACGATGACGGGCGAACTCGGCTTCGAAACGCGAGCCATCCACGCCGCCCAACCGCCGGATGCCTCCACGGGGGCCGTCATCCCCGCCGTGCACCTGGCGACTACCTACGCGCAGGAGGCCGTCGGAGCGCACAAGGGCTACGACTACAGCCGGACGCGCAACCCGACGCGGGCCACGCTGGAAGGCACGCTCGCCGCCCTCGAGGGCGCCACGCTCGGCTTCTGCTTCGCCAGCGGCATGGCAGCCGAGGACGCCGTGCTGCGGAGCCTGCGACCGGGAGACAACCTCCTCATCCCGAACGATGCCTACGGCGGAACCTGGCGGCTGATCGCCCGCGTCTACGGCGAGAGCGGCATCTCTCACACGCCCGTCGACCTCACCGACGCCGGTGCCGTGGACGCCGCCTGGCAGCCGTCGACCAAGCTCGTCTGGATCGAATCTCCGAGCAACCCGCTCTTGCGCATCGCAGACATCGAGGCGCTGGCGGAGGTCGCTCACTCCCACGGCGGCTGGTGCATCGTCGACAACACGTTCGCGACGCCCTACCTGCAGCAACCGCTCTCGCTCGGCGCCGACGCCGTCGTGCACTCCGCCACGAAGTACCTCGGCGGGCACTCCGATGTCGTGGGGGGAGCGGTGCTGACGAGCGACCCAGACCTCGCCGAGCACGTCGCCTTCATCCAGAACTCCGCCGGCGCCGTGCCAGGCCCCCTCGATTGCTACCTCGTGCAACGCGGGCTGAAGACGCTCGCCGTGCGCATGGACCGTCAGTGCGCCAATGCTGCCGTCATCGCCGACTTCCTCTCGGAGCACCCGGCCGTCGGGCGGGTGTGCTACCCCGGGCTCTCCTCCCATCCTGGCCACGACATCGCCAAGCGGCAGATGCGGGACTTCGGCGCCATGGTGTCGTTCGTGCTGAAAGAAGGCGAGGAGGTCGCTCTCGCCACGGCCGCTCGCACCGAGCTGTTCACCCTCGCCGAGTCGCTCGGCGCCGTGGAGTCCCTCATCGAGCACCCGGCTCGCATGACGCACGCCTCCGTCGTGAGCTCACCGCTGGCCGTCGATCCCGGGTTGCTTCGACTGTCTGTCGGGCTCGAGTCCGTAGGCGATCTCGTGGCCGATCTGGCGCAGGCACTCGGCTGAGCTTCCTGTCGTAGCCCCTCGCGTCACAAACGAGCGCCGGCGTTTCGGGCCGGCGGGCTCAGCTGCTCAGGGCTGCTCAGGAGTTCTCCGGTGCGCCGGCCGGCCCGGGAGCCCCAGCCTGCTTGGCGAGGAAGTCCTCGGTCACGAGCGTGGCGGTGTCCCGGTTGAGCGTCTCCCCGCCGAAGAAGGACGGGTTGATGGCCTTGTACACGAACATGAGGACGATCCCGACCACCGCTGTGAGGACGTCGATGACGAAGACGCCGCTGAGTTGCTGGTGCGGTGGGAACGGCAGCGTGAACGACGTGTAGCTGCCGCTCCGCGTGGCGCTCCAGTAGTACCAGAAGCTCCAGCCGAGGATGAACCAGAGGATGAGCCCCCCGATGAGCGGGACGATGCCACGCATCACGAGGTTGCGGGCGCTCTCGCGTAGTGTCGCCCGGTAGTACCAGGCGCAGGCGAAGCCAGTCAGCCCGTAGTAGAAGGCGATCCAGACACCGAGCGCCGACACGGCGTCACCGATGACCGCTCCACGCGAGAGGAAGTTCATGATGACGTAGAGGACGATCGAGACGAAGCCCATCGCCACCGTCGAGAACGTCGGGGTCAGGAAGCGCCGGTGGATGTCGCCGAACTTCGCCGGGATCGACTTGTACACCGCCATCGAGAGCGTCGTGCGAGCGGTCGGAAGGATGGTTGTCTGGGTCGACGCCGCCGCCGACGAGAGGATCATGAGGTACAGCAGGTGGACGGGGACGGAGGCGACGTGAGAATGGCCGAAGATTGCCGGCCCGAGCACCGAGAGGACATCGTTTACATTGCTCGGGTTGCCGAGGCCGACGCCGGTTGTGCCGAGCCCGGCGAACGATTGCACGGACAGCACAACGAGCGCATAGATGCCGAGAAGCACAAAGGTCGAGAGCACGGCGGCCTTGCCTGGCACCGTCTCGGCGTTGGCGGTCTCCTCGTTGCAGGCGACGGCCGTGTCCCAGCCCCAGTAGATGAACAGCATCAGGGAGAACCCGACAATGAGGTTGCTGAAGCTGTCGGCGAAGGGGTTGAACCACGTGAGCGTCGGATGCAAGTGCCCAAGCGGCGCGTGGCCGGTGGCGACCTTCACGAGGGCGAACACCGAGAGCAGCGTCAACATCGTGAGCTCGATGCCGAGCAGCGCCTTTTGGAAGTTGGCCGAGACCTCGATACCGACGTAGCAGATGGCCGTCATGGCGACGATCCAGAGGATCCCGACGAGCAGCACCCAGGGGCTGGCGGCGTCGTTGCCGATGCTCGTGGTGTTGAAGAGGTCGAAGACGTACTGGCCGGCGATCTGAGCGAGGCTGGCCATGACGACGAGGTCGGCGGCGATGATGCCCCACCCGCCGTACCATCCCGTCTTTGGCCCGAACGCCCGGGTGGCCCACGTGAAGGTCGTGCCGCAGTCGGGGTCGGCCTTGTTGAGCTCGTTGTAGCCGACCGAGATGCACCACATCGGGATGAAGGCCAGGATCGTCACGATGGGCGCCTGCAGACCGATGGCGGCTACCACGAAGCCGAGCGTGGCCGCCAGGCTGTAGGCCGGTGCCGTCGAGGCCACTCCGATAACGACGCTCGAGATGAGCCCGAGCGCCCCGCGCTTGAGACCCTTGTCCTGTGCCTGGCCTGCCGGCTCCACCGCGATCGTTGCCACGTCGCCCCTCCCTGCGATGCACGATCAGGTGTGGCGAAGCCCAACGACGCGGGTCTTTCCCCGGCCACCCCTGAGGATTTCCGGGCAACCATAGCTTGCTTGGCCCGGCTCGTCACCTGAAAAACGAAGGCAATTACGCGTCGCGCCTACGGAATCCGTGGAATCGGGCCTCGAGGACGACTGATTCGGTGCAATGGGGGGAGTACAGCCTCCGCTGGGCGATGGTGCCCGCTGCGGACGGGCGGGCTCAGGTCCTATCGTCGCGCTGTGACCGCGGCCACGAAACTCGTCAAGCTCTTGGGGCGCCGCCTCCACGGCGGCACCATCGTGGTCGATGAGGGGGGCGCTCATTGGAGCCTCGGCGACGGCGAGCCGGTCGTGCACGTCGTCGTGCACGATGAGCGGGCGTGGTCCAGCTTGCTCAGAGGAGGTTCGGTCGGGCTCGGCGCCGGGTACGTCGAAGGCTGGTGGGACGCCGACGACCTCACCGACCTCGTGCGAATCCTCCTCGTCAACACCGGGACGATCCGTTCGGCGCTCGACGGGCTCGGCCGCTTCGGGGCTCCCGTCTTCGACCAGGCCGCCCGCTTCGGCCGCCACACACCCGCGCAGGACCGCCAGAACGTGCAGGCTCATTACGACCTGCCAGGGGAGCTGTTCGAGGTCATGCTCGACGAGACGATGGCGTACTCGTGCGCCGTCTTCGAGCGGCCCGGCGTCACCCTGGCCGAGGCGCAGCGGGCGAAGTTCGACCGGCTCTGCCGCAAGCTGCGGCTCGCCCCGGGCGATGATCTCGTCGAGATCGGGAGCGGCTGGGGGGGCTTCGCCATCCACGCCGCCGAGCGCTACGGCTGTCGGGTCATCACCACCACGGTGTCAGATGCCCAGCGCGAGGTGGCATCCAAGCGCGTCGCCGAGGCGGGCCTCGCCGACCGCGTGAGCGTGCTCGGCCGCGATTACCGGGAGCTGGAGGGTCGCTACGACAAGCTCGTGTCCGTGGAGATGATCGAGGCCGTCGACTGGCGCTCCCATGACACGTTCTTCGCGTCCTGCTCGCGCCTGCTCCGCCCCAACGGCCTGATGGCCCTGCAGGCCATCACGATCGCAGAGCGCAGCTTCGAGCGAGCCAAGCTGCACGACGATTTCATCCGGAAGATGATCTTCCCGGGCGGCTGCATCCCCTCGGTGGAGGCCATCGCCCGTTCCGTCGCCCGAGCGACCGATCTCGCCATCATCGATCTCGAGGACATCGGTCGCCATTACGCCGAGACGCTCCGCCGGTGGGACGTCGCCCTGCGCGCCGGTCGAGCCCGCCTGGAGGCAGCGGGCCTCGATGAGCGCTTCCGTCGCCTCTGGGATCTCTACTTGTGCTACTGCGAGGCGGCATTTCTGGAACGCCACATCAGTGACGTCCAGATCCTGCTCGCCAAGCCGGCCTGGCGACCGGAGCGGGCTTTCGATCTTCGCCCGGTCTGAGAGCCGCCCGCGCAACCGGCTTCAGCGAGGGTCCCAGGCGTCCGGCTGGGCGAGCATGTGGCGGATGTGCTCCGGCAGTTCACCGGTCACGACTTGCTCGAGGGTGACCTCGTCGAGAACGCTGCGCAGGCAGGCACGAACGGCGACCCAGACAGACTGCAGGTGCTCGGCAGCGTGCTCGTACGACGCGGCCTCGGGGCGCACGCCGCGCACCTCGGCGAGGGGGCCCTCCAGGCGGCGAAACACCTCGCCGATCGTGATCTCCGATGCCGGGCGGGCAAGCTGGTAACCGCCCTCGTTTCCTCGCTGGCTCGTGACGATGCCGACGCGACGCAGCTCGTTCAGGATGGCCCGCAGGAAACGAACCGGGAGTCCTTGGGCATTGGCGAGCTCCTCGGCCGTCAGCGGCTCACCGTTACGAGCCGCCAACGTGCAAAGAGCACGAAGGGCGTATTCGACCCTTGCGGAGATGTGCACCCACGCATTCAACCCGAATTACGGGCACTGATGCGAGCACTTCGAGAGAAATCGCCTCAGTCGTCGACCATGAGGTGGGAATCGACCATCTCGAGGTAGTTGCCCCAAGCCTGGCGGACGGCCTCGCGATGGGCGTCCAACTCGCCGTCAACCGCCGCCCGGTACGTGTTGCGGGCGTCGTTGACGTTACGCAGGTAGTCGTCCCGTGCGATGGCCATGTTCTCGTTGTAGGTCTTGCGAACCTGTGCTGCGGTTTCGTTGTAGGTCGCCCTCGCCTGGGCGACGATGTCGCGCCGCATGGTCGAGGGGGCGTTGGCGACAGCTTGCTTGTAGAGGGCCCAGGCCTCGTCGATCTGCTGGCCGTGCGTGCTCTCGGCAGCAGACTGCATCGTCTCGTAGGTGACTCGCGCAGGATCGAGGGCGGTCTCGAATGCGTCCCAGGCCCGCTCGACGGCTTCCCGGTAGATCTCCCAGGCATCATCAATGATTCCTAGGTACTGGTTGCGCGCCTCAAGGTCTGCCGCTCTCGTGTCAGCATTCGCCATCCAGCATCCTCCTCCCGGTCCCCCAACGCTAGCGCGCTGTCTGGAGGTCGACCATACGACTCAACTCTTCCTCCGAACGCTCCTTTTCACGGCGGTGTGTAGCCAAGCCGTCACTTCGCGTGACAGCCTACAACGGGCGAGCGCCCTCGTGGAGAGCACGGCTCGAAGGAGGCCAACGGCCGAGCCCGCCGCCCGTGCCGAATGGCGGGCGGCTCACGCCCCCTCGAGGAGGCGACGGCTCTCCGCCAGGGCCAGCCGGGCGGCGTCGGGCGCCGCCTTCTGGAGGCGCTGCAGGTCTCGATGAGCGGCTTCGATGGCGCTCAGCCACGGCGAAGGGGAACGCTCCATTGGACGGCTGTTGGGGAAGGAGCGCTCGTGCGCCCACGAGCAGTGCAGCTCCTCTTCGGCGCGAGTGCACGCCACGTAGAGGAGCCGGCGCTCCTCTGCAAGGGCATCCTGATCTCGCGCATGGGCGATGGGCACGTAACCGTCCTCGAGGCCGGCGACGAACACGACGGCCCACTCGAGGCCCTTGGCGCGGTGAAACGTCGTGAGCTCGACGGCATCCCGGCGCACGGGGTCGTGGTCGCGGCCGTGCACCGCCTCTAACCAACTCCGGAAACCCGCCCCGTTCGCCGCCACGTCCTCGGCCAGGTACTCGCCGGCGAGGCGTGCGAGCGCCGCCAGGTCGAGTCGCGTGGCATCGAACCCGGCTTCGTCCTCGGCGTCGGGGTCGTCTTCCTCCGGCGCCCGCGTGCTGACGAGGAGATCAGCCGCCCAGGCGGCCAGTGCGGGCGCATCGTTCGACCGAGCCGCCGCCCGGGCCGCCTCCTGCACCCAGGGTTTGCCGAGCAGGCCGGCGGTGCTGGCGACGTGACACGGCACACCTTTTGCCTTGAACGCTTCTTCGAGGGCCCCGAGTTGGGCATTCGTGCGCGCCAGGACGGCAATCTGCGACCAGGAACGACCGGGGCGCCTGGCGCGTCGCGCCCCCTCGGCGATGGCGGCGGCTTCGGCCGCCTCGTCGGCGTAGGAGGCGACCGTCGGGATGGGGCCCTCCGGGCGGACCCCTCCCGCCGCAGCCGCCTTCGTCTCGCCGAGGACGGCGCCTGCAACGGTCAGGACCTCGTGTGTCGACCGGTAGTTGATCGTGAGTCGTACGACCTGGGCACCGGGAAAGTCGTTGGGGAAGTCGGCGATGGCCCGCGGGTTGGAGCCGTTCCAGGCGTAGATGGCCTGTTGAGGATCGCCGACGACGCAGAGGTCGTCGTTCGTCCCGAGCCAGGCGCGCAGGAGGCGCTGCTGGGCGTCGTTGACGTCCTGGTACTCGTCGACGAAGAGATGGCGGAACCGCCAGTGGGCCGATGCGGCGAACTCGTGATCGGCGAGCAGCTGCTCCGTACAGCGGGCAAGGAGGTCCTCGAAGTCGAGTACGCCCCGGCGCCGCTTGTGCAACTCATAGCGTTCCCAGATCTCGGCGACCTCCGTCGGATCCCACGTGGCACGCCGACCGGCGAAGGCGGCCGCCCGCACGAAGCCGTCCGGCCGCAGGCAGCGAGATTTCGCCCATTCGATCTCCGAGGCGAGATCGGCCACCGTGGCCTTGCCACCACGGACCTTGACGGCGGCGGGTCGTCGCCGGCCCGGCGAGGAGCGGGAGGCCATGCCGGAGTCGTCGAGCACGTCCATCAACATGCGCACCTTCGACCCGAGCACGACGGGGGGACGGCGGTTCTGCTCTGCGGCGAGCCTCTTGAGCTCCGCCAGGGCCACGGAGTGGAACGTGCCCGCCGTCACCGCCTCGGGCAGCCCGAGCGCCATCAGGCGGGAGCGCATCTCTGTGGCCGCCTTCCGAGTGAAGGTGAGGGCGAGGACGTGCACGGCAGTGGCCGAACCGTTCATCACCCGCCAGGCGATGCGCCTCGTGAGCACCCGGGTCTTGCCGGAGCCGGCGCCTGCCAGCACGCACAGCGGCGTCGCCGGCGTCGTGATCGCCTCGAGCTGCTCCTCATCGCAGCCGGCGAGCAAGTCACGCTCGCGGCGTGTCCAGTCCCGGGGGCTCCGTTCGCCTGCCACACCTGGACGGTACCGCAGGGCTGTGTCAGCCGGGATGGGCACGCCCTGCGCACCGGGCGCCACCGCCGTGCCCCACAGCAGCCCAGGGTCGAGGTGAGCCAGGTTCGAGACCCGGCTCAGGTATGTTCCAAGGGGTGCTGACCTCCTTTGCCGGCGCACAGCTGTTTGGGGAGTCCTACGGGTCGGGCACCCCGGCCGTCCTCGCGCTGCACGGCTGGCGTCGCGACCACCAGGATTGGGTCGCCGCGCTCACACAGCCCGAGCCGGCGCTCGATGCGATCGCCATCGACCTGCCGGGTTTCGGCGGGACGCCCGTCCCTGGGGAAGCCTGGGGCTCCCGGCGCTATGCCGAGGCGCTGCAGCCGTTGCTCGAAGACATGCAGACTCGCGTCGTCGTGCTCGGTCACTCCTTCGGCGGACGGGTCGGCGTCCATCTGGCGGCCATGGCGCCGGATCGCGTCGCCGGTCTCGTGCTCACCGGAGCGCCGCTCTTTCGCGCCTCAGATGCCAAAGCCCGCTCACCCCTTCGCTTTCGCCTCGTGAAGAGGCTCGCAAGAGCCGGGCTCGTCTCCGAGGAGCGCTTGGAGGAGCAGCGCCGACGCTACGGGTCGGCCGACTACAACGCCGCCAGCGGCGTCATGCGCGACATCTTCGTAACGCTCGTGGCGGAGGACTACAGCGACGCCATCTCGCGCCTGAAGTGCCCCGTGGAGCTCGTGTGGGGCGACAACGACACCGAGGTGCCACTCGTCGTCGCCCACAAGATCCAGGCCGCCGTCCCGGGGGGCGCCCATCTCGTCATCTGCGAGGGCGCCGGCCACATGACGCCTCTGACGGTGCCCGCCGAGCTGCGTGCCGCCGTCGCCCGGCTTCTTCCGTGAGGGCGATCAGCGCTCTCGGCCTTGTCGTCGCTCTGGCCGGCGTCATCGCCGCCTCCCTCCGCTGGTTGCGCGTGGCCCAGCGGGAGCACTACCTGGCCGGCTCGGCCACGCGTTTTGCCGCCCGGTGGTGGAGGAGCACGCCAGCCGAGGCCGCCTGGCTCTCCGCCGGCCTCGCAGGCGCCGTCGCCTCCGTCTTCGCCGCCCCCGCCGGCGCCGTCGCCGGCGTCGTGGCGCTGGCGGCGCCGCGGCACCTCGGGCTGCGTGGGCGGACCTCGCGGCTCGTCTGGACGCGCCGCATGGTCGTGCTCGCCTCCGTCTTCGCTGCGCTGGAGGGGGCCATCATCGCCGTCGTGGCCGTCGTCTGGGGCCTGCACGCCGCTGACGTAGCCGCCGCCTTCCTGTGTCTGCTCAGCCCTCTCGCGCTGGACGCCGCCTTGGCGGCGACACGCCCCATCGAAACCCGCCTCGCCTCCTCCTTCGTCCGCCAAGCGACGGCCCGGCTGCAGCGCGTGCACCCGATCGTCGTCGCCGTCACCGGTTCCTACGGCAAGACGACCACGAAGGGTTACATCGCCCACCTCGTCGGGGCCGCCAAGGACACGCTGGCGAGCCCGCAGAGCTACAACAACCGGGCCGGGCTCTCCCGGACCGTCAACGAGCACCTCGGGCCCGCCACGGAGGTGCTCGTGGCCGAGATGGGGACCTACGGGCCGGGTGAGATCGCCGAGATGTGCTCGTGGGTGACGCCGGAGATCGCCGTCATCACGGCCATCGGACCTGCCCACCTCGAGCGCTTCAAGAGCCTCGACCGCACGCTGAAGGCGAAAGCCGAGATCACCGAGCGGGCCCGTGTCAGTGTCCTCAACGTCGACGACGAGCGGCTCGCCGGGCTTGCCAAGCTGCTCGACGGTGCTGGGCGAGCGGTGGTTCGGGCCTCCGGGTGCGATCCGGAGGCCGACGTCGCCGTCTTGTCGGTGCCCACGGGCATCGAGCTGCGCATCGGCGGTCGCCGCTTCGGAACCGCCATGACGGGACCTTCCGAGCGACCGACGGCATTGTCGAACGCCGCTTGCGCCGTCGGCGTGGCGCTTCAGCTCGGGATCGAGCCCGAGACGTTGCTGGCGCGGCTCGCCACCTTGCCGGTGCCGGCGAACCGACTGCAGCGCTACCTCGCCGAGGGCGGTTACGTCGTGCTCGATGACACCTTCAATTCCAATCCGACCGGCGCCCGCCTCGCGCTTGCCCGCCTGCGCCTCGAAGCACCAGACGGCCGCCGTGTCCTCGTGACGCCGGGCATGGTCGAACTCGGACGCACGCAGGCGGAGGAGAACGCCGCCTTCGCCGAAGCGGCGGCCGCCGTCGTCTCCGACGTGGTCGTCGTGGCGCGTACGAACCGCCGGGCGCTCTCGGATGGAGCCCGTCGCCAGACGGGGGGAGCGGCCGTCGTGCTGGTCGATCGCCTGGACCAAGCAGTTGCCTGGGTCCGAGGTCAGCTCGGGCCGGGAGACGCCGTTCTTTACGAGAACGATCTGCCCGATCACTTCCCGTGATCGGTGCCGAAGCGGCCTCCCACAAGCCGGCGGAGCAGCGGTACGGTCCGATAGCTTCCCCCTGCGCACCGCTAGAGTGAGCGCCGCAATGGGTGCGATCAAGAGCCGGCGGCTCAGCTTCGACGAGCGCGGCGCGCTCGGGATTACGGGGGCGGTCGGACTTCGCACCGGTGGCGCCCTCGCCCGCATCGCCGTCGTCTTCGGCGGACCTTCGCCGGAGCACGACGTCTCGATCCTGACCGGTCTCCAGGTGCTGCGGGGCTTCCACAAGGTCCCCAACATCGGTGAGCTGCATTGCTTCTACTGGTCCAAGGCCGGCGAGTGGTTTCAGATCCCGACGAACCTCGAGGCGTCCGCCTTCGTGCAGGGCGTGCCGGCGGGTGCGACGCCGTTGCGGTTCGTGGTGGGGGCCGGCGGGGGTTTCTTTGCCCAGCGTGGCGGGCGTTTCGGCGCCAAGGAGCAGCTCATCGAGGTCGACGCCGTCCTCATTTGCTGTCACGGTGGTCCCGGCGAGGACGGCTCGCTGCAGGGAGCCTTGGACCTGATCGGCGTGGCGTACACCGGTCCGAACATGGCGGGCGCCTTGATCGGCATGGACAAGCTTGTCTTCAGCGCCCTTGCGGCCTCGGCCTGGCTCCAGATGCTCCCGCGGGTTCCCCTCTCCGAGGGGTTGCCACCTCCGAGCTTTCCAGGCCCCTACATCGTGAAGCCCCGCTTCGGCGGCTCGTCGATCGGTGTCGAGGTCGTCGCCGACTACGAGACCGCCCGTGCCCGCCTGCGAGTCAATCCCCACCTGAAGCGCGGTGCCGTCCTCGAGCCGTACCAGCCGGAGCTGTTCGACCTGCAGATCGCTGTCCGTCTCTGGCCCGAGGTCCAGCTGTCGGCCATCGAGAGGCCGCTGCGCACCCGGGCCGGCGAGATTCTCGGCTACTCCGACAAGTACGTCGGACCGGAGGGCATGACGGGGGCGCCGAGGGAGCTCCCGGCGCGCATCAGCCCCGAGCTCGAGCGTGAGATCCGGACCGTGGCGCCGGAGGTGGCTCAGCTCGTGGGCGTCCGAGGCGTCGCCCGCATCGACTTCCTCTCGGACGGGGAAGCCGTCTACGTGAACGAGGTGAACACGATTCCCGGCTCGCTCGCTCGCTACTTGTGGATCGACCCGATGGTGCCCTTCGAGCGACTGCTCCTGGATCTCCTCGGGGAAGCCATCGCCAAGCCATCGGTCACGTTCTCGGTGGCAGGAGCCGACGGGTCGGTGCTACGAAGCGCCGGCTCCATCGGCGGCAAGCTCGGCTAGGCGTCGGTCGGGCCTGATGGCCTTTCCCCGCAAGCTCCTCGCGCCGGGGGAGGAGATCGTCCTCGAGACGCACCCGAACTGGTCGATCCTCGTTCCGAGGGCGTCGCTCTTCGTACTGGTCGTCGCCGGGTGCGTCGCCGTCGTCGTGGAGTGGAAGAGCGCTCCGCTCTGGGTGGGCTACGTCTTGCTGGGCGTCGCCGCCTTGTTCCTGTTGTGGGTACTCGGCAAGGTCGTGACGTGGCGCTCCACCTCGCTCGTTCTCACGAACATGCGCGTCGTCTACCGGACCGGCGTCGTCCGCCGTCTCGGCCGCGAGATCCCGCTCGACCGCGTACAGGACGTCACCTACACCCAGAGCATCGTGGAGCGGCTCGTGGGAGCTGGCAGCCTCACGATCCAGTCCGCCGGCGCCGGCGGCGACGAGCCCTTCCCCGACATCCGTCACCCTGCTCTCGTCCAGTCGCTCATCAACCGCCTGATCTCGCAACCGGGACCCGGCTACGCCCGTGGCTCGGGCGGCGTCGCCGGTCGACCTGCGTACGCCCCCCAAGCCGAGTACCAGCCGGAACAGCCGGCGGCGCAGCCCCCGTATCCGGCGCAGCCGCCGCCCCAGATGCCGCAACCGCAGTATCCGGCGCCGGCGCACTATCCGGCGCCGGCGCAACCCCCGTACCAGCCTCAGCCGCCGTACACGGCGCCACCGCAGCAGTACGCGGCGCAGCAGCCCTACCCCGGGCAGGCGCCGTACCCGACGCAGCCGCAGCCCCAGTACCCGCCCCGAGAGCCCTATCTGCCACAACCTCCCTATGAAACGGCCGTGCAGGCAACTCGGCCGCTCGGCTCGGCGCCGCCAGACGGGACGCCTGCGACGTCGTCGCCGTCGTCGCCGGGCCCTGCGGCCGATGAAAGGCGAGTCTCGTCCAGCGAGCAACTGCAGCACCTCGCCGAGCTCCTCCGCCTCGGGGTGATCACCGAGGCCGAGTACGACGCCAAGCGCCGTGAGGTGCTGGAGGGAGGCTGAGCCGGCCGCCCGGCAGGGTGGCTCCTCAGATGATCTCGGAACGGCAGTGAGCGGCTGCAGCCGGTACGGCACGCCAGGCCCGTATGCCCCGCAGCGGCAGCCGTACTGCGCCGCGCTCGGCCAGGGCCACGACACAGCCGCCGAAACCTGCTCCCGTCAGCCTCGCCCCGAAGACGCCCCTCGTGGCCCGCAGCCTGTCGGTCAGCTCGTCCAGCTCCGGGATGGAGACCTCGTAGTCCGTCGCCAGGCTGGCGTGGCTGGCATTCATGAGCTGGCCGGCCGTGCGAGCATCGTTCATCTTGAGAGCAGAGACGAACTGCAGGACGCGGGCGTTCTCGCTCACGACGTGACGGGCGCGGCGCCTGACCACCGGATCGGCCAGCCGGTCGACCTCCCAGGGCTTGGCCGAGCGAAGTGACCCGATCAGCCGCTCGGCGGCTTCGCACTCCGCTCGCCGCTCTGCATAGGCCGAGCCGACGAGGGTGCGATCCACGCCGCAGTGGGCGATGACGACCTCGAGACCTTCCGGGATGGCGATCGGGATCGCCTTGAGCGTTGCGCAATCGAGCAGGAGCGCATGACCGGCGTCGGCCATCGTGATGGCGAGCTGGTCGAGGATGCCGGTGCGCACCCCGGAAGCCGCCTGCTCGGCGAGCTGGCAAGCGCGTGCGAGCGAAACGGCATCGCCCTCGTAACCAAGTGCCAGGGCGAGGGCGATCTCGAGCGACGCGCTCGAAGAAAGGCCCGCACCGACCGGCAACGTGGTCGTGATCGTTCCCTTCCCGCCGTATCGCGGGTGCACGACCGAAGCGACGGCGCCGACGTGACGGCCCCATTCCGGCAGGATCATGCCGAGATCCCACGGGTTGGCGGCGAGTTTCATCGGGATCCGGCACGTCTCGGGCTCGATGGAGGACGAGAACTCGATCGTCACCGCCGTGGCGTCTGGATGGAAGACGACCTCGGTACCGAGGTCGATCGCCATCGGGAGGGCGAGGCCGCCGGTGTAGTCGGTGTGGTCGCCGATGAGGTTGACGCGGCCCGGCGCGAAGGCCGTGACCGCCCCGAGGGGTCCAGCGTTCGGCTCGGCCGGCAGCCGCTCCGAGCTCCCTGACCCGGCCGCGCACATCTCAATCGGCCCCGGCACGGAGCACGGAGTCGTCACCGGCCCTCAAGCCTTCGACGAGTCGGCGGTACGCGCCGGCGGAGTCCTTGCCCATGGAATCACACTCGCTCCAACGGATCGACCGTTCGCGATCGACTCCGTACAGCCCGAACCGCGGCTCGTAGCTGCCCCATTCATAGTTATCGGCGAGGCACCAGTGCCAGTATCCCGTGATCGGTTGTCCGGCTGCGATCGACTTCACGACGGCTGCGAGGTTCTCGCGCAAGTAGCGGGGCCGGTCCCACCCGTCGCGGCGGGGAAAGGATCGCCCGCGGCGAACGCGGTTGCACAGGCCGTTCTCCACCACCCACAGCTCGAGCCCGTCTTCGGCGTTGGCCGCGCAGTAGGCCGAGAGACCGTCCGGGTTGGGGACGTCGTCCCAGAGAGGCCGTTGCGGCAGTGGCCAGAGCCCGCCTGCTGTAGGCATGAAAGGCGGCTGTAGATGGCTCGCCGTCTCGGGGACGTAGTAGTCGAGCTGCACGACGTCGAGCGTTCGCTCGTGAACGCTCGCATAGACGGCGTCGATCGCGCGGCCGAACGCCTGAACCGGGTTGACGAGCTGGCTGGCGAGGCGGCGCAGGGCCTTCTCGGCGTTCGGCCAGCGGCGCGAGCTACCGCCCGGCCCGGGCACGCCCATGGCGGCGGCGCTCGCGTACCAGCCGTCACGGCACCTGGCCAGGTGGCGGCCCAGCTCGGTCCGATCAACACCTCGGGAGCGCCCCAGCAAGAGGTCGGACAGGAGGCGGTCGAGCTCGTAGATCGAGAAGTTGCAGTTGTTCGTGCTCACGACGCTGTCGGGCTGGATCTGTTTGATGCGGTCGTAGGCGAGAACGTGCCCCGACAGCAGGAGATCGGCCGCTTTGAGAGCCGTCGGCCCGTCGAAACGCCGTCCCGGCGGGAAGCCGCCGAGGAAGAAGGTCTCCATCGCAAGGATGTTGATCTCGTTGAGGGTCACCCAGTTGCTACACGCCGGGGACAGCCGCCGCACCGCTTCGGCCGCCCAGCCGGCGAAACGCTCGGCCGAGTCCGCCCGCGACCAGAAGTCGAACCCGAGCCATGCCGGGTGGGTGAAGTGCAGCAGCGTCACGAGCGGCTCCATGCCGCGCTCCCGGCAGGCCGCCAGAATGGCTCCGTAGCGCTCGAAGGCCTCGTCGTCGTAGCTGCCCTCCACCGGCTCACAGCGCGCCCACTCGAGCGAGAGCCGGAACGAGTCGATGCCGAGGGCTGCCGCCCTGTCGAGATGGTGCTCGTACTGGTTCCAGAAGTCGAGAGCCGTGCCGGACGGCTCCACGCGGCCTTCGGCCTCCCACTCGTACCAGTTGTTGCGGGGCTCCCCGGGTCCGTTGAAGCCGCCTTCGACTTGAAACCCTGCCGTGGCGACGCCGAATCGGAAGGCGTTGCCGAGCAGTGAGGCCATCGACACATGGTGCCACGACTGGCCGCTCGAACGATGCAGCTTGGGCGGTTCGTGCTCGGCTTGACCACCTCGCCTCCGCAGGCGAGCATTCCGTCATGCCGAGGACCCATGTGAACGGGATCGATCTGTACTACGAGACCGTCGGAGACGAGTCGGACCCACCCTTGCTCCTGATCTGCGGGCTCGGGATGCAGATGGTCAGCTGGGGCGCGGACTTCCTCGACGCCGTCGCCGCCAAGGGCTACCACGTCGTGGCGTTCGACAATCGCGACGCCGGCCTGTCCACCCACCTCGTCGACTTGGGGGTACCGGACCTCCTCGCCTTGCTGCACGGCACCGACCCCAACATCGCCTACCTGCTGAGCGACATGGCCGACGACACGGCCGGTCTGCTGGAGGCTCTCGGGCTCGAATCCGTTCACGTCGTCGGCATCTCGATGGGCGGGATGATCGCCCAGCAACTTGCCATCGACTACCCGTCCAAGGTCCGAAGCCTCACTTCCATCATGTCGACCACGGGCGATCCGCACGTCGGCCAGCCGTCGCAAGTCGCCGCCGACGCCCTCCTCACGCTCAACGCGACGTCGCGCGAAGAGGCGGTCGAACTCTCACTGACGGTCTTCTCGATCATCGGATCCCCCGGCTTCCCGCCCGACGAGGACCGGTTGCGCCGCCTTGCCGGTGAGGCCTTCGATCGCTCACAGGAGCCGACCGGCCTCTCGCGTCAGCTGGGCGCGATCCTCGGATCACCCGATCGCACGGCTCGCCTCGGTGGTGTGTCGGTACCCACGGTCGTCATTCACGGCACGGCCGATCCGCTTGTCAACCCGACGGGCGGAGAGGCCACGGCGCGGGCGGTTCCCGGCGCCAAGCTCGTGACGATCGAGGGGATGGGACACGACCTCCCGGAGCAGGTCTGGGAGGAGATTCTCGGTGAAGTTGACGCCGTCGCGCGGGCGGCGGAGGCAGCTCCGGCAGCCGACCCTGTCTCCCTGGCGTGAGGGGGCCACTCGCCGGGCTGCGCGTCATCGAACTGGGCGGGATCGGCCCCTGCCCCTTCGGGGCCATGGTCCTCGCCGACCTCGGCGCCGACGTCTTGCGAGTCGAGCGGTCGAGCGCCGTGCCCCCGAACCGCCCCGATGGGGCGTCGTGGGACCTGTTGCAGCGCGGGAAGCGCTCGGTCGGCGTCGATCTCAAGCACGGCGAGGGCGTGGAGCTCGTCCTGTCGCTCGTGGAGAGCGCCGACGCGCTCGTCGAAGGGTTTCGTCCCGGTGTCACAGAGCGTCTCGGGCTTGGGCCGGACGCCTGCCGGGCCCGCAACGGCCGACTCGTCTACGGCCGCATGACCGGCTGGGGCCAGGACGGTCCGCTCGCTGACCGGGCGGGTCACGACATCGACTACATCTCGGTCGGCGGCGCCCTCGAATCGATCGGGCGCGCCGGGGAACGTCCCGTACCACCCCTCAATCTCGTCGGTGATTTCGGGGGCGGCGGCATGCTGCTGGCGCTCGGCGTCATGGCGGCGCTCTGGTCGGCGCAGCGAAGCGGCGAAGGCGACGTCGTCGACGTCGCCATGGTCGACGGTTCGGCGTTGCTCATGACGATGACGTGGGCGTTTCGGGCCCTCGGGGTGTGGAAGGACGAGCGAGGGACGAACCTGCTGGACACCGGGGCACCCTTTTACGACACCTACGAGTGCGCCGACGGGAAGATGGTGGCTGTCGGCGCACTCGAGCCGCAGTTCTACGAACAGCTGCTGGCGGTCATGGACCTGCCGGCGGCCGCCGAGCCGCCTCAGATGGACCGCTCGCGCTGGCCCGAGACAAAGCGGCGCTATGCCGAGATCTTCCGCACGAGGACGCGTGACGAATGGGCCGCCTTGGCGGAGGGAACCGATGCTTGCCTCGCGCCCGTCCTCACCATGGGCGAGGCGGCCGCTTATTCGCACAACGTCGCCCGCGGGACCTTCCTCGAGATCGGCGGCGTCGTGCAACCGGCACCGGCGCCACGCTTTCAACGCCAGCCGGCGGCGATGCCTCCCATGCCGCCATGGCCGGGCGACGGGGGTGAGGCAGCCCTCATCGACTGGGGCATCCCGCCCGATACGGTGGCGGCACTGCGCCGGAGTGGTGTCGTCGCGACGCTCTGACCGGCCGCAGGCACCCTCGCCTCTGGTGGTCGGCATCGAGGCTTACCGTGCGGGGCGGGTAGCCTCAAGAGGTGGCCCGACGTTTCTTCATCGCGACCTTGGGCTGCCCGAAGAACGACGTCGACTCGGACAAGCTCGTCGGCCTCCTGCAGTCGTCCGGCTATCGCGAGACGAGCGAGCCGGGGGAAGCCGATCTCGTCGTCGTGAACACCTGCGCCTTCATCGAGCCGGCTCGTGAGGAGTCGATCAACACGATCCTCGAGCTGAGCGCGCTTCGACGCCCGGGCGCCCGGCTCGCCGTCACGGGCTGCCTCGCCGAGCGCAGCGGTCCCGAGCTGGCTGCGGCGCTCCCGGAAGTCGACGTCGTGGCCGGATTCGGGCTGGATTTCGTCACGGAGGCGACAGGGGCCACCGGCGGCGCCCAACCGGTGCGACTCCTCCGGCGCAGTGAGGTGCCTTCCTTCGATCTCCTCGAGCTGCCTCGCCCGCCGGCGAGCGCCCCGTGGGCCTATGTGAAGGTGGCGGAGGGATGCGACCGCAAGTGCGGCTTCTGCGCCATCCCGTCGTTTCGCGGCAAACAGCGTTCCCGCACGATGGCCTCGATCCTCGCCGAAGTCGAATCGCTGCGGGCCCGCGAGATCGTCCTCGTCGCCCAGGATCTCGCGTCGTTCGGCCGCGACCAGTCGCGGGACGGCCGCAGCACCGATGACGGCGACATCATCCGGCTCGTGCGGGCGGTGGCTGCGCGTGCCGAACGGGTGCGCCTCCTCTACCTCTACCCGTCCTCGCTCACCGACACCTTGATCGAAACGGTCGTCGGCACCGGCGTGCCATATTTCGATCTCTCGCTGCAGCACGTCTCGGTACCCTTGCTGCGCCGCATGCGGCGGTGGGGAAGCGGCAGGCGATTCCTCGACCGGATCGGGCGGATCCGGGCGCTGGCCCCCGAGGCGGCGCTGCGCTCCTCCTTCATCCTCGGCTACCCAGGTGAGACCGAGGATGACCACGACGAGCTGCTCGCCTTCATCGAGGAGGCGAGGTTGGATTGGGCGGGGTTCTTCACGTTCTCCAGCGAGGCGGGAACCTACGCAGCCCAGCTCGGCTCGCCCGTCCCCCCGGGGCTCGCCCTCGAACGCCTCCACGAGTGCTCCGAGCTGCAGGACGCCATCACGTCGGACCGCCGTCGCCAGCTCGTCGGTGAAACGGTCTCGGTGCTGGTGGACCGGCCCGGCGTCGGGCGCACGTTCCGGGAGGCACCGGAGATCGACGGCATCGTTCGCCTGCCGGGCGAGCTCGTCGCCGGCGGCTTCGCCGACGTCGTCGTCACCGGCGCCGAAGGGCCGGACGTCATCGCCGAGCCGGCGGCGTGCGGCACGAGACCCCTCAGTCCTGTCACGATGGTGACGTCGTGAGCACCGCCGAGAAACCCACGTCGACCTTCGGCCCGTCTGCCCTTGCCACCCCGGCCAACCTGCTGACGCTTGCGCGCCTGCTGGCAACACCGGTGCTCGTGGCCATGGTCGTGTTGACCGGTCCCGCCACCTGGACCTTGTTCGGCGTGTGGTTCGTCTGTGCCGGTTCGGACGGTCTCGATGGCTATGTGGCGAGGCGACAAGGCACGACGCGCTCGGGCGCCTTCCTCGACCCGCTGGCGGACAAGTTCCTCGTCCTCGGCGTGCTGGCAGCACTCGCCTCCATCGGCGAGGTCTCGTGGATTCCCGTCGTGCTCATCGGTGTCCGGGAGGTCGCCATGAGCGTGTTCCGGGCTTACGCCGCACGCCGCGGCGTCTCGATTCCGGCACGGCAGACGGCCAAGATCAAGACGCTCCTGCAGGACGTCGTCGTGGGCCTCGCCCTCATGCCGCCCGTGGGGGTGCATCACGCCGGCGTCGTCAGAGGGCTCTTGTGGGTAGCGGTGGCGATCACGCTCTACACCGGCCTCGAGTACCTGCACGACGGGCGACGCCTCCTCGCCGGGACCGCCGGGCCGGCCGGCGCCGCCTGATCGAGCGCCAACTCCCGAATCGTGCGCACCGAGATCCTCGCCGTCGGGACCGAGCTGCTGCTCGGCCAGATCGTTGACACGAATTCAGCGCACATCGGCGAGCAGCTGGCAGCTTCCGGCCTGGACTGCCATTTCCAGACTTCCGTGGGAGACAACATCGGCCGGATCGTTTTGGCGCTGCGCACGGCGCTCGCCCGCAGCGACGCCGTCATCGTCTGCGGGGGCCTCGGCCCCACGCAGGATGACATCACCCGCGAGGCGATCGCCGAGGTCATGAACGTCCCGCTCCGGCGCGATCCCGAGGTGCTCGAGCGCGTGAGGGAGATCTTCACCTCGCGGCGGCGCGAGATGCCGGCCAACAACGGGCGCCAGGCCGACGTGCCCGAGGGGGCGACGGTCATCCCCCAGACGATGGGAACGGCGCCGGGGCTCATCTGCCCGCTCGGCTCGAAGGTCATCTATGCCATGCCCGGCGTGCCCTACGAGATGCACGACATGCTGCAGCGCGCCGTGCTGCCCGACCTGCGCGCACGCGCCGGCGAAGTCGCCGTCATCGCCAGTCGCACGCTGCGGACCTGGGGTCTGTCAGAGTCCGGTCTGGCCGAGATCCTCGCCGCCCGTATCGAGCTGCTCGGCGACGGCACAACGGGCGTGCCCACGATCGCCTTTCTCGCCAGCGGCATCGAGGGGCTGAAGGTCCGCCTCACGGTGAAGGCGCCCGACGAGACGAGGGCCGCCGCCGCTCTCGACGCCGAAGCTGCCGAGATCCGGGCACTGCTCGGGCGGGCCGTCTTCGGGGTCGACACCGACACGATGGAGTCGGTGGTGGGCGAGCTGCTGGCCGAGCGAGAGTGGGCCATCGGGCTCGCCGAGTCGCTCACGGGCGGGCTCGTGGCGTCCCGCATCGTGTCGGTGCCCGGCGCCTCTGCATGGTTCCGCGGGTCGATCGTCTCGTATGCCACCGAGGTGAAGCGGTCGCTCCTCGGTGTGAGCGAGGGTCCCGTCGTGTCCGAGTCGGCCGCTCGTGAGATGGCCGCCGCGGCGGCCCGCGTGCTCGGAGCCGACGTCGGGCTCTCCATCACCGGCGTGGCGGGACCGACGACGCAGGACGATCAACCGCCTGGCACGGTGTTCGCCGGCGTCGCCCTCCCGGGCAAAGAGCCGGAGGCGGTGGAGCTGCGCGTGCCCGGTGATCGGGACCGCATCCGGCAGATGGCGACGATCTCGGCGCTGGACGTCGTGCGGCGACGCCTGCTCGACCTCGTGTGAGGTGAGGGAGGAGCCGCCCCGACCGCCGAGGGGCCGTCACTCGACGCCCGGCGCCCACCCCTCAGCTGGCCGGCCCGTCCCCGGGGGGTTCTGCCGGCTCCTCGCCGTAGGGCGCCACGAGCGGCACCTCGGGCAAGCCGGCACCCCGGTGGTGAAGGGGAAACACGAGTCGCCGGGCAGCCGGGACCGGATGCAGACCCCATCCGAGGTTGCTCGGTGTCTGCGGTGCCAGTTGCGCACCGAGAACGGGCTCATCACCGGTCTGCCCGTCCTCCTCGAGCGAGCTCGCCGCCGCCGTGAAGGCCGCAGCGTCGGGCGTTGCCATCGATCCAGCAGGAGCGAGATCCAGCTCTTCGATCAAGGCGAGCTGTTCGGCGACGCGGTGCGGCCGCTCCGGCGTACCGGGGACGCCGGTGCGGCGCAGCAGCTTGCGACCCTCCGGCGTGAGCCCGAGGGACTCGTCGCTCCCCTCCACGAGCCCCGCCTCGCACAGCAGGGCGCAGGAGGCGGCGTAGGCCTCCGGTTGCATACGGCGCTGGAACAGCCCCTCGAAGGCGACGAGGATCTGCTCCAGACCGGCCAGCTCGCCGCCGTTGGCGTTCTCGATCGCCAGCAGCATGGCTGCTTCCGGCCGGCCCAGGATGGGGGAGCTCACGACGCCGCCCCGCCCGGTTCCACCGGCTCCCGCCGCAGCGTCCACAGCGGTGGACCGTTCGTGACAGGCCTCAGCTCCTCGACGACGTCGTAGCCGAAGCGCCGGTAGTAGGGGAGGTTGTCCGGGTTCTGCGTTTCCAGGTAGCAGGCGAGGCCATCCTCGTCGGCACGTTGCAGCCCGGGCCTCTGCAAGAGGCCGCCAATGCCACGGCGCTGCTCGGAAGGGTCCACCACGAGGAGCTGCAGGTACCAGAGCCGCTCACGCGGGTGCGCCTTCTCGACGGCCAGCAAATACTTCGTGCCGTCCAGGAGTGCCCGTGGCCGGATGGCCAGCGCCCAGAACGCCTCGGCGGACTGCCGGAGCTGTGAGGACACCGAGAGGGGGTAGCGGCCAGGCCGCACCCAGGCCGCCACGCCGACGAGGCGACCGTCTGGGCGGCGGGCACCGAGCACATACCCGGCGTCACCGAGCGCGGAGACATACCCGCGGCAGAACAACGCCAGCCCGCGGGACCGCTGCAGCGGTCGTGGGGCGAGGAATTCGAAGAACGGGTCGTTGTGAAACGCCCGCGCCGCCACGACGGCGGCATCCCCGAAGTCCTTGCCGGTGCGGCCGAGGACGTCCACCTCGATGCCGACAGGTGTCACTCGAGCAGCCTTTCGTAGAGGGCGAGCGTCGTCACGTCGTATGCCACAAGTCGGGCAAGCCTGACGTCGGTCGGCGTCGCGCGCAAGGTGTCGACGGCGATGCGGGCCGCTTCGGCCGCCGGGAAGCCGTAGGCACCCGTCGAGATGGCCGGGAAGGCGATCGAGGCGGCGCCGACCTCGTCTGCCAGCTCGAGGCTCCGCCGGTAGCAACGCGCCAGCAGCTCAGCCTCACCGCTGCCGCCGCCTCGCCACACCGGACCGACGGCATGGGCGATCCATCTCGCCTGCAGGGCGAAACCCTCCGTCAACTTCACCTCACCGGTGGCGCACCCACCGAGCGCGGCGCAGGCAGAATGGAGGGCGGCGGCACCTGCTGCCCGGTGGATCGCACCGTCCACGCCGCCCCCGCCCATGAGGGCGGAATTGGCGGCGTTCACGATGACGTCGGTCGCCTCCGAGGTGATGTCCCCCTGGAGAGCCACGATGAGGAGCTGGTTGGCCGGCACTGCTGGACATTCTGCTCGCGGGCCCGCCTGACTGGGGCGGGCTGCTCCGTGCTGGGAGCAAAGCCCTGCTCAGCACGGGTGGGTGGGGCCGCGAGGGGAGTCCACCACCGAACAGGTGTTTGGAACTACACTCCTGTGAGCATCATTCATCGAGCTGCCAGAGAGCAATGACACACCCCATACGTATGGTTCCGGACAGCGGATCGCCCGGAGCCGAACAGCGGGACCGGACCGAGAACCACACGTAGAGCACAAGGGAGAACAACGGCGATGGAGCGTGACAAGGCACTCGACATGGCACTCGGCCAGATCGAGAAGCAGTTTGGCAAGGGGTCCATCATGCGGATGGGTGAGCATGCCGGTGTCGGCGTTGCGGCGATCTCGACAGGGGCGATGGCACTGGATCTCGCCCTCGGGATCGGTGGTCTGCCTCGTGGCCGCATCGTCGAGATCTTCGGGCCCGAGTCGTCGGGCAAGTCGACGCTCGCCCTCCATGTCGTCGCCGAGGCGCAGCGCAACGGCGGAGTCTGTGCCTACATCGATGCAGAGCACGCCATGGACCCGGTGTATGCCAAAGCGCTCGGGGTCGACATCGACGAGCTTCTGATCTCTCAGCCGGACACGGGCGAGCAAGGCCTCGAGATCACTGACATGCTCATCCGGTCAGGTGCGATCGACGTCGTCGTGATCGACTCGGTTGCCGCTCTGACACCCCGGGCCGAGATCGAGGGTGAGATGGGCGATACCCACGTCGGCCTGCAGGCGCGTCTCATGTCGCAAGCCTTGCGGAAGCTGACTGGGACGCTCTCGAAGTCGAACACGATCGCCATCTTCATCAACCAGCTGCGAGAGAAGATCGGCATCTCCTACGGCTCGCCGGAGGTGACGACCGGCGGTCGGGCGCTCAAGTTCTACTCGTCGATCCGCCTCGAGATTCGCCGGGTGGAGTCGATCAAGGACGGTGCCGAGATGACCGGCAACCGCACACGGGTGAAGGTCGTGAAGAACAAGTGCGCCCCGCCGTTCCGTTCCGCCGAGTTCGACATCATGTACGGCAAGGGCATCAGCCGGGAAGGGTCCATCCTCGACGTCTCCGTTGACTTCGGCATCGTGAAGAAGTCGGGTGCCTGGTACACCTACGAGGGCGAGCAGCTCGGTCAAGGCAGGGAGAACGCCAAGCAGTTCCTGCGCTCGACGCCCGAGATGATGATCGAGCTCGACCAGCGAGTCCGTGAGATGGTGATCGCCAAGGACGAGCCGCCGGTCACCTCGAGCGACGAGGAGTTCGAGGACGTGATCGACGAGGATGCGCCGATCTCGCTCGGGTAGTCGGCCGGCCTACCAATTGCGCGCCGGCGCGCCCATAATGTTACGAATGCATGACGATGAGCGACGGGAGCAGATCCGGTCGGCTCAGGGTGGCACCGGACGGCCGGGCTTGCCTCCGTCGCCGTCGTCACTGCAGAGGTAGCACCGGCGCGGGGATCGCTGCCCGTGTGGAGCCGGTTTCGGCGGGCCTCCGCTTGCCGGAGTCCCGCTGCGCCTCAGTCCCAGGCGGAGATGCTCAGCGCGGGATCGAGGTGTGTTTCAGCTCGTTCAGTTCGGGGAACTCGTCGAGCGTCTCCAAGATGCGGTCGACGATGCGCCGCGCAGCAGCAGCGTCACCGTTCGGCCTCGTCATGACTCGCACGAAGGCCGCCTCGTCGCCGACGATAAAGGTGGGCACGCCCCAGACGGCGTGCTCGCGCTCGGCGGCGTCGTGCTCCTTGCGGAACGTGTCGAGCGGCCATCCGCTGGCGATCTCCTGGAAGACGAAGTCGGGTTCAACACCCTGGCTCTCGAGCGTCGAGCGCAGCTCGGACTCGTCGCGCAAGTCGCGCCCCTCGTCGTGGCGCAGGGCGAACAGGGCGCGGTGCACTGATCGCCACCGCTCCGGGAGCCGGTCGCGGACAACGATCCCGACGAGCATGGCGAGGAGGTCGGGGTGCCTCTGCGGGTCGTCGAAGACCGGCGGCTCGCCCTCCTCGAGGTGCATCTGGTTGAGCGAGAAAGGCAGGAACGTCACGTCGTAGGGTGCCCCGTCCTCGAGGGCGGTGAGGAGATGCTCGTGAGCATTGCGAGCAAAGGGGCACCGGTAGTCCCAGGTGACGGCGAAGGAGATGGCAGCAGGCGGCGCGGTTTGGGTCACGCTGTGGTCAACGCCGTTCGGCGCTCCGGGATTCCGTCCCCGCGCCGGCGCGTGGAGCTGTGCCGTCCTCGGTTCTGAGGAGCCGGCTTCCAGAACAGCGGCCTTCCTGCGGCTCTCCTCGATCGACCGAGGCGGCGGGTCGGGTCGGAAGCACGGAGCCGCCCCGCAACGGCCAGCCCCGGGAATACCGTTTCGGGGCCGCCGACCACTACCATCCGGCGGTGCCCGAGCGCCCCGCCCCCGGTGTCGAGGTGCGCCCCGTGCAACTGGAGGACATCCCGACGCTGAGCGAATCGCTTGCGCGCGCCTTCTTCGACGATCCGGTCTCGTGCTACCTGTTCCCCGAGGATCACCGCCGCATCCGGCGCCTCGAGCGTTACTTCCGCTTCCTCATCCGCACGATGTTCCTCCCTCGGGGGGAGGCCTGGACGACGCCCGATCTCAAGGCAGCGTCGCTCTGGATACCCCCGAAGAACTGGCCGCCGTCTGTGGCCGAAGGCGTCTCGCAGCTCCCCGTGCTGGCCATCCTCGGTCGCCGCACACCGCGTGCTCTCCGCCTCATGCAGCTCCTCGAATCGCATCATCCGCGGGCGCCCCACTTCTACCTCGGGACCATCGGCACGGATCCGGCGGCGCAGCGCAAGGGCTACGGCTCGGCCCTGCTGCGCGTCGTCCTCTCCCGCTGCGACACGGAGGCGATTCCGAGCTATCTCGAATCTTCCAAGGCGACGTAACGCGACTTCTACCACCA
>Ga0181526_10000359_pt1 | contig 49327 bp, 35 predicted proteins | sample PEATcosm2014_Bin_35_FD_119750 | JGI IMG/M metagenome (GOLD analysis project Ga0181526, IMG submission 119750) | Peatland microbial communities from MTU Mesocosm Facility, Houghton, MI, USA - PEATcosm2014_Bin06_30_metaG | ecosystem: Environmental > Terrestrial > Soil > Wetlands > Peat | place...
CTCCTGCTCGTGATGGGCTACACGATCTTCTACTACCGAGCTCTCGGTGTCGTCGTCATCCTCGGCCTGCTCTCGACGGCGGGGCTGCTGTACGCCATCATCTCCACCCTCGGGCACAAGGAGGGCCTCACACTCGACCTCTCGGGCATCACGGGCCTCATCGTGTCCGTCGGCATCACCGTCGACTCCTATGTCGTGTATTTCGAGCGATTAAAGGACGAAGTGCGAGCCGGCCGGTCCATCCGATCGTCCGTCGACCGGGGCTTCCGAAGCGCCTACCGCACGATCCTGTCGGCCGACGCCGTCTCGTTCATCGGGGCCGCCGTGCTCTACATCCTCTCGATCGGGGCCGTGAAGGGCTTCGCCCTCATGCTCGGCATCTCGACCATCCTCGACGTCATCACGGCCTATACCTTCACGAGACCGCTCGTCATCCTGCTCGGCCGCAACCGCGTCTTCACCGACGCCCGCGGCCTCGGCGTCGCCCGCGGCCTCGCGACGGCGCCGACGCCGGCTGCGGAGGCCGGCATATGAGCCTCGGCACCGCCGCCGCCGGCACGGAACCGCACCTCAGCTGGTTCCGGCGCCTCTACTACGGCCAGACGAAGTTCGACTTCGTCCGGCGGCGGCGCATCTGGTTCGCCGTCTCCGGCATCATCATCCTCGCCGGCGTCCTCTCACTGGCCACGCGGGGCCTCAACTACGACATCGAGTTCGTGGGCGGCACGTCGTGGACGGTCGCCAATACGACCGGCGTCTCGGTCACGCAGGCACAAGCCGCCGTCGGGGCCGCCGGTCTGGCGCACCCGATCGTCACGATCCTCGGCTCGGGCAATCACACCCAGCTGCAGGTCGAGGCGAAACTCTCCAGCTCCGGCGCCAACGTGGGCACCGCCCTGCAGGCGAAGGTCACGAGCGCCCTGGCGGCCTTGACGCATACCTCGGCGACGGGCGTCTCGGTGGAGGCGGTCGGCCCCACCTGGGGGAGCCAGGTGACGCACAAGGCCGTCGAGGCCCTCATCGTCTTCCTCGTCATGATCGCCGCCTACATCTCCATCTTCTTCGAGTGGAGGATGGCGCTGGCGGCCATCGTCGCCGTGGCGCACGACATCCTCGTGACCGTCGGCATCTACTCCTTGACGTTCTTCCTGGTGACGCCGGACACCGTCGTCGCCTTCCTGACGATCCTCGGGTACTCGCTCTACGACACGATCGTCGTATTCGACCGTATACGGGACAATACGAAGGGTTTGGGCGCCACCGGCAAGCTGAGCTTCACCGACGTCGTGAACCTCTCGATGAACCAGACGCTGGCCCGCTCCATCAACACCTCGCTCGTCGCCATCCTGCCGATCCTCGCCGTCCTCATCCTCGGGGCCGACATCCTCGGGGCGACGACCCTGCAGTACTTCGGCCTCGCCCTCCTCATCGGCCTCACGAGCGGGGCCTACTCCTCCATCTTCATCGCCTCGCCGCTCGTGGCCATGTTGAAGGAGTACGAGCCCCGTTATGCCGAGATCCGCCGGCGTCTCGATGCCCGCAACCAGGGCATTCAGCTCCTGACGCCCGCCATGGCCGCCTCCGGCTACCTGGAGGACCGTGACGACCGCGGCGTCTCGCGGCGCCAGAAGAAGGGACGCGCCGCCGTCCCGCAGGGCGGCCCCCTCCGCCCGGGCGCGGCAGGTCGCGCCGGCGTCGGAGCCGGCGCACGCACCGCCGTGCTCGAGGTGGCGGACGGTTACGAGAGCGACGTCGACGGTCAGGGAGAGGCCGAGGCGCCGCCGGCAGCCAAGGCGGGCGGCGCTGCGAGTGCACAACGGTCGGCGGAGCGACCCAACGGCCAGCGGTCGAACGCCCAGCGATCGACGGGGGGCTCCCGGCAGCCGGGCCGCCCGTCCGCCTCCGGCCAGGGGACCCGCCCGGCCCCCCGCCCCCGCAAGAAGAAGCGGCGCTGACGCAGGGCCGCCTCCTCAGAAGGCGGCTCACGCACCCCCAGTAGGCTGGCCTCACGATGATCGACATCCGCCTTGCCCGCGACGAACCCGACGTTATGCGGCGCGCCCTTGCGCGCAAGGGTGCCGCCGAGCTCTTCGACGAGCTCCTCGCCGTGGACGACGCCTGGCGGTCGGTGACGGCAAGCGTCGACGAGCTGCGCGCCCGGACACGCCCGAAGGGGCGCCCGAGCCCGGAGGAGCTGGCGGCGCTGCAGAACCTCAAGGAAGACCTGCGGGCGGCCGAGGCACAGCTCGGCGAACTCGAGGTTGCCCGCGACGACCTGCTGAGGCGGATCCCCAACCCGCCCGCGGACGACATCCCCGACGGGAGCTCGGACGAGGACGCCGCCGAGGTGCGCCGGGTGGGGACGCCACCGGTCTTCGCCTTCGAGATGCGGGACCACGTCGAGCTCGGAGGTTTCGAGCTCGATCGCGGGGCTCGGTTGTCCGGGTCACGGTTCGCCTACCGACGCGGCGCTACGGCCCTGCTCGAGCTCGCGATGTACCGGTTCGCCCTCGATCGCGTCGTCGCCATGGGCTTCGAGGTGCTGCTGCCACCCGTGCTCGTGCGGGAGGACGCCATGTACGGCACGGGATTCCTCCCCACGGAGGAGGCGAACCTCTACCGGCTCGAGTCCGACGAGCTCTACCTGACGGGCACCTCCGAGGTGGCCCTCGCCGGCTTCCACCAGGGAGAGGTGCTGGAGGAGGTCGAGCTGCCGCGGCGCTACGCGGGGTACTCGACGTGCTTTCGCCGCGAGGCGGGGGCGGCCGGCCGCGACACGAGAGGCATCTTCCGGGTCCACCAGTTCGAAAAGGTCGAGATGTTCGCCTACACGACGCCGCAGCAGTCCGCCGCCGAGCACGAACGCATCCTCGCCGTGGAGGAGGAGCTCGTGTCCGACCTCGGGCTCGCCTACCGCGTGGTGTGCACGGCCGCCGGCGACCTCGGCCCGTCCGCCGCCAAGAAGTACGACATCGAGGCATGGATCCCGAGCCAGGGGCGCTATCGCGAGATCACGTCCTGCTCGAACACGACCGACTACCAGGCGCGGCGCCTCAACGTCCGCTACCGCGACGCCGAGCGGCGCCTGCACGTCGCCCACACCCTCAACGGCACGGCCATGACGGCCCGCTGGTTGATCGCCCTCATGGAGACATACCAGGAGGCCAACGGAGAGGTGGCCGTCCCCGAGATCCTCTGGCCATACGGGGCGCCTCAGCGCCTTCCGGCCGCCTGAGCAGAGGCACTCCCGCTCGGCCGGCGAGGGGGCCGGAAGGGGTCAGCGAACCGCCCCGAAGTGGTCGATGGGCCCGTGCCCGGCGCCGAGCTCCCAGCCGGCGGAGCGGGCGATGGCCCGGTGCACGTAGGCCTTGGCAGCCAGCGCGGCCGGCACCGGCTCGAAGCCGAGTGCGAGGTTGGCAGCGATCGCCGCCGCGAAGCTGCATCCCGTCCCGTGCACGTTGCGGGTCTCGAGCCAGGGCGCCCGCAGCAACGTGACGGCGTGCCCGTCGAAGGCGACGTCGACGGCTTCGTCGCCGAGGCGGAGGTGACCGCCCTTCACCACGACGAGGGCGGGCCCGAGCGCCTGCAGCTGGCGGGCGGCCGCCTCCATCGCCTCGAGGTCCTCCAGCTGTCGACCGACGAGGAGGGAAGCCTCGAGGAGGTTGGGTGTGGCGACGGTCGCCCCGGCGACGAGCTCGAGGTAGGCGTCCCGCACGGCGTGACCCTCGAAGAGGGGGTCGCCGGAGGAGGCAACGAGGACGGGATCGACGACGAGGGGTGGCAGGGCGCCGTCGTGCAGCCTGGCGATGACGGCCTTCACGATGTCGGGCGTCGCCAGCATGCCCGTCTTGGCGGCCGCCGGGTGCAGGTCGGACATCACCGACTCGATCTGGGCCACCACCATGGCCGCCGGCAGCGTCTGCACGCTCTGCACGCCCACGGTGTTCTGAGCCGTCACGGCCGTGACGGCGAGCGTCCCCATGACGCCGTGAGCGGCGAACGTGCGCAGGTCGGCGGCGATGCCGGCACCGCCGCCGGAGTCAGTGCCGGCGATCGTGAGGGCGACGGGGGGAGTCGGGGCGACCCCCTCGACCCGCAGGCTCACCGGCGGCGCTGCCCGCTCGGCGCCAGCGAAGTTTCCCCGGCGGCCTCCCTCGCCAGCCCCGCCATGTTGTGAAAGGAGCTGGAGGCCTCGGCGTGGTAGCGGCGTGGGATCGGCCCGGCGGCGCGGGCGGCACGACCCGCCTCGACGGCGAGGGCCATGGCCCGCGCCATCGTCTCGGGGTTCCGGCAGCGCGTCACGGCGGAGGCCACCATGACGCCGGCGCAACCGAGCTCCATGGCGAGGGCGGCGTCAGAGGCCGTGCCGATGCCGGCGTCGAGCACGACGGGAACGCCGGCGGCCTCGGCGATCATGGCGATGGCGTGCGGGTTGCCGATGCCGAGGCCGGAACCGATGGGGGCGCCGGCGGGCATGACGGCGGCACAGCCGGCGTGCTCGAGACGACGGGCGAGCACCGGGTCGTCGTTCGTGTAGGGCAGCACGACGAAGCCGTCGCCGACGAGCTCCTCGGCCGCCCGCAGAAGCTCGCTCCCGTCAGGCAGCAGGGTGATCTCGTCGCCGATGACTTCGAGCTTCACCCAGTTCGTCTCGAGCGCCTCGCGGGCGAGCCGCGCCGTCAGGACCGCCTCCGCCGCCGTGAAGCAGCCGGCCGTGTTGGGCAGCACGCGCACCCCGAGGCGGGCGAGGACGTCGAGGAGCGAGCCGGGGGCGGCCGGGTCGAGGCGGCGCATCGCCACGGTGACGACGGACGTACCCGAGGCGATGATCGCCCGTTCCAGCACCTCCAGGCTCGGGATGCCGCCGCTGCCGAGGATGAGGCGCGATCCCACGACCTCGCCGGCGATCGTGAAGGGGGCGTCCAAGAACGGTGCCGGCAAGGACCCTCAGCCTCCCTGCGCCGCCGTGAGCACCTCGATGTGGTCGCCCGCCGCCACCGGCGTCGACTCCCAGGTGCTGCGCGCCACGATGCCGCCGTTGAGGGCAACGGCGATGCCCCGCGTGCTCGGGGCGATGAAGGCGATCACGCCCGCGACCGTAGTGCCGGCCGGAACCTCCTGCGGCTCGCCGTTGACGACGAGCGTCACAACGTTGCTCACGCCGCTGCGGGTGCCCGATGGAAGCGACGCGGGTCGAAGGCCGCCGCCCACGATGGCAGCTCCGGTGGGCTGCCCGATCGCCCGCCCTGCAGCAGACCGGCGACCAGCTCGGCCGTGGCCGGGACGAGGAGGATGCCGTTGCGGTAATGGCCGGCGGCGACAAGGAGGCCCTCGAGCGCCCCCGGACCGATCATCGGGGCGTTGTCGGGCGAACCCGGGCGCAGGCCGGCGGTCGCCTCCAGGAACTCGGCCTCGAGGAGCATCGGCAGCACGAGCTGGGCGTCACGGAGAAGGGAGTAGATGGCGCCGCCCGTGACGCGGCGGTCCGCGCCCATCTCCTCGACGGTGGCGCCGCAGACGATCTCGCCGTCGGGCCGCACGACGACGTAGAGCGAGGTCCCTTGCGAGATGGCCCGCACGGTGTGGCGAGGCAGCGGCCAGCCCGCCGGCATGCGCAACCGCAGGATCTGGCCCTTCACGGGCCGCACCGGAGGCAGGGCCGCTTCCGGCAGGCCGGGCATGGCGGCGGACTGCCATCCGGCGGCGAGCAGCGTCTGGCCGGCGAGGAGGCTCTCGCCCCCCTCGCAGCGGGCGCCCGTGACGCGATCGCCCGCCGTCGTGACCGAAGCGACGGCGTCGGGCACGAGGCGCACGCCGACGAGGCGGCAGGCCTCGAGGAGCGCCCCGACGAGACGCCGGGGGTCGACCTGGTGGTCGCCGGGCACGAAGAGGCCCCCGCGGATCACCGTGGCGAGCAGCGGCTCGAGGCGGCGGCACTCCCCGGCGCCGAGCCACGTGCTGCCGAGGCCGAGCTCTTGCTGGAAGCGGTAGAGCTCCTGCAGGGCATCCCGGTCGCCGGTGTCGTAGGCCACGGCGAGGGTGCCGTCGCCCCGGTAGGCGAGATCGTGCCCGGTCACGCTCTCGAGCTCGTCCCGGAAACCCGGCCAAGCCTCCGCCGAACGCCGGTTCAGCGCCAGCAGGCTCTCCTCGCCGAAATGAGCCTCCGTCACCGCCGCCAGCATGCCGGCCGCCGCCCAGGAGGCGCCGTGGCCCGGCTCCGGATCGACGACTACCACCTCGGCCCCCTGCTGGCGGGCCCTCCAGGCCGAAGCGAGCCCGATGACGCCCCCGCCGACGACGACGAGATCGGGGCCACTCACGGCAGCAGCCTAGGATCGCACGGCACCGGCCGTGGCGAGCAGGTGCCGCCGCTCCGGGTGGATTGCCCCGTCGGAGGCGGCTCGGGCGGCACGAGGGCGCAGCGAACTGCCCGTCGACGCGACGGCGTGTAACCTGTGCGGACCCAGCAGGGCCAAGGATGTCCCGGGTGAGAACGGGCCGGTTCAGTGACCGGCCGACCGACCGAGAAGGGACGCCGTGGCGCTGCAGAGCGAGCGGGCGGGCTTGTACGACCCCGCCAACGAGCATGATGCCTGTGGGATCGCCTTTGTCGCCGAGCTGCGGCGCGGGCCGAGCCACGAGGTCGTCCACCTCGGGCTCACGGCGCTCGAGAACCTGGCGCACCGGGGGGCCTTCGGCTCCGACGCCGAGACGGGCGACGGCGCCGGCATCCTCGTCCAGATGCCCGACGGCCTCTTCAGGGCCGTCGCCGGCGAGCTCGCCATCTCGCTGCCGCCGCTGGGCCAGTACGGCTCCGGGCTTGTGTTCCTGCCGACGACGCCCTCAGAGGCGGAGGCGGCCAAGGCTGCCGTGGAGCGCCTCGCCGAATCTGAGGGGCTCGCCGTCCTCGGCTGGCGGGACGTCCCCGTCCGCCTCGAGCTGGCCGGCCCGAGCGCCCGACAGGTGGCCCCTTGCTTCGCCCAGGTGTTCGTGGCGGCGGCGGCGACCTCGCCGGCACACGGCGTCCTCGAGCTGGAGCGCCGCCTCTTCGTGCTGCGCAAGCGGGCCGAGCATGCCCTCGAGGGCCTCTACTTCCCGTCGCTGTCGGCGCGGACCTTTGTCTACAAGGGGATGCTGGCGACCGACCAGCTGAGGGGTTTCTTCCCGGATCTGCAGGACGAGCGCCTGCAGTCGGCCATCGCCCTCGTGCACTCGCGCTTCTCCACGAACACCTTCCCCGCCTGGCCGCTCGCCCACCCCTACCGACTCGTCGCCCACAACGGCGAGATCAACACGCTGCGGGGCAACCGCAACTGGATGCGCGCCCGTGAGGCGCTCCTCGCCAGCACGCTCATCGAGGGCGACCTCGCTCGCATCTACCCGGTCATCACGCCCGGGGCGAGCGACTCGGCCTCTTTCGACGAGGTGCTCGAGCTGCTGCACCTGAGTGGGCGGTCGCTCCCTCACGCCGTGCTCATGATGATCCCGGAGGCGTGGGAGAACCACCGGGAGCTCGACGAGGCACGGCGCGCCTTCTACGAGTACCACTCCTGCCTCATGGAGCCCTGGGACGGCCCGGCTGCGGTCGCCTTCAGCGACGGCAGCGTCGTCGGGGCCGTCCTCGACCGGAACGGCCTGCGGCCCGCCCGCTACTGGGTCACCGACGACGGCCTCGTCGTGCTCGCCTCCGAGGTGGGCGTGCTCGACATCGACCCCGCCAAGGTCGTCGAGCGCGGTCGGCTGAAGCCGGGGCGCATGTTCCTCGTCGACACGGTGGCCGGGCGCATCGTCGACGACGCCGAGGTGAAGTCGGCGCTCGCCGCCGAGCACCCGTACCGAGAGTGGCTCGACGGCGGCCTCGTGCAGATCAGCGACCTCCCCCCCCGCCGCATGCTGACGCCACAGCACGCCTCCATCGTCCGCCACCAACGCCTCTTCGGCCTCACGGCCGAGGACCTGCGCACGATCCTTGCCCCCATGGCGGTCGCCGGAGCGGAACCGATCGGGTCGATGGGGACCGACACGCCCATCGCCGTGCTCTCGGAGCGCCCCCGCCTCCTCTACGACTATTTCTCGCAGCTCTTCGCCCAGGTGACGAACCCGCCCCTGGACGCCATCCGGGAGGAGCTCGTCACCTCGCTGCACTCCACCCTCGGCCCGGAGGCAAACCTGCTCGAGGTGGGGCCGGCCAACTGCCACCAGATCGTGCTCGACCACCCGGTCCTCGACAACGACGAGCTCGCCAAGCTCCTCTACGTCGGCGAGGACGGCGGTGTGGACGGTTTCTCGGCCTTTGCTGTCGATGGCCTCTTCACGGTGGCCGACGGCGGCGCCGGCCTCGAGGCGGCCATCGCCAAGGTCTGCTCGCAGGTCTCGGAGGCCATCGCCCTCGGCGTCAACATCGTCGTGCTCTCCGACCGGCACGCCAGCGCCGAGCTCGCCCCCATCCCCTCCCTGCTCCTGACGGCGGCCGTGCACAACCACCTCGTGCGCGAGAAGACGCGCACGAGGGTGGGACTGCTCGTCGAAACGGGCGAGGCGCGCGAGGTTCACCACCTCGCCCTCCTCATCGGCTACGGGGCCGCCGCCGTGAACCCGTACCTCGCCTTCGACTCGATCGCCGAGATGGTGCGCGACGGCGTCATCGGCGGGCTCACCGAGCGCCAGGCGCTCCAGAACTACGTGAAGGCCGCCTCCAAGGGCGTCCTCAAGGTGATGTCGAAGATGGGCATCTCGACGATCGCCTCCTACACGGGCGCCCAGGTCTTCGAGGCCGTCGGGCTCGCCGAGTCGTTCGTGGACCGCCATTTCACCGGGACGCCCTCCCGGCTCGGTGGCATCGGTGCCGACGAGCTGGCCGCCGAGGTTGGGCGCCGCCACGAGGCCGCCTTCGGCGAGCGCGCCAGCGTGCCCGGCAACCTCGAGATCGACGTCGGCGGCGAGTACCAGTGGCGCCGCGGCGGCGAGTACCACCTCTTCAACCCGCGTACCGTCCACAAGCTGCAGCACGCCACGCGGGCGCGCCGCTACGACGTCTTCAAGGAGTACACGAGCCTCGTCGACTCGCAGTCCGAGCAGCTGGCGACGCTGCGCGGGCTGCTCCGGTTCCGCACGGGGAGCCGCCCGCCCGTGCCGATCGAGGACGTCGAGCCGGTGTCGTCGATCGTGCGGCGCTTTGCCACCGGGGCGATGTCCTACGGCTCCATCTCGGCTGAGGCGCACGAAACCCTCGCCGTCGCCATGAACCGCATGGGTGCCCGCTCCAACACCGGCGAGGGGGGAGAGGATCCCGAGCGCTACGTGCCCGATCCGAACGGGGACTCGCGGCGGTCGGCCGTCAAGCAGGTTGCCTCCGGTCGTTTCGGCGTCACGAGCGAGTACCTCGTCAACGCCGACGACCTCCAGATCAAGATCGCCCAAGGCGCCAAGCCGGGCGAGGGCGGCCAGCTGCCCGGGCACAAGGTCTACCCCTGGATCGCCCGCACGCGTTACTCGACGCCCGGCGTCGGCCTCATCTCCCCGCCACCCCATCACGACATCTACTCGATCGAGGACATCGCCCAGCTCATCTACGACCTGAAGAACGCCAACCCGCTGGCCCGCATCCACGTGAAGCTCGTCTCCGAGGTGGGTGTCGGTACGGTGGCGGCCGGCGTCGCCAAGGCGCACGCCGACGTCGTGCTCATCTCCGGCCACGACGGCGGCACGGGGGCGGCTCCCCTCACCTCCTTGAAGCACGCCGGCGTCCCCTGGGAGCTCGGCCTCGCCGAGACGCAGCAGACCCTTGTCCGCAACGGCCTGCGCGACCGCATCGTCGTGCAGGTGGACGGCCAGATCAAGACGGGGCGCGACGTCGTCGTGGCGGCCCTGCTCGGCGCCGAGGAGTTCGGCTTCGCGACGGCACCCCTCGTCGTCTCGGGCTGCGTGATGATGCGCGTCTGCCACCTCGACACCTGCCCGGTGGGCATCGCCACCCAGAACCCCGAGCTGCGCAAGCGCTTCAGCGGGCGGCCCGAGTTCGTGGAGACGTTCTTCGAGTACATCGCCACGGAGGTGCGCGAGCTGCTCGCCTCCCTCGGCTTTCGTTCCCTCGCCGACGCCGTCGGGCACGTCGAGTACCTCGAGACGACGGACGCCCTCGAGCACTACTGGAAGGCCCATCGCCTCGACCTGCGGCCGATCCTGCATGGCGGCACGGCGGCAGAGGGGGCGGGCTCCCGGCACTGCACGCGCCAGCAGGACCACGGGCTCGAGAACGCCCTCGACCACCAGCTCATCGCCGCCAGCCGCCCCGCCCTCGAGGTGGCGCAGCCGGTGCGGGCCTCCTTCGAGGTGCGCAACGTCCACCGCAGCGTCGGCACGATGCTCGGCTACGAGATCACACGGCGCCACGGCGGCGGCGGCCTGCCCGACGGCACCATCGACCTCACCCTCACCGGCTCGGCCGGCCAGAGCTTCGGCGCCTTCGTGCCGAAGGGCGTCACCTTGCGGCTCGTCGGCGATGCCAACGACTACTTCGGCAAGGGCCTCTCCGGCGGGCACCTCGTGCTGCGGCCCCATGACGCCTCGCCGGCGCCGGCCGAGAACCAGGTGATCGCCGGCAACGTCGTCCTCTACGGGGCCACCGGCGGCGAGGCCTTCATCTCCGGGCAGGTGGGCGAGCGCTTCTGTGTCCGCAACTCCGGAGCGACGGCCGTCGTCGAGGGCGTCGGCGATCACGCCTGCGAGTACATGACGGGCGGCTCGGTGCTCGTGCTGGGGCGGACGGGGCGCAACTTCGCCGCCGGCATGTCCGGCGGCCTCGCCTACGTCTACGACCCGGACGGCCTCCTCGAGCGGCGCTGCAACCTCGACATGGTGACGCTCGAGGAGCTCGACGTGGAGGACCGCCGCCTCGTCGAAGACCTCCTGCAGCGGCACCTCGCCCTGACGGGGTCCGCCCTGGCCGGGCGGCTCCTCGCGGCGGGGCCATCGACGATGACGGCCATGCGAAAGGTCATGCCGATCGACTACCGGCGGGTCCTCGAGGCCACCCGGCTGGCGATCGAGACCGGGGGCGCCGTCGACGAGGCCATCATGGCGGCGGCTCATGGCTGATCCGAAGGGCTTCCTGCGCTTCGAACGGGCCGGCCCGGAGCGACGCCCCGTGAGCGTGCGCTTGCGCGACTGGCGGGAGATCTACGAGCCATTCGATCCCGAGGAGGTCCGCCGGCAAGCCGCCCGCTGCATGGACTGCGGCATCCCGTTCTGCCACGAAGGGTGCCCGCTCGGGAACCTCATCCCGGAGTGGAACGACCGCGTGTACCGGGACCGCTACGCCGAGGCAGCCGCCCGCCTCGAGGCGACGAACAACTTCCCGGAGTTCACCGGCCGCCTCTGCCCGGCGCCGTGCGAAGGCTCCTGCGTGCTCGGCATCAACGCCGAGCCGGTCTCGATCAAGCAAGTCGAGCTCGAGATCGCCTCCTGGGCGGCGGTGCGCCTCGAGCCGCGTCCCGCCCGCCTCGCCACGAACAAGCGCGTGGCTGTCGTCGGCTCCGGCCCCGCCGGCCTGGCGGCCGCTCAGCAGCTCACCCGCGCCGGCCACGACGTCGTCGTCTACGAGCGGGCGGAGCGCATCGGCGGGCTGCTGCGCTACGGCATCCCCGAGTTCAAGATGGAAAAGGCGGTGCTCGACCGCCGCCTGGCGCAGATGCGCCGCGAGGGCACGGTGTTCCAGACGGGCGCCTCCGTGGGAATCGGAGGCGGCGACGGCGAGGTGCCGGGGGCGGCGGCGCCCGACGCCGTCGTCGTGAGCGCCGCCGCCCTACGGGCCGAATTCGATGCCGTCGTGCTCGCCGGCGGATCCACGCGGCCGCGCGACCTCGAGGTGCCGGGTCGCCAGCTCGGGGGCGTCCACTTCGCCATGGACTACCTGAAGGCGTCCAACCAGGTCTGCGAGGGATCGCTCGACTCGATGCCCATCTCGGCCGCCGGCAAGCACGTCGTGATCATCGGTGGCGGCGACACCGGGGCCGACTGCCTCGGGACCGTCCACCGCCAAGGTGCCGCCTCCGTCCACCAGCTCGAGATCCTGCCGGCGCCCCCCGCCACGCGGGCAGCTGACAACCCCTGGCCGACCTGGCCGGTCGTGTTCCGGACCTCCTCGGCACACGAGGAGGGAGGCGAGCGGATCTTCGCCGTGAGGACCGTCGAGCTCCTCGGCGATACGCACGTACGGGCCTTGCGCCTCGAGCACGTTGCCGGCGAGGTCGTCGACGGGCGCCTGCAGTTCGTTTCGGTGCCCGACAGCCAGCACGAGCTGCACGCCGATCTCGTGCTGTTGGCGATGGGCTTTGCCGGGCCGGAGCGAAACGGCGCCGTCGCCGAGCTCGGCCTCGAGCTCGACGAGCGCGGCAACGTCGCCGTCGGGCGCGACTTCTCCACCAGCCTCGACGGTGTCTATGCCTGCGGCGATATGGCGAGGGGCCAGAGCCTCGTCGTCTGGGCGATCGCAGAGGGCCGCTCGGCGGCCGCCAACGTCGACCGCTACCTCATGGGCACGACGGGACTGCCGCAGGCGATCGTGGCCGGCCAGCTGGCCCTGCGCTAGACGAGAGGGCGCCGGGGGCACGCCCTCGGCGGCGGCCGCAGTGGCGGCACCGGCGGCGGCGCCGTCGCTCCTAACCGGTGAGCGGGCCGCTCTCGTCGCCCTCTCCGCTGCTACCGCCGAAGCCGGGCCGGCGGCCGCCGAGCTCGGAGGTGCCGAAGACGGAGCGGGCGGGACCGAAGGCGGCGGCAGCAGCACCGGAAGCGGGCAGGCGGGCGAGCCCGGCCGTTCCCGTCGTGCCGGTGCGAGCGCCCCGCTCGGCGAGCCACGGTTGCAAGGCCTGCGCCTGCATCGGCATGGCGATGAAGAAGCCCTGCATGGCGTCGCAGCCGAGTGCCGTCACGGCCGACTGGGCGATGGCCGAGTCGACCCCTTCGGCGATGACGTCGAGGTTCAAGCTGTGGCCGAGCTCCACGACGGCCCGCACGATGGCGTTGGCAACCGAGTCGTTGCCCTTGGCGAGCGGCGTCACGAAGGACTTGTCGACCTTCACGGAGGCAACCGGCAGGCGCTGCAGGTAGCCGAGCGACGAGTAGCCGGTGCCGAAGTCGTCGAGCGCGAAGCGCACGCCCCTCGACGTCAGCGCCTCCAGCGAGCGGAGCGCCCCGGCCGGGTCGCGCATGACGGCGCTCTCGGTGATCTCGAGTTCGATGGCGGCCGGCTGCAGGCCGGCCCGCGCCGTCGCCGTCATGACGGCGTCGAGGAGGCCGGGGTCGTGCACGGTGCCGGCCGAGAGGTTGACGGCGACCGGGATGTAGTGGCCGGCCCGGTGCCAGTGTGCGCACTCGGCGAGGGCACGCTCCAGCACCCAGCTCGTGAGCTCCCGCACGATGCCGGTCTGCTCGGCGAGGGGCACGAAGACGTCCGGGAGGAGGAGTCCTCGCGTCGGGTGCTGCCAGCGCACGAGGGCCTCGACGCCGCTCACGCCGCCGTCGGCGCAGCGCACCTTCGGCTGGTAGTCGAGCCGGAGCTGGCCTTGATCGATCGCCTCGGCGAGCTCACTGGCAAGGGCGAGGCGCGCCAGGCTGGAGCGCTCCAGCTCGTCGGAGTAGCGGCGGACGCCCTGGTGCTCCGCCTTGGCCTGGTACATGGCCGCCTCTGCCCGCCGCAGCAGGGCGGGTACCTCGAGCGGCTTGCCCTCACGGTCGACGTCGGCCGAGGCGATGCCGATGCTGCCACGCAGGCGCAGGTTGACGCCGCCGACGTCGAGGGCTTCCCCGAGGACGGAGAGGACACGGCTGGCGAGGCGATCCTCGTCGGCGCGCCCGCCGAGGCGGTCGTCGTCGTGCGGAGCGACGCGCGCCACGAGGGCGAACTCGTCGCCGCCGAGGCGGGCGACGACCTCGACCGGGTCGCCGAGCTGGCGGAGGCGGCGCGCCACCTCGAGGAGCACGAGGTCGCCGATGGCGTGCCCGAGCGTGTCGTTGATCTCCTTGAACCGGTCGATGTCGAGCACGAGCACGGTGCGCTCCGCACCGCTCATGGCCGGCAGGTTGCCGGCGGCGCCGTTGGCGATCGTGACGTGGTCGGCGAGCAAGAGGCGGTTGGCCAGGCCCGTGAGGGGGTCCTGCAGCGCCTGCTGGCGGATCGCCGTCTCGGCGCGGTTGCGTGCCGTGGCAGCGGCCAGCACGTTGGCGACCGCCTGCACGAAGTTGACGTCTTCGGCGGAGAAGGCGGCGGCCGTGGTCGACCCGACACCGAGCACCCCGACGGGCATGTCGGCGCCCGGGATGGGGACCTCGATGATGGAGGCGGCACCCGGCCGCGTCCACAGCTCGGGCACGTCGAAGCGCTCCTCTTCGGAGAGGTCGGCCGACTCCACCGTCTGCTGGGTGACGAGGGCGTAGCTCGCCGGCGAGGACGTCGGGTCGGCCGAGAGCAGCTCGCTGGCGCTGAAGGTGTCCCCGTGCCCGGCCGACAGCGTGATGAAGTCGGCGTCGGGCAGGGCGTCGAAGACGTGCACGAAATCGGCCGGGGAGTGCTCGGCCAGTACCGAGACGGCGTCGGAGACGAGGTCGGCATAGTCGAGGCCGGCGAGCGCCCAGCGCCCGAGGTCGGCGAGGGCGGCCTGGCGCTCGGCGTTGAGCCGGAACCGCTCGGAGGCGGAGCTCTCCTCGGTGACGTCTCGCAACGTGATGACGAAACCCGCCACGGCCGGGTCGTCGAGGAGGTTGTTGCCGATCGACTGGATCAATCGGTACTCCCCGTTGGCGTGCCGCATCCGGTACTCGATGGGGTCCTGGGCGCCCGGCCGCTTGATGGCCTGGCGTATCTCCGCCCGGCATCGCTCCCGGTCCTCCGGGTGGACGAGCGAGAGCACGTCGAGGACGTCACCCGACCTCCAGGTGTAACCGAGCACCCGCTGTGCGGCCGGGTTGGCGTAGTGGACGCGCCCGTCCGGCGTGATGACGAGGATGACGTCGGAGGCGTGCTCGACGAGGGCCGCCTGCCGGCGGCCGGCTTCGAGGACAGCTTCCTCCGCCGCCACACGGGCCGAGGCATCCACGACGATGCCGGCGAAGCCGGCGAGGGCGCCCTCGCGGTCGCGCAGCGGCGTCGCCCACGTCTCGAGGTTGAAGGAGCCGAGGGGGAACTGCGCCCGCCGGATCTGCTCGCCGGCGAGGGCGCGCGTGGCGAGCTCGAGGACGTTCGGGTAGTTCTGGAACAGCTGCAGCAGGCTCTTGCCGACGAGTTCCTCGGGACGGCGCTGGAACTGGGTGAGAAGGCCGCCGTCGAGGTGCACGATGGTGGCCTCGGCGTCACAGGCGAACAGCAGGATCGGTCCCGAGCGGGACACCGCCGCGATCGTGGCCTCGCCGGCCTGGCGCTCCTCCTCGGAACGGCGCCGCTCCTCGATCTCGCGCTCGGCCGCCCGCACGAGGCGGGCGTTGTCGATGGCGACGGCCACGCGATCACCCAGCTGGCGGAAGAGCTGCTGCTCGGACTCGCTCAGTTCGCCCTGCGCCGCCCCGGTGACGACCCCGAGGACTCCCGGCGTCGTCCCGCGGGCCCGCAGCGGCACCATGGCGAGGGCGGCCGGCCCGAGGGCGTCCAGCCTCGCCGGCGCCTCGGCGTCCGCCCAGCCCCCCAGCTCGTACCAGCCGACGGGTTCCACGACGTGAACGCCGGCGGTCAGCAGCGCCTCGGCGAAGAGCGGGTCGCGCAGGCTGTGACGGCTCCCGCGCAGCGCTGACTCGACGACGGCGAGGCGCTCGCCGTCGGCGTCGAAGGCGGCGGCCAGCACGAGCTCGCGGCCGGTGTCGTCGACGAGCCAGAGCAGGCTGCAACCCCCGAGGGCGCTCCGCGCCGTGCGGGCGACGAGCTCGAGGGTGGCCTCGTAGCTGCTCGTGGCGTCTGCCAAGGTCTGCGAGACGCGCAGCAGGACGGCACCCGGGTCGGCGTCGGACCCCTCGCGACGACGCGGCCACTTCATCGAGGGCGTCCGCCTTGCGAGATCTCCCACCGCGCTCCCTCTGCCCCAATCTCCAGCGCCCGCTGAGCAGCTTAACTGCGGTCGACTCCTTCACTGAGAGTCGAGATCCTGAACACTACGCGTGTTTTGACGACTACGCATAGTGAGAACCCGCCGGAGCCTCCTCTGATGACGCCGCGGCGGGCGCTCTATCCTTGCGGCGGGACACCCGAGACCTTCCAAGGAGGCCGAGATGAAGAGCACGATGCAGGACGCACCGCTCCTCGTGAGCGAGATCCTGCGCCACGGCAAGCAGCTGCACGGCCGCAGCGAGATCGTGACCTTCGAGGGCTCGTACTACCGGCGCGCCAGTTTCGCCCAGGTAGCCGAGAACGCCGAGCGCCTCGCCTCCGGCCTCACCGCCCTCGGCGTCTGCAACGGCGATCGCGTGGCGACGTTCTGCTTCAACCACCAGGAGCACATGGAGGCCTACCTCGGCATCCCGAGCATGGGGGCGGTGCTGCACACCCTCAACGTCCGGCTCTTTCCCGAGCAGCTGAAGTACGTCATCGAGCACGCCGAGGACAAGATCATCATCTGCGACGCCGCGCTGGCGGGCGCCCTCGCCCGCGTCGTGGGGGACTGCCCGAGCGTCGAGCGCATCGTCGTCGTCGGGGAGGGCGACGCCTCCGCCCTCGGCGAGACGATGGCGTACGACGAGCTGTTGGCGAGCGGCGAGGCGGGCTACGAGTGGCCGGTCCTCGACGAGCGCCAGGCGGCCGCCATGTGCTACACGAGCGGCACGACGGGCAACCCGAAGGGAGTCGCCTACAGCCATCGCTCCACGTACCTGCACTCCCTCTCGAGCACTTCGGCCGCCACCTTGGCCATCTCCTCGGCCGACCGGGCTCTCGTCGTCGTGCCGCAGTTCCACGCCAACGCCTGGGGCATCCCCTATGCCGCCTGGCTGGCGGGGGCCGATCTCATCCTCCCCAAGCAGTTCCTGCAGGCCGAGCCGCTCGTACGCATCATCGAGGAGGAGCGCCCGACCTTCGCCGGCGCCGTCCCGACCATCTGGAACGAGGTCCTGCGATACGCCGAGGCGCACGACTCGGATCTGTCGTCCTTCCGCTCCATCGTCTGTGGCGGCTCCGCCGTGCCCGGATCCTTGATGAAGGCGTTCCAGGAGCGCTACGGCGTGGACATCATCCAGGCCTGGGGCATGACCGAGACGAGCCCCCTCGGCGCCGTCGCCCTGCCGCCACGCGGCGTCTCGCCGGAGGAAGCCTGGACCTTCCGCCAGAAGGCCGGCCGCGTCGCCTTCGGCGTCGAGGTGCGCGTCGTGGACGGCGAGGGCAACGTGGCGCCCCGCGACGGCGAGAGCGTCGGCGAGTTCGAGGTGCGCGGCCCCTGGGTGACGGCCTCCTACTACGGCGACGACACGCCGGAGCGCTTCCACGACGGTTGGCTGCGCACCGGCGACGTCGGCACCGTGGACGACCGCGGCTACCTCACCATCACGGACCGCACGAAGGACGTCATCAAGACGGGAGGCGAGTGGATCTCATCGGTCGAGCTCGAGAACGCCCTCATGTCGCACCCGGACGTCTTCGAGGCCGCCGTCGTCGCCGTGCCCGACGCCCGCTGGGACGAGCGCCCGCTCGCCTGCGTCGTGCTGAAAGAGGGCGCCGAGGTGTCGATGGAGGAGCTCGGGGGTTTCTTGGACGGGCGCGTCGCCCGCTGGTGGGTGCCGGAGCGCTGGACGCTCATCTCGGAGGTCCCGAAGACGAGCGTCGGCAAGTTCGACAAGAAGGTGCTGAGGGCGCAGTTCGCCAAAGGTGAGCTCGACGTCGTCGCCACCGAGCGTCGCCCTTCGGGCGGCTGAGCCGGTGGCCGTGGCTGCCGATGATCGCCTCGCCGAGCTGGCCGCCGAGCTCGAGCGCCTGGGCGAGCAGCTGGCGGACGCCGCCATGGACGTGCTGCGGGCCGGCCTCGCGGAGGGCTCCGATGCCGCCGCCGAGCTGGCCACGCGGCAGGAGCGCCTCGTGAACCGGGCGCGCTCGTCGGTCGAAAAGGCCGCCCTCCTCCTCTCGAAGGCCGTGGCGGCCGAGGAGGCGCCGGCGGGGCGAGCCCTCCGGCCCCGGCGGCCAGCCGGCGCCGGGGACGACGGCGCCGACTGGGAGACGGCCTGAGCGCTCAAGCGGGCGCCGGCACCGCCGCCCCGCCCGTGCAGGCATTGAGTGCGTCGATGAGCTCGCGAAAACGTCCCTGATGGCGCAAGTCGAGCTCGAGGGCGATGCGGGGGAGCTCGAGGTACTCCCGGTCGGAACGCTCCGGCCCGAGTGGCGCCGTCCGCCAGATGCCCTTCGACGAGCAGATGTCGGCAAAGTCGCGGTTGAGCGCCGCCAGCTCGGCGTCGCTCGGCGCCGTCCGCAGCCGTATCACCATGGTGGGGCCGACAAAGCGGCGTGAGTGGTAGTTGCGGTAGAAGCCGAGAATCTCCTCGACGGCCACCGAGACGTCGTCGGTGATGCGGTAGAAGGCGGCGTCCGTCGGGCTGGCGAGCCCGCGGCGGATCACCTCGCCGACGACGAAACGCTCCCAGGCCTCCCAGTAGGGCTCCCCCGGGATGTCCACGAGCACGATGGGCGCCGGCTCCGCCTTGCCCGTCTGCAGGAGGGTCAGCAGCTCGAAGGACTCGTCCAGGGTGCCGAAGCCGCCGGGCAGGACGGCGAAGGCGGCCGACTCCTTCATGAGCATCAGCTTGCGCGTGAAGAAGTACTTCATCTCGACGAGGCGGCCCTCGGCGGCGAGCTCCGGGTGGGAGGCCGATTCGAAGGGCAGCCGGATCTCGACCCCGAGCGACCCTTCCGGCCCGGCACCCTCGTGCCCGGCCGCCATGATGCCCGGGCCGGCACCCGTCACGACGAGCCAGCCGGCGGCCGCCACGCGTCCGGCGAGATCCTTCGCCTGTGCGTAGAGGGGATCGGACTGATGCGTGCGGGCGGAGCCGAACATCGTCAGCTTCGGGATGCCCCGGAAGGGGGCGAAGAGATGGAAGGCACGGCCCATCTCGGCGAGGGCGGCCGTGGCGATCTTCAAGTCGAGTCGGCTCGGCACGCCGTCGGCGAGGTCGAGCGATGCTTCCAACAGGTCGCGCAGGACGTCCCGGTTGACCTTGACGCCGCGCAGGTCGAGCAGCTCGGAGACGGCCCGTGCGATCTCGCCGTCGGAAGACTGCGCCGCCATCAGACGGCCACGGCCTCCACGCGGCCGTACAGCGTCGTGCGTTGCTGGAGCGGCCGGCCGAGTGGCTCGACGATCTGCAAGAAACCCTCCCGGTCCATCCGCTGCCCGTGTGAAGCCCCTGCCGCCCGCGAGATGTTCTCGTCCATGAGCGTGCCGCCGAGATCGTTGCAGCCCGACTGCAGCAGCTGCCGGGCGCCGGCGGCGCCCATCTTCACCCAGCTCGCCTGGATGTTGTCGATTGCCCCGCGGTAGGCGATGCGACCGACGGCGTGCATGAGGAGGGCCTCGCGGAACGTCGGGCCGCGGCGGGAGCGGTGCTGCAGGTAGAGGGGGGCCGCCATGTGCACGAAGGGCAGTGGGACGAACTCGGTGAAGCCGCCCGTCTCGCGCTGCACGGCCCGCGTGCGCACCATGTGACGGGCCCAGGAGACGGGGGACTCGACAGCGCCGAACATGATCGTGACGTTGGAGCGCAGCCCGACCCCGTGGGCCGTGCGGTGGACTTCGAGCCAACGGTCCGTGTCGATCTTGTCCGGGCACAAGATGGCGCGGATCTCGTCGTCGAGGATCTCGGCGGCGGTTCCCGGCAGGGTCTTGAGACCGGCGTCCTTCAGACGGCGGAGGTACGTTTCGAGGTCCTCTCCGAGGCGGCGGGCACCCTCGTGCACCTCGAGGGCCGTGAAGGCGTGGATGTGGATGTGCTCCGATGCCGCCCTCACCGCCCGCAGGACCTCGAGGTAGTACTCGCCGTCGAAGCTCGGGTGGATACCGCCCTGCAGGCAGACCTCGGTGGCGCCGAGCGCCTCAGCCTCGGCCACCCGCTCGGTGATGTCGCTCAGCTCGAGCAGGTAGGGAGACCCTCGCAAGTTGAGCGAGAGGGGACCCTTCGAGAAGGCGCAGAAGCGGCACTTGAACGTGCAGACGTTCGTGTAGTTGATGTTGCGGTTGGCGACGTAGGTGACGACGTCACCGACCGACTGGCGCCGCAGGTCGTCTGCCACCTCGGCGACGGCGTTCACCTCCGGCCCGCGGGCGGCAAAGAGCGCCACGATCTCGTTCTCGCCCACCTCCTCCCCGGCGATGACGCCCGCCAGCACGGCGGCCACCCGACCGCGCCGCAGCGGGAAGGAGCGCCGGGAGGTCGGCGCCGGCGCCAGCGCCTCGATGCCGACGAGCGGCGGCGGCGGCTCGTCCCCCCCCGAGCACCAGCGGGCGTCGCGGGCGAGGCCCTCGGCGTCGGAGCGGTCGAGCACCGGGAAGCGCATCGCCTCGTCGAGCCAGCGAGCCGGCTGCAACGCCCAGTCGGGGTGCACGGCCAGCCGGGGGGCGAGCACGTGGCCGCACTCCTCGGTGACGGCGCGCAGGCGGTCGAGCGCCGGCCAGGCGCGCTCGGGGTTGACGTGGTCGGCCGTCACGGGCGAGACGCCGCCCCAGTCGTCGATGCCCGCCGCCAGGAGGACGCCGAAGGCCTCCGTGAGGTTGGGGGGCGCCTGCAGGTGGATCTCGGGCGGGAGGAGGAGGCGGGCGACGGCGAGCGCCCAGAGGTGCTCCTCCGGCGGGCAGGGCGGGCTGGAGTGCATGGACGTGCCCGCCTTCGGCAGGAAGTTCTGCACGATGACCTCGTGCACGTGCCCGTGACGCCCGTGCGACTCGGCGATGGCACGCAGCGCCGTCAGGCGGGCGAGGCGGGACTCGCCGATGCCGACGAGGATGCCGGTCGTGAACGGGATGCGGAGACGTCCGGCCGCCTCCAGCGTGGCGAGGCGTCGCTCCGGCGTCTTGTCCGGCGAGCCGCGGTGGCAGGGGAGGCTGCCGTCGAGGGACTCGAGCATCATGCCCTGACTGGCCGTCACCGGGCGCAGCCTGGCGAGCTCGGGCTCGCTGAGAGCGCCCGCATTGGCATGTGGCAAGAGACCCGTCTCGTCTCGCACGAGGCGGGCGGCCTCGGCGAGGTACTCCACGGTGGAGGCGAAGCCGGCAGCCCGCAGCCAGCTCTCCGCCGCCGGATAGCGCTCCTCCGGCCGCTCCCCGAGGGTGAAGAGCGCCTCGTGGCATCCGGCAGCTGCCGCCTGGCGGGCGAGGGCGAGCACCTCCTCGGGCCCGAGGTAGGCCCCGCTCACTCGAGCGGGCGGCTTGGCGAACGTGCAGTAACCGCAGCGGTCGCGGCAGAGCATCGTGAGGGGGATGAAGACCTTGGGCGAGAACGTCACCCGGGTTCCGTAGCGACCGTCCCGGATGCGGCGTGCCTCGGCCATGAGCTCCTCGAGGGAAGCGCCGAGCAGTTCGGCATCGCTCAAGCCGGCGCCGAGCGAGACAGGGGGAGAGACGGTCACCTCGACACCCTATGGCGCCTCGGCGACGTCGTGCGCGACGGTCCCGGCGGCCGCTCGCTCCGGGTCGCGTACGCCCGGCACGAACAGGCACGCACCCACCGCCGTGGCGAGGCCACCACCGAGCAGCAACGTCGTGCGGGTGCCGATCGCCCCGGCGAGCACGCCCGCCAGGAGGGCTCCGATGGGGCTGAGCGCCAGCGAGAACAGCCAGTCCACCGAGGAGACGCGCCCGAGGAGGTGGCGGGGCACGAGCGTCTGCATGAGCGTCGTCCACTGCGTCGTGCCGTAGAAGAGCAGGAAGGACACGCCCGTGGCGAGGGCGCCCACGACCCAGACCCGCGGAGCGATCCCGTAGAGGGCGGCGAGAGCGGCAGCCAGCGACCAGGCCGCCCACATCCAGGTCACCGTGAACCGGGGCGTGCCGAGGCGCCCGGCCACGACGGCCCCGACCGCCCCGCCGACGCCGCCGGCCGCGAAGACGAGGCCCAGCTCGAACCCGCTCCCGTGCAGCACCCGCTCGATCAGGAGCGGCGTCAAGACGGCCTGCGGGGTGAAGGCGGCGGCGTTGCCCACGCTGGCGGCGAGGATCGTCACCCAGAGCCAGCGCTGCGGTCGCCGGAACGTGAAGGAGAGCCCCGCCTTCACCTCCCTCAGCACGGAGCCGCTCGGGACGGTGGCGGCGTCGCCGCCCGTGGCGTTGGCCCCGTCGGTGGCGGCCCCGTCGGTGGCGGCCCCGTCGGTGGTGGCGTCGCCGGCGGGCACCACCTCCCGGCCCCGCACCCGCATGAGGGCGAGCGAGAGGGCGCTCAGGGCAAAGGAGGCTGCGTCGGCCGTGAAGCACCCCGCCACGCCGATGACGCCGACGAGGAGGCCGCCGAGGGCGGGCCCGATGAGGCTCTGGGCCGTCACCGCCATGGAGAACGAGAGCGCATTTGCCTGCGTGAGGAGGCTCGACGGCACGACCTCGGGCACGATGGCCGTGGAGGCCGGGAAGAAGAAGGCGTCAGCCGACCCGAAGACGATCGCCATGGCGACGAGCTCGCCGGGATGGAGCGCCCGGGCGTGCACGAGGATCGCCACGGCGCCGACGGCGAGGCCGCGGACGGCGTCGGAGGTGAGCATCGTGAGACGGCGGGGGAGACGGTCCGAGATCGCGCCGCCGAGCAGCAGCAACAGGAGCATCGGGACCATGCGGGCGGCCACCACGACCGACAGCAAGGCAGGGCTGTGGCTGAGGTGGAGTGCCTCGAGGGCGAGCGCCACGACGAAGATGCCGTCACCGACGAGGGAGACGGCCTGGCCGGACCACAAGAGGGCGAAGTCCCGGTGACGAAGGACGTCGCTCACGCGGTACTGGCGCCCCGGGGTGCTCACTCGGTCGGAGGCTACTGACGGCCTCGGCCGTTACGGCCAGGAGCCCCGCAGTAGTCTGACCCGATGCAGCGTCCCCGGGTGGAGATCTCCACCGGGGGCCCCTATCCGCTCGGCGCCACCTACGACGGCATCGGGACGAACTTCTCCCTCTTCTCCGGGGTTGCCGAGCAGGTCGAGGTGTGCCTGTTCGACGAGTGGGGGCGGGAGACGCGATACCTCCTGCCGGAGGAGACGGCGCACGTCCGTCACGGCTACATGGCCGGCATCGGGCCCGGCCAGCGCTACGGCTTTCGCGTGCACGGGCCCTGGCGCCCGGCATACGGCCTGCGCTGCAATTCGGGCAAGCTCCTGCTCGATCCCTACGGCAAGGCCGTCGAGGGCGAGGTGAAGTGGAACCGCTCCCTCTTCGGCCACCAGCATGCCGACGAGGCACGCGTCAGCCGTGCCGACAGCGCCGCCTCCATGCCGAAGAACGTCGTGATCAGCCCGTACTTCGACTGGGGCAACGACCGCCATCCGCAGACGCCCTGGTACAAGACGGTCGTCTACGAGATGCACGTGAAGGGCTTCACGGTCAAGCATCCGGACGTGCCCGCTCAGATCCGGGGCACCTACGCAGGCCTCGCCACCGACGCGGTCATCGACCACCTCCTCTCGCTCGGCGTCACGGCCGTCGAGCTGCAACCGGTGCATCAGTTCATCCACGATGCCCACCTCGTCGAGCAGGGCCTGCGCAACTACTGGGGGTACAACTCCATCTGCTACCTGGCCCCGCACAACGAGTACTCGGCGACCGGGGAGCTCGGCCAGCAGGTGCAGGAGTTCAAGCAGCTCGTGAAGACGATGCACTCGGCTGGCATCGAAGTCCTCCTCGACGTCGTCTACAACCACACGGCAGAGGGCAACCAGACGGGCCCGACGCTGTCGTTCAAGGGCATCGACAACCCGGCTTACTACCGGCTCGACAGCAACGATCCCCGTTACTACGTCGATTACACCGGCACCGGCAACACCCTCAACGTGCGTCACCCGCACGTCCTGCAGCTCCTCATGGACAGCTTGCGCTACTGGGTGATCGACATGCACGTCGACGGCTTCCGTTTCGATCTCGCCGCCACCCTGGCCCGCACCCTGCACGAGGTGGACCGGCTGTCCGCCTTCTTCGACATCATCCAGCAGGACCCCGTCATCAGCCAGGTGAAGCTCATCGCCGAACCCTGGGACGTCGGAGAGGGCGGCTACCAGGTGGGCAACTTCCCACCGCTGTGGTCGGAGTGGAACGGCACCTACCGCGACTGCGTGCGCGACTACTGGCGGGGACGCGAGCAGAAGCTACCGGAGCTGGCGTCACGCTTGACGGGAAGCTCGGACCTCTACGAGCACACCGGGCGCAAGCCGTGGGCGAGCATCAATTTCGTCACCTGCCATGACGGCTTCACGCTGCGGGATCTCGTCAGCTACGAGTCCAAGCACAACGAGGCCAACCTGGAGGGCAACCGCGACGGCACGGAAGACAACCGCTCCTGGAACTGCGGCGTGGAGGGCCCGACGGACGACCCGGACATCAACCGGGTGCGTCGGCGCCAGCAGCGCAACTTCCTCGTGACGCTGCTGCTGTCACAAGGCGTTCCCATGCTGCTCGCCGGCGACGAGATCGGACACACCCAGTTCGGCAACAACAATGCCTACTGTCAGGACAACGACATCTCCTGGCTCGACTGGGAGCACGCCGACCGCGACCTGCTCGCCTTCGTGCGCCGTGTCGGCGGGCTCCGCCACCGTCATCCCGTCTTCCGCCGCCGGCGTTGGTTCCAGGGCAAGCCCTTGCACGGAGAAGGCACGAGCGACATCGCCTGGTTCGCCCCGACGGGTGAGGAGATGTCAGAGGCAGACTGGAGCGTGAGCTTTGCCCGCTGCGTCGGGGTGTTCCTGAACGGTGACTCGCCCGACTCGGGCGGGCAGCGGAGCGAGCAGGCGACGGACGGGAGTTTCTTCCTCATCCTCAACGCCTTCTGGGAGCAGCTGGAGTTCGTCGTGCCCGACGGGCGCTTCACCCAGTCCTGGATGCCCGTCATCGACACCGCCCGCGAGACCGACCCGTTCTTCGACGAGGCGGGGGCGAGCTTCTCCCTCAAGGCCGGCGACCGCTTGGCCGTCGAAGGGCGTTCCGTCGTGCTCCTCGGGCACCGCCACCTCCTCGACGACGACCGCTGAGTCCCGCCGCCGGCGCCCGCCACGTCAGGGGGCGGACTGTCCGAGCAGGAGCGCCCCGAGCGGCGGCAGGCGCAACGAGAGGCTGGCGGAATAGCCGTGCGAGGGGACGGGCTCGGTCTCGATGCGCCCGAGGTTGCCGGCACCGCTCCCGCCGTAGTCGGTGGCGTCGGTGTTGCACAGTTCCAGCCACTCGCCGGCGGCCGGGACGCCGATGCGGTAGCCCTCCCGCACGACGGGCGTGAGGTTGAAGACGGCGACGGCATCTCCTGCCGGCTGGCCGCTGCGGCCCGGGACGGAGCGACGCCAGGCGATGACGTCGTTCGTGACGTCGTCGGCGATGATCCAGGCGAAGGCGGCGGGATCGAAGTCCGCCTGCAGGGCGGCCCGCTCCCGGTAGAGGCCGTTCAAATCGGCCACGAGATGGGCGATGCCGGCGTGCTCGGGGTACCCGAGGAGCCCCCACTCGAGCTGATCCTCGTGGCTCCACTCCCGCCAGGTAGCGAATTCGCACCCCATGAAGAGGAGCTTCTTGCCGGGCTGGAACCACTGCAGGGCAAAGAGGAGGCGCAACGTCGCCCGCCGTTGCCAGTCGTCTCCCGGCATCTTCGTCGCCAGCGAGCCCTTGCCGTGCACGACCTCGTCGTGGGAGAGCGGCAACACGAAGCGCTCGGTGAAGGCGTAGAGCCCCCGGAAAGTCAGCTCGTCGTAGTGGTACTGGCGGTGGATCGGCTCCCGCTCGAGGTGCTGCAAGGTGTCGTGCATCCAGCCCATGTCCCACTTCATGGAGAAGCCCAGGCCGCCTTCGCCCACCGGCCGTGACACCCCGGGCCAGGACGTCGATTCCTCGGCGATCGTGACGACGCCAGGGAAGCGCCCCTGCACCGACTCGTTGCACTGGCGGAGGAAGGAGACCGCCTCGAGGTTCTCCCGCCCGCCGTGGCGGTTGGGGGACCACTGGCCGTCTGTTCGCGAGTAGTCGAGGTAGAGCATGGAGGCGACGGCGTCCACCCGCAGCCCGTCGGCGTGATAGCGGTCGAGCCAGAACCAGGCGCTCGAGGTGAGGAAGGAGCGCACCTCGTGGCGCGAGTAGTTGAACTCGTAGCTGCCCCAGTCCGGGTGGATGCGCTGGCGCGGATCCTCGTGCTCGTAGAGGTGGGTGCCGTCGAATTCGCCGAGGGAGAAGGCGTCGGTGGCGAAGTGGGAGGGAACCCAGTCCAGAATGACGCCGATGCCGCGCTGATGGAGGTGATCGACGAAGGCCATGAACTCCGTCGGGTGACCGAAACGAGCGCTCGGGGCGAAGTACCCGGTCGTCTGGTACCCCCAGGAGCCGAAGTACGGGTGCTCCATGACCGGGAGGAGCTCGACATGACTGAAGCCGTGGCGGCGGGCGTGCTCGGCGAGGGGTTCGGCCAGCTCGCCATAGCTGAGGAAGCGGCCGTCGGGGTGACGGCGCCAGGACCCGAGATGCACCTCGTAGATCGAGACCGGCCCGGCGCTCACGTCGCCGCTCGCGCGCCGGCTCATCCAGCTCTCGTCCCCCCACTCGTAACCGAGATCGGTGAGCACGGAGGCGCTCAAGGGTGGCTGCTCGGTCCCGAAGGCGAGGGGATCGCTCTTCTGGCGGGCCGAGCCGAGGCGGGAGACGATGTGGTACTTGTACCGCGTGCCGACGGGCATGCCGGCGATCTCGCCCGCCCAGACGCCGGAGTCGCCCTGTGGGCGCAGGCGATCGGCATCGGCCGTCCAACCGTTGCCGTCGTGCACGACCGAGACGGCCGCCGCATTGGGTGCCCAGACGGCGAAGCGCGCCCCCGTGCCGCCGGCGAGGAGGTGCGCCCCAAGGTGGTCGTAGAGCTGGAACTGGCGCCCCTCGTTGAACAGATAAAGGGCGTCGGGGTCGATCCCGGGGCCACCGGGCTGGGCGGCGCCGGCGGGACGTGTTGGCTGGGTCACGTACTCAGCTTGCCCGCTTCGGCGCCCTCGCATGCCCCGCCCGCCTGGCGCCGCGCCCCGTCGAGGCGCCGGAGCGGCTCGACGACGTCGCCGTCGCCTTCCATGGCACCGAGGGACTCGGCCATGCGGCGGGCAAAGTTCCGGTGCTCGCCGACGGTCCCCGGGATGTTCTGCGGGTCGTGCTCGGCCCAGAGATCCTCGAGGGAGGCGATCACGACAGCGGCCGCCGAAGACCCGAGCTCCTCCAGCAGGGCGGCATGGAGCGCTCTCGGATCGTCACGGCCCCCGAGGCGGTGCACGAGCGCCCGGCGCGCCCGCCAGCGCCGCCTGCGCGCCGTGCGGGCGGCGGCGCCGTCGAGCAGGCCGAGCTCGATGCGCGCGGTGATGTCGTCGCCGTCGAGCCAGCCGGCAAAGGTGGCCGTGTCGTGCGTGTCGACGAGGGCGCACGAGCCGGCCGTCGGCTGCAGCGGGGCGCCGCCGGCGCCCTCGAGCTCGAAGACGGCGACGCGCATGCCGGCGACGCCGTGCTCGCCCATGAGCCGGCGCACGGCGGGATCGACGGTTCCGAGGTCCTCGCCGACGAGGCTGGCACCGTGGCGCCAGGCCTCCAGGCAGGCGAGGGCGAGCAGCTCGTCGGCCGGATAGCTCACATAGGTGCCCTCCGACGGGGCTGCGCCCGGTGGGATCCACCACAACCGCTGCATGCCGAGGACGTGGTCGATGCGAAGCGCCTTTGCATGCCGCAAGAGGTGGCGGAGAGATCCGCGCACGACGGGGTAACCGGCCCGCCGCTCGCCGGCGGGATCGAGCGGGCGGAAGCCCCAGTCCTGCCCGCCGCTGAAGAAGCGGTCCGGGGGCGCCCCCACGGTCGTGCCCTCACCGGGGCGACTCTCGGGCGCGCCGCCGGCGAAGGAAGAGGGGAACGCCCAGGTGTCGTAGCCGTCGCCTCGGCACCCGACGGGGAGGTCGAGCATGAGGGCGCATCCGGCCGCCTCCGATGCCGCCGCCAGGCCGGCCACCTGCCCATCGGTGAGCCACTGGGCGCACTCGTGCAGCTCCACTTCGGCGGCCGCCACGTCACGCCCGACGCGAATGTCGCCACGGCGCCACCTCGGCGGCCAGGCGGCCCGATCGATCCCGGCGGCGCGGGCGGCGGCACGAAACGTCGCATACCGGGTGACGTCGGGGCGCTCGCTTCGGAAGCGCTCGACTCCCGACCGCAGCCGGCCGGCAGCGGGGCCGCCCTGTTGCAGGACGGCGGCGAGGCCGGCTCGCACCGCTGTGGCAGCGGCGGCGACGTCGGCGAAGCCGGCGGTTCCCGTCCTGCCCGTTTCGCCTCCGGCGCCGAGCTCGGCCGGATCGAGGCCCAAGGCCCCCGCGAGGTCGAGATAGCCCTCGTTCCACCACATGCGCGAGAGCGGTGAGTAGGGGCTCGTCGTGGCCTCGGGCGCATCGGCCGTGGCGTAGTCGGCAAGGAGCGGAAGCGTCGCCACGTAGGCGGCACCGAGGGCACCGGCGAAGGAGGCGAGCCGGGCGAGGTGGCTGAGGTCGCCGCTCAAGGTGTCCCGCTCGTCCCAGAGGGCGTAGGCGGGTGCGAACACGCCCCAGGAGTGCGGCTCGAGCGGGCGGCACCGCTGCGGCGCCGAGACGACGAGGGCGGCATCGTCGCCGAGGCGAAGCCTGTGCAGCCCGAAGGGAAGGCGAGGGCGCCGGCCGCTACCCGAAGATGGGACGAGGTCGCCCGCCTCGGAGCCGTCCTCCAACTCGAGGGCGATCTCCTGCGACCGCCCGGCGGCGAGCGTGGCGACCTGCTCGCCGAGCTTCCTCGGCACGCGACCCTCCCAGGCGACGATCACCGGCGGCAGCGCCTCGGCAACTTCGGCGCCGGCGAGGCAACTGGCGGCGTCCGAGGCACGCTCGATCGGCTCGCCGAGCGCCGCCAGCACGGCGACGAGCGTCTCCTCCGAGACAGAGCGCCGCTGCCCGAAGGCGTCGTCGTAGGAGGCGGCGACGCCCCGGCTGGCCGCCAGGCGCCTGAGCGGGGCCCCGGGCGCCGGCGGCCTCATGGCGTCATGACGGGCGTGACTCGCGATCGAGCGCCAGCAGCCAGCGGAGACCGAGCATGGGCACGTGCGCCCAGTCAGGCCGGTTGCCGAGCTCGTAGCGCAGCTCGTAGAGCGCCTTCTCGAGCAGGTGGGAGCGCAGGTCGATGGCGAGCTCGACGTCACCGGGCAGCAGGCCGGCCTGGCGTGCCTCCGGCAGGTAGCCGCCGAGGTAGGCGATCGAGGTCCAGTACGCCCACCGGGTGGCGGCGCGCTCGTAGTGCTCGAGCTCGACGCTCGACTCAGGCTCGAGGACGCCGCGAGACACGAGATCGTCGACGGCGCAGTAGGCGGCGTACTGATACGAGCGCAGCATGCCGGCGATGTCCCGCATGGGCGATCGCTTCAACCTGCGCTCGCCGAGGCTGCGTTCCGGCTCGCCCTCGAAGTCCACGAAGACGTAGTCACGCCCGGTGAACAAGACCTGCCCCAAGTGAAGGTCGCCGTGCACGCGGATCCGCTTGGCATGGCGCACGAGCAGGACGTCGAGGAAGGCGTGCAGCATCTCGTCCTCGGCATCCAGGATCTCTTTGGCGAGGAGCTGATCCCGGGGCGACATCGCCTTGATGCGCTGCCGGGCGAACACGAGCGTGCGCCGCGCCGACGTCCGCATCGACTGGTAGAGCGAGCGCTGCGACATCGGCGAGACCGGTTCGGGCGTGAAGTCACCCACGACATCGCCGCCGGCGGAACGGCCGGTGAGGGCGACGTGCAGCTCGCCCGTGCGGCGGCCGAGGAGGTGGGCGGCCGCCAACTGGTCCGACATGAGGGCTTCGACGCTCTCGGGGATCGGCCCGGCGACACCTTCGAGCCATCCACCGTGCCGCGGTGCAGGCAGCGGCTGCTCGGAGGTGCCCGTGATGGGCGGCACGCAGGTCTCGAGGAAGGAGCTGGCGGCGCGCAGCGTGCTCGACCAGGCGTCGGACTCGTGCGGGACGTACTCGTGCATAGCCGCGACGAGCGACGAGCGTCCGTCGGAGCCGACGAGGTTGACCGATCCGAGGAGGCGGGCGGAGCCGCCGCTCGGCCCGGCGGCGGCGAGGAGGCGGCCCAGCTCGATCTCGGGATGGATGCCCGCCTCGAGGCGGCGGAGCGACTTGACGATGCATCGATGGTCCTCCGCATCCCCGATGACCATCGACGAATTGGACTGCTCTGCGGTGACGATGCGAGCCGACGAGCGGGTCCCGGTCGGGACGCGCGCCAGCAGCGCCGAGGTCTCCGGCACGGTCGAAGCGACGAGGTGGGCGCCCGTCTCTTCGCGCCGGCGGCGAGCGCGCAGCAGTCCGATGAGGGCCTTGCCGAAAGCGGGCTCGTAGTGGGCGTCGATGAGGAGGCCGGGCGGGCTCCCCGGGGCGCCGAGCATCGTGAAGACCCCTTCGGGGTGGTCGCGCACCATGGCCTGGGCGGCGTCACCCTGCACGAAGGTGACGGGCAGCAGGTAGCGCTCCGGCTCCGTATCGAGGTATTCGACGTTCACGACGAGCAGCTGCGCCCGGTCGGCGGAGGCCGACTGCAGGGGCACCGAGACGTGGTCGACGATGGTCGCCTGGGCGATGCGGCGGCCCTTGCCGCCGAACCAGCGGCGCGTGCGCAGCACGGCCGGCAGCATCGCCTCGATCTTGCGCCGCTCCCCGGTCTCGGCGAGGCGCCACCAGGGGCCGGCCGTCTGCAAGGCGGGCAGCGCCATCGTGCCGGTGTGGGTGTCCGCCGTGGGGTCGCCGAGAGAGAGCCAGTAGAACGAGTGCGGCCCGAGTGTGACGAGGTAGGGGAGCTCGCCGATCATCGGGAACGTCGTCTGGCCGAACAGCTCGCGAGGCGTCACGCCGCGGTGGGCGCCGAGGTCGAGCTCGACGAATTGGGCGAAGCGAGAGAGGTTCGCCACGACGAGGACCTCTTCGTGGTCGTCGCCGCGGATGAACGACAGCACGCGGGGGTTCTCGGACTGCACGAATTCCATGCGGCCGCGGCCGAGGACGGGATGACGCTTGCGCAGGGCGATGAGGCGGCGGATCCAGCGCAGCAGCGAGTCCGGGTTGTCGGACTGCGCCTCCACGTTGACGGACTCGTAGTGGCACTGCGGATCGGTGTTGACGGGCAGGAAGAGCCGTTGCGGGTTGGCGGTCGAAAAGCCGGCGTTGCGGTCGGCGTTCCACTGCATGGGCGTGCGCACGCTGTTGCGGTCGCCGAGGTAGACGTTGTCGCCCATGCCGATCTCGTCCCCGTAGTAGAGGACGGGCGTACCCGGCAACGACATCAAGAGCCCGTGCATGAGCTCGATCTTCTGGCGGTGGAACTGCAGCAACGGCGCCAGCCGGCGGCGGATGCCGAGGTTGACGCGCATGACCGGGTCGCTGGCGTACGACCGGTACATGTAGTCGCGCTCCTCGTCGGTCACCATCTCGAGGGTGAGCTCGTCGTGGTTGCGCAGGAAGACCGCCCACTGGCAGTTGGCGGGGATGTCAGGCGTCTGCTGCATGATGTCGATGATCGGGAAGCGGTCCTCCATCCGCAGCCCCATGAAGAGCCGCGGCATGACGGGGAAGTGGAAGGCCATGTGGCACTCGTCGCCCTTGCCGAAGTAGGCGGAGGCGTCGTCGGGCCACTGGTTGGCCTCGGCGAGCAGCATCCGACCCGGGTAGTTCTCGTCCATATGGCGGCGCAGCATCTTCAAAAAGGCGTGCGTCTCCGGGAGGTTCTCGCAGTCGGTGCCGTCGCGCTCGTAGAGATAGGGGACGGCATCGAGCCGCAGGCCGTCCACGCCGAGGCGGAGCCAGAAGTCGAGCGCCTTCAACACCGCCTTGTGGACGGCCGGGTTGTTGAAGTTGAGGTCGGGCTGGTGCGAGTAGAAGCGGTGCCAGTAGTAGGCGCCTGCCTCGGCATCCCAGCTCCAGTTGGAGGCCTCGAAGTCCCGGAAGATGATGCGGGCGTCCTTGTAGAGCTCCGTCGTGTCGCTCCACACGTAGTAGTCGCGGTAGCTGCTGCCCTCTGCGGCCCGCCGCGCCCGCTGGAACCACGGGTGCTGGTCGGAGGTGTGGTTGATGACGAGCTCGGTGATGACCTTGATGTCGCGGCGGTGGGCCTCCTCGACGAAGCGGCGGAAGTCGGCCAGCGTGCCGTAGTCCGGGTGGATGCTCGTGTAGTCGGCGATGTCGTAGCCGTCGTCCCGCAGGGGCGACGGATAGAACGGCAACAGCCAGACGGCCGTGATGCCGAGCTGGTGGAGGTAGTCGAGGCGCTGGGCGAGGCCACGGAAGTCCCCCCGGCCGTCGCCGTCGGAGTCGGAGAAGGCGCGCACGTGCAGCTCGTAGATGACGGCGTCCTTGTACCAGTCGGTCCCGTCGGTGGGGTTGGCGAGCTGGCTGCTCGAGTATGGGCTCACGATGGCTCCAGTACGAGGAGATGGGCGGGAACGCCGGCCGGGTCGAGGCGCACGAAGTTGCGGCCCGCCTGCCAGAGGTAGGTGTCGTCCGTGAGGACGTCGTGCACGACGAGGGGGTCGCCGTCGTCGAGGCCGAGGGCGGCGGCATCGAGCTCGACGAAACCCGACTGCACCCAGTCCGGGTCGAGGTTGACGACGCCGATCACGATGTCGGTCCCACCGGCATCCTGCTTGGTCCAGGCGATGATGCGATCGTTGTCCACGGGCAGGAAGCGCAGCCCGGCGTTTCGCTGCAGGGCGGTGTGGGCGTGCCGGGCGGCGTTGAGGCGGGCGATGAGCAGGCGCAGGCTGCGGGGGTCGTCGAGGTCGTGGTGGTGGACCTCGTACTTCTCGGAGTGGAGGTACTCCTCGCTGTCGGGGCCTGCGGGCTCGTCCCAGAGCAGCTCGAAGACGGGACCGTAGATGCCGTAGCTGGCCGAGAGGCCGGCGGCGAGCACGAGACGGGCGATGAACGAGGCGCGGCCGCCGTGTTGCAGGCTGCGGGCGAGGATGTCGGGTGTGTTGGGCCAGACGTTCGGCCGGAAGTACGCCCGCCCCGGTCCGTGCGCCAGCTCGTGGAAGTACTCGGTCAGCTCCCACTTCTCGTAGCGCCACGTGAAGTACGTGTAGGACTGGTCGAAGCCGAGCTTGGCGAGGCGGTGCATCACCTTCGGTCGCGTGAAGGCCTCCGAGAGAAAGACCGTACGGGGGTGCTCCCGCTTGATCTCGGCGATGAGCCACTCCCAGAAGGCGAAGGGCTTCGTGTGCGGGTTGTCCACGCGAAAGACGCTGACACCCCGCTCCGCCCAGATCTTGGTGACGGCGTGCAGCGCCCGCCAGAGGCCGTCACGATCCGACGTCTGGAAGTCGAGCGGGTAGATGTCCTCGTAGCGCTTCGGCGGGTTCTCGGCGCAGGCGATGGTTCCGTCGGGGCGGTGGCGGAACCACTCCGGGTGCTCGGTCACCCAGGGATGGTCCGGCGAGCACTGGAAGGCGAGGTCGAGGGCGACGTCGATCCCGCGCCGCCCCGCTTCGTGTACGAGCCGCCCGAAGTCGGCGAGCGTCCCGAGCTCGGGCGCGATGGCATCGTGGCCCCCGGCGGCTCCACCGATCGCCCAGGGACTGCCGACGTCGAGCGGCCCGGCCGGGCTCGTGTTTCCCCTCCCCTTGCGGGCGGTCGTCCCGATGGGATGGATGGGCGGCAGGTAGAGGACGTCGAAGCCGAGCTCGGCGACGTAGGCGAGGTGATCGATGACGTCGGAGAGCCGTCCGGGCCGCCGTGGGTCGGGACTCGCCGAGCGGGGGAACATCTCGTACCAGCTCGAGAAGACCGCCCGCTCGGTTCCCACCATCGCCCGGAAGCGGTACGTCGTGGCGGCGCTCTCGTCGTGCAGCTTCCGACCCGCGAGGACGTCGCTCAGTTCCTGCAGGCTGGCGAGCGCCCGCAGGTCGAGCTCGGCGGCGATACGGCTGCCCACGTCGCGCACGGCCCGGCTCCCCTCGAGGGCGTTCGGGCCAGCGGAGCCCTCGAGGTCGTCGGCGGCGACGGCCACGAGCCGGCCGCCCAGCTCGGCGTCGAAGCGATCGGGTCGCCCGGCCTGCAGCCGCCGCAAGGCGTCGTGCGCCCAGTCCGCCAGCTCGTCGGGCTCGGCGGCCACCTCGATCTCGAGGGGGCCGACGGTGAGGGGCACGAATTCACCCCTGAAGGCGTCGTTGCCGAGATGCTTCATCGGCGATGACGACCAGCGCCTCGAGCCGGGGCGGCGGTGGCGGACGATGGCTCGCACGACGCCGTGCCCGTGACTGAAGACGTCGGCCGTGACGACGAAGACGTCCCCGACGACGGCCTTGGTGGCGAAGCGCCCCCCGTCGACGACTGGCTCGACGGCTTCGATGACGACCTCGGGCCCGCGAGCGCGCAAGCGCCGTTCGAGGGGCGGGGTCTCGGTCACCGCGCCGAATGCTATTGGCGTAGCGGCCGCACGTGGCGGTGCTGCGGCAAGGCGGTGACTCCTAAACTCCGACGGTGCCTGCCGCCGACGCCTTTGCTGCGGCGTGCTGAGCGGTTTGCGGCGCTGGCGGCCACACCTCGGGCCGCTCGACCGGCGCATCCTCACCCTGGCGCTGCCCGCACTCGGCGCCCTCCTCGTCGAGCCGCTCTACAACCTCACCGACTCCGCCATCGTCGGTCATCTCGGCAGGGCCCCCCTCGGCGCCCTTGCCGTTGCGGGAGGCGCCCTCACCGTCGTCTGGTGGACGGCGGCCTTCATCGAGATGGCGACGGTCACCGTCGTGGCGCAACGCCGCGGTGCCGGCGACACCGAGGCGGCACGACGCGACGTCGGCGCCGCCTACGTGCTCTCGATCGCCCTCGGGGTTGCAGCCGCCCTCTTCGTGGTGGGCTTGGCGGTGCCGATCACCGACGTGCTCGGCGCCCGCGGCGTCGTCGCCCGTGATGCCGTCCTCTACCTTCGCATCTCCGCCATCGGGATGGTGCCGCTCGTGGCGTCGTTCGCCGGCACGGGCCATCTGAACGGCCTCGGCAACACGCGGCGGCCCTTCGAGATCGCCCTCGTCGCCAACGCCATCAACGTCGCCCTCGAAGTCGTCCTCGTCTACGTCGTCCACCTCGGGATCGCCGGATCGGCGTGGGGCACGGTGGCGGCTCAGATCGCCGCCGCCGCCCTCTTCGCCGCCTCCAGCCTGACCGCCCCGCTGCGCCCCTCGCGTCCGCGAGCCGGCGATCTCGCACGCATGGCCCGCGACGGCGTGCCCCTCACGATCCGCACGGTCGCCCTCGGCCTGGCGCTGCTGTCCTCGACGGCCGTGGCTGCCCGGCTCGGCGGCGCCATCCTCGCCGGCCATCAGATCGCCCTTCAGATCTGGCTGCTGCTCGCCCTCGCACTCGATGCCCTCGCCGTGCCCGCCCAGATCTTCGTCGGCGAGGCCGTCGGGGCGCTCGACCGCGCCCAAGCCGTCGCCGTCGGGCGGCGGACGCTCTGGCTCGGCCTCGCCGTCGGGACGGCTCTCGGCCTCCTCACGATCGGTCTCGCCGGCGTCCTGCCGGCCGTCTTCTCCGCCGACGCCGGCGTGCGCCACGAGGCGACCCTGGCCTTGCTGCTGTGCGGGGCACAGCAGCCGATCGCCGCCCTCGCCTTCGTGCTCGACGGCCTCCTGCTCGGGGCGGCCGACTACCGCACGCTGCGGGCGGCCATGATCGTCGCCCTCTGCGGCTTCGTGCCGCTCGCCACCGTCACCTTGCGGGTGCATTCGCTCGGCATCGTCGGCGTCTGGCTCGCCCTCACGTGCTGGCTGATCGTGCGCACGGCCGTGCTGTTGCGCCGCTGGGCCTCGGGACGATGGCAGGCGGTCGCCTTTGCCAGCTGAGCCGCCGCCCACGTCCTACACTTCGCCGTGCCCGGGAGGTGCGCAGATGTTCCGACAGGTGATCTCGATGCGATGGGCCGAGGGAGCCTCGGTCGAGGCAAAACAGGGACTTCGTGACGCCGTCGACGGGCTGCGCTCCATTCCGGAACTGCTCGCCTTGACCTGGGGCGACGACGCCGGTCACTTCGAGGACAACTTCGACTTCGTGGCGGTGATGGACTTTGCCGACTTCCCGGCCGCCCGTCGTTACGTCGCCCACCCGCTCCACCAGGCCTACGTCACCGATCACGCCAGCAAAGTCATTGCAGAGCGTGTCGTCGTGCAGCACGAGTGGGTCGCCCCGGCGTCATAGCTAGGCCTGTTCCTTGCGGGCCCGGCTCGGGGCCACGCGGCTCGGCTCGTCGGGTTGCTTGGGGTACTGCGGCGGCCAAGGAGCATCCAGCAGCCCGGCGGCGCGGTCGCGGGCGGCGAGCTCGAGGAGGGGCTCGATCGACTGAGGGACCTCCGGCATCGCCGCCCACGGGTCGCCCTCGGCCTCGAGGCGGCCGGGCACGGTGGCAATCGTGAGGTCGTCGGGATGCACGGTCTCGACCTCCGACCAGGCGATCGGCGTGCTCACCTGAGCGCCCGTGCGGGGCCGCACCGACCAGGCCCCGAAGACCGTCTTGTGCGGCGAGTTCTGGTTGAAGTCGACGAACACGCGTTGGCCGCGCTCCTCCTTCCACCACTTCGCCGTCACGAGAGCCGGGTGGCGTCGCTCCAGCTCGCGGGCGAGGGCGACGGCGGCCGCTCGCACCTGTATGGAGTCCCATCTCGTCTGCAGGCGGGCGTAGATGTGAAGGCCGCGGTTGCCGGACGTCTTCGGGAAGGCGACGATGCCGAGCTCATCCAGCAGCGACCGCGTGCGCAGGGCCGCCTCGCGGCCGGCGTCGAAGTCCACCCCCGGCTGCGGGTCGAGATCGATGCGGAGCTCGTCGGCGTACTCCGGCTCGTCGACGCGGTAGGGCCAAATGTGAAAGCCGATGCAGCCGAGGTTGACGGCCCAGATGATGTGGGCGGCGTCGGCGATGACGAGAGCGTTGGAAGTCGTCCCGTTCGGCGTCGACACCTCCACGGTCTCGAGCCAGTCGGGCGCCCCGCTCGGGACGCGCTTTTGGAACCACGACTTGCCGAGGGCGCCGTCGGGAAAACGCTGCAAGAGGGCAGGACGGCGCCCTGTCGCCCGCAAGATGGCGGCGGCGACGGCGAGGTAGTAGTCGACGAGGTCGGACTTCGTGGCGCCGGCAGCCGGGAAGTAGAGCTTGCCCGGGTTGGAGATCTCGAGCAGCCGGCCGGACACCTCGACGCCTCGGCTCTCGGTGGCAGCCACGGCCGACGCCTTCCGTCAGCCCTCGAGGGCGCTGCGGTCGCACAGCCACAGGACGCGGCCGGCCCGGACGCGCCCGGCGGGGAGATCCTCGCCGCCGAGCACGCGAGACAGGGCGCCGTGCTTGGCGGAGCCGGCAACCGTGAACACGGCAAGGCGGCTGGCGGCGATCGCCTCGAAGGTCATGGTCAGGCGGGGATGCGGGTTCCGTCCGGAGGGATCCTCGCTGGCGACGACGAGCTCACCCGGCGGCGCCGTCAGCGCCGGCGAGTCGGGGAAGAGGGAGGCGGTATGACCGTCCGGCCCGAGCCCGAGGTGGACGATGTCGAGCGGCGGCTGCGAGGCGAGAAGGGCACCGTATGCCTCCGGGTGAGCGCAGTCCATCGGTGTGAAGTGGGAGAGTCCCCCCGTCGGCTCGAGCAGGCTCTCCCGCACGAGGCGCTGATTGGCCGCCGGGTCGTCGGCGGGCACGCACCGTTCGTCACCGAGGAACAGCTCGAGCACCTCCCAATCGAGTGAGGCGACGCCCGCGAGGCGCTCGTAGCAGGCCCGGGCGGTGTCGCCACCGGAGAGCGCCATGCGGAAGCGGCCGTCGCGAGCGCCACGGGCACCGGGCGCCGTCACGGCGGCGACCTCGTCAGCGACGAGCTGGGCAAAGGCGGCGGGCACGTCCTCGACGAGGCGAAGCTCGCCCGCTGGTGGGGTGGGCGGCATCTCGGGCGCCTCGCTCAGGAGGCGGCGGCGAGCTGGGCGGCTTTGTGCGTCAGCTTCTCGATGAGGTCGTCGAAGGACTTCGCGAACGAGGCGACCCCTTCGTCCTCGAGGACCTGGGCGACGTCCTCGAGCTCCACCCCGACGTTGGCGAGGTCCTCGAGCACCTGCTTGGCCTCCGTCAGCTCGGAGGGCCCCATGACCGAGACGACACCGTGATCGAGCACCTTCTCGACCGTCTCCTCCGGCATGGTGTTGACGGTGTTGGGCGCCACGAGGGTGTCCACGTAGGCGAGGTCGGGGTAGGCGGGATTCTTCGTCGAGGTGGACGCCCAGAGGGGGCGTTGCAGGTGGGCGCCCGCCGTGGCGAGCGACTCCCAGCGGACGCCGGAGAACCGGCGCTCGAAGGTCTCATAGGCGAGGCGGGCCTGGGCGACGGCCGCCTTGCCGCGCAACGCCAATGCCTCGGTCGCCCGGGCCGAGCCCGCCGCCGCGGCGGCGATCGCCTCGAGCCGGCGGTCCGTCTCGGTGTCGACGCGGCTCACGAAGAAGGAGGCGACGGAGGCCACCGTGCTCGGGTCGCCGCCACCCATGACGAGCTCTTCGAGGCCGGCGAGGTAGGCCTCGATGACCTCCTCGTAGCGTTCGATCGAGAAGATGAGCGTGACGTTGATGCTGCGGCCCTCCGAGATCATGCGGCGGATGGCGGGCAGACCTTCCTCGGTCGCCGGGATCTTGACGAGGACGTTCGGCTTGGCGATGCGCTCGTGCAGGTCCCGCGCCGCCGCGATGGTGCCGTCGGTCTTGCGGGCGAGGTCGGGTGCCACCTCGATGGACACGAAGCCGTCGGTCCGGTTGCTCACCTCATAGACGGGGGCGAACAGCTCGAGGGCGTCCGTCACGTCCTTCACCACGAGATCCCAGTAGGCGGCAAGGACGTCGTCGTTGCGCCCTGTCGACTCGAGGAACTGCTCGTCGTAGTCGTCGCTCGCCTCGATGGCCTTCGCCATGATCGTCGGGTTGGAGGTGAGGCCCCGGATGCCCTCGCCGATGAGCTCGGCGAGGCGCCCGGAGGTCAGGTAGGAGCGCTTGAGGTTGTCGATCCATGGGCTCTGACCACCCCGGTCGTAGAGATTTTGCAACGTCGTCACGGTGCCTCCTTGTCGGGTCAGGCGTTCTCACTGGTCGGTGGCGTGCCGGCTGAGTCGCCGCCGGGACTCAGGAGGAGGCGGGCGCGCTCGGCGACGTGGGCACCCGTGAAACCGAACTCCTCCATGTTCTTCGTACCCGGCGCCGAGGCGCCGAAACGATCGATCGTCACCGTCGCCTGGGCGTAGCGGTCCCAGCCGAAGCTGGCAGCCGCCTCGACGGCCAGGCACGGGATGCCCGGCGTCAGCACGCCGTGGCGGTAGGAGGCATCCTGCCGCTCGAAGAGATCCCAGCAGGGGAACGACACGACCCGCGCCCGGATGCCGTCAGTGGCGAGGAGGGCGGCCGCCGCCACGCAGTGCTGCACCTCGCTGCCCGTGCCGACGAGAACGATGTCCGGCGCCCCTCCCGCCGGCGCCGAGAGCACGTAGGCGCCGCGGGCGACCCCCTCGGCGCTGAGCGCAGCCGTCCCCTCTAGAACCGGGATGTCCTGGCGCGTCAGCACGAGGGCGGTCGGGCCGTCCGAGTCGACGGCCACCCGCCAGGCGGCGGCGCACTCGTTGGCGTCGGCTGGGCGGATGAGGCGCAGCCCCGGCATCGCCCGCAGCGAGGCCAGCTGCTCGATCGGCTGGTGCGTCGGGCCGTCCTGGCCGAGGCCGATGGAGTCGTGCGTGAACGAGTAGACGACGTGCGCCTGCGAGAGGGCGGCGAGGCGGATGGCGGGGCGGGCGTAGTCGCTGAAGACGAAGAACGTCCCCCCGACGGGCAGCGTGCCGCCGTGCAGCGCCAGGCCGTTCATGACCGAGGCCATGGCGAACTCGCGGATGCCGAAGTGCACCTGGTCGCCCCCCGGGTGGGCACGGTCCTGCACCTCGCCGTCGTTCAGCTTCACGCCCGTGTTGCCCGTCAAGTCGGCGGAACCGGCGACGAGGCCGGGCAGCGCGGCCGCCGTGGCGTTCACGCAGTCGTTGATGGCCTTGCGGGTCGCCATCTTCTTGCCGGCTTCGTACGACGGCAGGCTGTCCGCCCAGCCGGCGAGGCCACGGCCGCGGGCGGAGGCCTCGTAGGCGGCGCGGTCACTCTCGTTCAGCAGCAAGAGGCGGCGCTCCCACTGGGCGCGCTCGGCGGCGCCGCGGCGCCCGGCCGCCCGGTAGTACTCGAGGACGTCGGCTGGGGAGTAGAAGTCCTCCTCGACCGGCAGGCCCAAGACGGCCTTCGTCTCGCGGATCTCCTCGGCGCCGAGCGGATCTCCGTGGGCTTCCTTCGTATCGGTGCGGTGCGGCGACGGCCAGCCGATGTGGCTGCGCAAGATGATGAGGGACGGCCGGTCCGCCTCCGCCACGCCCGCCCGCAGGCCCCCTTCGAGGGCCTCGAGGTCGTTCGCCGACTCCCCGAGGTGGACGACGTGCCAGCCGTAGGCCTCGAACCTCTTGCCGACGTCGTCGTTGGTCGACAGCTCCGTGGCACCGTCAATGGTGATGTGATTGTCGTCGAAGACGTACACGAGGCGCCCGAGGCCGAGGTGGCCGGCGAGCGAGGCGGCCTCGTGGCTGACGCCCTCCATGAGGTCGCCGTCGCCGCAGAACACGAAGGTGCGGTGGTCGCAGACCGAGGGCCCGTACTTGTGGCGCAGGAAGCGCTCGGCGAGACCGAGACCGACGCCCTGGGCGAAGCCTTGGCCGAGCGGGCCGGTCGTCACCTCGACGCCGCGGGTGTGGTGCACCTCGGGGTGGCCGGGGGTGAGCGATCCGAACTGGCGGAACTCGCGGAGGTCCTCGAGCTCGAGGCCGAAGCCGGTCAGGTAGAGCATGGAGTACTGCAGGATGGAGGCGTGCCCGTTCGACAGCACGAAGCGGTCCCGGTCGGGCCACTCGGGCTCGGAGGCGTCATAGCGCATGACGCGCGTGAACAGGACGTGAGCAAGCGGCGCCAGTGCCATGGCCGTGCCAGGATGCCCGGAGTTCGCCCGCTGCGGGGCGTCCATGGCAAACCCACGGATGACGTTGATACCGCGCTGCTCGAGGTCGGGGTCTCTCAGGGCTTCGGCCACGCGGCGAGCCTACCGGTCGGGCTGCCGGCGTTCGCGAGCGGGTGGATCAGCCCGTGCTGAGTTGCGGTTCCGGATCGGGGGGCAGCGCAAGCACAGCGCTGGCGAGCTTGACGTCGCGCAGGCGGACCTTGGCCTGCCCGAGCCGCTCCATGAGGCGGATAAGCCACCAGGCGGGGTCGATCTCGTGACGGTGCAGTGCCAACTTGGCGGACGTGGGAGCGGCATGGTGGTTGTTGTGGAGGCCCTCCCCGGCGGCGAGCCACGCAAGCCACTGGGTGTTGCGGGCGTTGTTCTCGTAGATGCGTCGGCCGTAGGTGTGGCCGATGGCGTTCACGGCGGCGTTGAGGGACAGGTAAATGACGGTGTGGAAGCCGGCCGCCATAAGACCCACCTCCCAGCCGAAGACGAGGCACAAGATGGCGATGCCGATGCCGAGCCCGAGGAAGGCGTGGTCGAAGAGCACCCGATCGAGGCGATCGGGCGGCAGGTCCTTGGCGTACTTCATGGTCTGCTCGCCCTCGCGGATGGCCTTCTTGTAGAGGTAGACGTTGCCGAGCTGTACCTGCCAGAAGCCCAACAGGACGGGCGAATGCGGGTCACCGGGCACGTCGGTGAAGGCGTGGTGCCGGCGATGGACGGCGACCCACTGCCGCGGGCGGATTCCCGTCGTGAGCCACAAGATGACGCGGAAGGCCATGGCGGCGCTTCGGGACACCGTGAGAGCCTTATGGCTCAAGGCGCGATGGAGATAGATCGTCGTGCAGAACAAACCGAGCTGACTGATGGCGAAGCCCACGAGAAGGGCGAGGAGAACCTGCGGCACGGGCGAGACCATAGCAAACTCACCTACCGTCCGGTAGGTAGGGGAAAGCCCACCTGATAGGGTCCGGACGGTGACCGATGCCGCCGTGCGCTCCCACGCGCCAGGATCCACCCGTGACGCCATCTTGCGGGCGGCTACGGAGTGCTTCGCCGAGCACGGCTATGACGGGACCTCCCTCAACGAGATCGCCGAGGCCGTCGGAATCCGGCGCCCCAGCCTGCTCCACCATTTCCCGTCTAAGGACGCTCTCTACCGGGAGGTCCTGCAGGCGACGTTCGCCGACTGGCTGCTGCGGGTGAGCCAGGCGACCGACATGCCACGCGACGGCTGGGAGCAGGTCGACCGTGTGCTCACGGCCGGCTTCCGCTTCTTTGCCGAGAACCCGCAGTTCGTGCGCCTCGTTCGCCGCGAGGCGCTCGAGGGAGGCGGTCGCATGGCCGTGGAGTTCAGCGTCGCCATCCGGCCGATGCTGGAGCGGGCGGTGGGTTTCTTCGAGCGCCAGATCGCCACCGGGCGATTCCGGGCGCACGATCCCGAGCAGCTCCTCCTCACCGGCTACGGGGCCCTGGCTACCTACTTCTCGGACGCCCCCTTTCTCGAGGCCCTCCTCGAGCGCGACCCCATGGCGCCCGCCGAGCTGGAGCGCCGCCTCGAACACCTGCGCAGCTTCTTCAAGGCCGCCCTCGAGCCGTGAGCCGCATGCAGGTGCCACCGAACTGTGACCTCACGCTCGGCATGGTCTGCATCGACAAGTCCGAGCCGGGCCGCACGACGTGGCAGATGAGGGCCGACGAGCGCTTCGCCAACCCGGCCGGCCTCATGCAGGGAGGGCTCATCGGTGCCTTCGCCGACTCCGCCATGGGGGCGGCCGCCGTCACGTTCGCCCTCCAGGGCCAGGACAAGCGGATCCTTTGCGCCAACGTCGAGATGAAGACGAGCTTCCTGCGGCCGGTGCGGGCGGGTACGACGCTGACGTGCGCCTCCAGCGTCGTGTCGGGCGGTGACCGCGTCGTGTTCTGCGAGGCGGAGGTCCGCGACGCCTCCGATCGCCTCGTCGCCAAGGCCAGCTCTACGTACGTGATCACGCCACGCGACTGATAGCTTGACGGCGATGGCAGACTCGAAGCACGCCGCCTCTGAGGTGTCGGAACTCATCGACCTCCTGAAGCGCTACGTCCTCCAGGAGACGGTCGGTCCCCTCAAGACGCTCGGCCGCAGCCTCGGCTTCGGCGCCGCCGCCGCCGTCACGCTCGGCCTCGGCGGGGTGTTCGTGCTCCTCGGCGTCCTCCGCGTCCTCCAGACCGAGACGGGCACCATGTTCACCGGGCACTGGTCCTGGGCTCCGTACTTCCTCACGGTCGTGGCAGGACTCATCCTGATCGCCGTCGGCGGACTCGGCCTGCTGCGCCAACCCAAGGCGGAGGCCGCCACCGTGCGCGTCGACGTGACACCGCCGCGGCCGGAGGCACGATGAGCGATCGAGTCACCCTCGGCGATCTCGAGTCGAAGCTGCGCGACATCGGAGGCTCCGCCACCTCGGTGGCCAGCGAGGCGAAGGCGCCCGTGCTCGGTGCCGCCGCCGTCGCGAGCGTGCTCCTCGTCGCCGCCGTCTACCTCCTCGGACGGCGGCGTGGCCGCAAGGAAGCCCCCGTCCTCGAGATTCGGCGAATCTGATACCGGGCGGAGCGCCGAAGCTGACGTGAAACGACTGCTCGAGCGCGCAACACGCGACCTCGTCCGCCGCGGCATCCGCGATGGCCTCCTGGGCGGCAACGGCATCTGGCTGGCCCTCGGTGCCGTCGCCTGGCTGGCACGCTGGCTGTCGCGCAGCCCAGCCCCCGGCGTCGTCCGCGAGCAGATACGGGTCGGCGAGACGATCACGGTCACAAGCGTGGCGCCACCCGCCTTCGGGCGTAGGGCGCGCAAGCTCGCCAAAGCCGAGCGCACGGAGGCGGCGGCGGCCCGGCGGCAGGTGCGCTCCGAGCGCAAGAACGCCGCCGGGTTGCGAGGCGACACGGCCGCTGAGGGCGATGACGACCGGCGCCCGAAGAAGGCCGACAAGAAGGGCCGCACGAGCGGCGGCGCCAAGGCTGGCAAGGGCGGCAGGCGCGCCACTCGGGCGTGAACGGCGAGGAGGGGAGCACGCCACAGGAGGGCGCCGCCGGCGAGGTCGCCCTCGTGCCGGGTGCCGAAGCGGCCGTTTCGGGCGAGCGTGACGCCAGCTGTTTCGCCGAAGGTGACCGCGCCCTGCTCATCGACCGCAAGGGCCGGCGTTACCTCGTTCGCCTGCGCTCGGGGCGCAGCTTCCAGTCACACTCCGGCGTCGTCTCGCACGACGCCCTCATCGGGGCAGCGGAAGGCACCGAGGTAGAGGCGGGCCGCAACGACGGTGCCCACCGCTCGAACGCCCGCTACCTCGCCGTCCGCCCGACCCTCTCCGACGTCGTGCTGAACATGCCCCGCGGTGCCCAGGTCATCTACCCGAAGGACCTCGGAGCCATCCTGATGGCCGCCGACATCTTTCCGGGAGCACGCGTGCTCGAAGCCGGTGTCGGCTCGGGCGCCCTCTCGATGACCCTTCTGCGGGCGGGAGCCACGATCACCGGCTACGAGGTCCGCGGCGACTTCGCCGCCACGGCGACGGCCAACGTCGCCGCCATGCTCGGCCACACCGATGGCTACGACGTGTACGAGCGCGACGTCTACGAGGGCATCGAGGAGAGTGGCCTCGATCGCGTCCTCCTCGACCTGCCCGAGCCCTGGCGAGTCGTGAGCCACGCCGAGGAGGCGCTGCGTCGCGGCGGCATCCTGTGTGCCTACTTGCCGTCGATCAACCAGACGGCCGAACTGCGCGAGAGCCTCGCCCGCAGCGCCTTCGGGCTGGAGGAGACCTTCGAGGTGCTGCGGCGCACCTGGCACATCGAAGGTCGTTCCGTGCGTCCGGACCAGCGCATGGTCGCCCACACCGGCTTCATCACGACGGCGCGCCTCCTCGACCGCAGCGTGCGGGATCGCCGGCGCTCGCTGGAGGCGGGTGAGGCGAGGGAGGCGGCTGCTGGAAGCGCCGGCATCGGCGGCGCCCTCGATGACCGAGCACCCGCCGTGAAGCCCTCGGAAACCCCTCAGGACGGGTGAGTGACGGCGGGGGCGGTCGCCCCCGCTCGCCTCAGTCGCCCGCGACGATGAAGATGCACTCTCCCGGGCACTCCTCGGCGGCCTCGGTGACGGCGTCCTCGAGATCCGAGGTGACGTCGGCCATCTGAGCGGAACCGCCCGGGCTGTTCAAGACGGCGCCGTCCTGCTTCACGTAGGCGAGGCCGTCGTCGAGCAGGGTGAAGACCGATGGGCAGATCTCTTCGCAGAGGCCGTCGCCTGTGCACAGATCCTGATCAATCCACACCTTCATCGAACCGGTTCTCTCTTTCGCGAAGCGAGGGCCCAGTGCCCCCCGCCGCCGTGGCTGTTGCTCGGACTTTGCGCGGCTCAGTCTACGGGCGGCGGGCGTGCTCGGGTGACATCGCCGCCTGCGGACGGACCGACGCTCGGCGAGGGGTGGCGCGAGCCCGCGGCCCGCTCGTCGCTTGCACGCCCTGCCGACCGGTGTAGGTTCCTGCAGGAGGGTGGTGAGCGACCGGAGGAGGTGCCACGACCATGGGCGATGCAGGCGACACGACACACGATCGGCTCCTCGCGGAGCTGAGGAACCGAGCCGAGCTGGCGGAGGACGAGATCTCCGAGCTGCGCCGGCGGCTGCAAGAGGCACCGCAACGCGTCCGCTCGCTCGAGGAGCGGCTCCTCGAGGCGAAGGGCCAACTGAGCCACGCGACCTCGCAGAACGAGAAGCTCACGTTCACCTTGCAGCAGGCCAAGGAGCACATCGCAGCCCTCCGGGAGGAGGTCGAGAAGCTCACGCAGCCGCCTGCCGCCTACGGCACCTACCTGCAGACGAACGACGACGGCACCGTCGACATCTTCTCGAGCGGCCGCAAGATGCGCGTCTCGCTGCACCCCGAGCTCGACACCGAAGACCTCCGCAAGGGTCAGGAGGTCGTGCTCAACGAGTCCCTCAACGTCGTGATGGTGCGTGACCACGAGTCAGGCGGCGAGGTCGTCACGATCTCCGAGGTGCTCGAGGACGGCCGCCGTGCTCTGTGCGTCGGCCGTGCCGACGAGGAGCGCGTGGCGGAGATTTCCGAGTACCTCGCCGGCATCAAGCTGAGGGCTGGTGATTCCGTTCTCATGGATCCGCGCTCCGGGCTGCTCCTCGAGAAGCTGCCCCGGCCGGAGATGGAAGAGATCGTCCTCGAGGAGGTGCCCGACGTCACGTACTCCGACATCGGCGGCCTCGACGAGCAGATCGAGGCAATCACCGACGCCGTCGAGCTGCCGTACCTCCACCGCGACCTCTTCGCCGAATACCGCCTGCCGGCGCCGAAGGGAATCCTGCTGTACGGGCCGCCCGGTTGCGGCAAGACGCTCATCGCCAAGGCCGTCGCCAACTCGCTCGCCAAGAAAGTCGCCGAGCTGGCCGGCAACGAGAAGTCGCGGAGCTACTTCCTCAACATCAAGGGCCCCGAGCTGCTCAACAAGTACGTGGGCGAGACCGAGCGCCAGATCCGCCTCGTCTTCCAGCGCGCCCGGGAGAAGGCGGAAGAAGGCGTTCCCGTCATCGTCTTCTTCGACGAGATGGACTCGCTCTTCCGCACGCGTGGCAGCGGGATCAGCTCGGACATGGAGTCGACCGTCGTTCCGCAGCTGCTCGCCGAGATCGACGGCGTCGAGACGTTGCGCAACGTCATCGTGATCGGGGCGTCGAACCGCGAAGACCTCATCGACCCGGCCATCTTGCGGCCGGGGCGCCTCGACGTGAAGATCAAGATCGAGCGGCCGGACGAGGCCTCCGCCGAGCAGATCTTCGCTCGCTACCTGACGACCGACCTGCCTCTCGACCCCGGTGACATCTCCGCCCACGGCGGCAGCGACGCCGACAAGGCCGTCAAGGCCATGATCGAGCTGACGGTGCGGGAGATGTACCGCTCCGAGCCGGAGAACCGCTTCCTCGAGGTGACCTACCAGAACGGCGACAAGGAGATCCTGTACTTCAAGGACCTCTCCTCCGGCGCCATGATCGAGAACATCGTGCGCCGGGCGAAGAAGCTCGCCATCAAGCGCGCCATCGCCGGCACGGGACGCGGCATCCGCCTTGCCGACCTGCTCGAGTCGATCAAGCAGGAGTACAAGGAGAACGAGGACCTGCCCAACACGACGAACCCGGACGACTGGGCGAAGATCTCCGGCAAGAAGGGCGAGCGCATCGTCTACGTTCGCACCCTCATCGGCCAGGGCGAGGACCAGCAGGGCGGCCGCGCCATCGAGCGAGTGGGCACCGGGCAGTACCTGTAGTCGGAGCTGAGGCGACTCCGGTGCGGGTTGGCGACGGGCGGGCAAGCTCGATCCGCTCGGAGCGCTCCTCCTCGGCGGCCGCAGGATGCGGCATCCTCATGGGCGCCGTGGGGTAGCGTCCGATCGTGGCCATTGCCAAGGTGTGCGGCATCGAGACGGAGTACGGGATTCTCGTCGTGTCGAACGACGAGATGAGCCCGACGACGGCGTCCTCGCTGCTCATCAACGCCTATGTCTCCCGCCTCGAGCGCAAGATCGGCTGGGACTTCGAGGACGAGTCACCGCAGCGCGACGCCCGCGGCTTTGCCCGCGAGGGCTCCATGCCGCCCGAGGTGGAGACACACCTCGTGAATGCCGTTCTCACGAACGGGGCCCGCTATTACGTCGACCACGCCCACCCCGAGTACTCGACGCCGGAGTGCTCCAACCCGCTCGAGCTCGTGTGCCACGACCGCGCCGGCGAGGTCATCCTCGGCCGGTCGATGGAAGCGGCGCGCCATCTGCTGCCCCCGGGCGACGACATCCTCATCCACAAGAACAACAGCGACGGCAAGGGCAACTCCTACGGGTGCCACGAGAACTACCTCGTGGACCGCGCCGTTCCCTTCTCCCGCATCGTGCAGCGCATCACACCTCATCTCGTGACGCGGCAGGTTTACTGCGGAGCCGGCAAGGTCGGCCAGGAGACCGGTGACACCGAGCATCCGGCTCACTTCCAGCTGAGCCAGCGAGCCGACTTCTTCGAGGAGGAGGTCGGGCTCGAGACGACGCTCAAGCGACCCATCGTCAACACCCGCGACGAGCCGCATGCCGATCCCCAGAAGTACCGGCGCCTGCACGTGATCGTGGGCGACGCCAATCTCGCCGAAGTGGCGACGTTCCTCAAGGTGGGCACGACGGCCCTCGTGCTCGCCATGATCGAGGACGACTTCCACGCCGGTCGCGACCTCAGCCTCGCCAACCCGGTCGCCTCGATCAGGGCCGTGTCGCGCGATCCCGATCTCGGCCTCCTCCTCGAGCTCGCCTCCGGCGAGCGCATGACGGCCGTGGAGCTGCAATGGGAGCTGCACGGCCTCGCCCGCAAGTATGCGGACGAGCGCGGCCTCGGCTGCCTCGGCGAGGACCCCGAGGTCGCCCGCATGGTGCTCGATCGCTGGGAGCGCGCCCTGCACGGTCTCGAGACCGACCCCGACTCGCTCGCCCGCGAGCTCGACTGGGTCGCCAAGCGGCGGATCATCGAGGGCTACCGCGACCGTCACGGGCTCGCCTGGGGCGACCAGCGGCTGGCGGCAGTGGACTTGCAGTACCACGACATACGGCCCGCCAAGTCGCTGTTCACGCGCCTCGACATGGAACGACTCGTGGACCCTGCCGACATCGAGATCGCCGTGACGGAACCGCCCGCGACGACGCGGGCGTATTTCCGCGGCCGCTGCCTGTCGCTATTCGCCTCGAGCGTCGTGGCGGCCAACTGGGACTCGGTCGTCTTCGACGTCGGCGAGGATCCGCTGCGGCGAGTGCCCATGATGGAGCCGCTTAGAGGGACGGCACGCCACGTCGATACTCTGTTCGAGGGATGCGACAGTCCGGCTGAGCTGTTGAGACGACTGGGGTCCTAGGAAGGCGTAAGGAGATGGCTGAACGAGAGCAAAAGCGCAGACCGGCGCAGAGTCGCGAGGAAACGGTCGCCGAGGAAGAGGCGGCGGCGCCCACTGAGCGGGGTGAACGCCTCAAGGCCGAGATCGACGATCTCCTCGACGAGATCGACGAGGTGCTCGAGGACAACGCCGA